>Ga0099827_10000001_pt1 | contig 103538 bp, 107 predicted proteins | sample CZO8metaG_FD_79339 | JGI IMG/M metagenome (GOLD analysis project Ga0099827, IMG submission 79339) | Vadose zone soil microbial communities from the Eel River Critical Zone Observatory, Northern California, USA - CZOApr15con1.8 metaG | ecosystem: Environmental > Terrestrial > Soil > Vadose...
CGTCGGGGGCGTACGACGGGGCGAACAGGATCTCCACGAAGATCCCCGCGAGCGCCTCGACGACCGCAGCGTCGAGCGTGCGATTGACGCCGACGATCCCGCCGTAGATCGACACCGGATCAGACGCCTTCGCCCGAACCATCGCCGCGCCGACCGTGCCGCCGAGCGCGGCGCCGCACGGGTTCATGTGCTTGACGACGACGGCCGCGGGCTCGTCGAACTCGAGCAGGAGCGAAAGGGCCGCCGAGAAGTCCAAAAGGTTGTTGTAGCCGAGCTCCGGCCCGTGGAGCTGTTTCATGCTCCCGAGACCGACCGAGGGTGCATCGACCTGACGGTAGAAGGCCGCGGTCTGGTGCGGATTCTCACCGTAGCGCAGCGAGAGCACCCTCGCGGCATCGACCCGGAACGTGCTCGGGAACGCGGGTGCCGCCGAAGCGGAGGATCCGAGAGGATGCGCCTCGCCCCCTTCCGAGGCGAGATACGCGGCGATGGCAGCGTCGTACTGCGCGGTCCGATCGAACGCTTCCTGGGCGAGCCGGTAGCGCGTCGCTTCGCCGATGGACACGCCACTGGCGCGAAGCTCGTCAAGGACCGGCTGATACTGTGGCGCCGCCGTGACGACGGCAACGCCCGCGTAATTCTTCGCTGCGGACCGGATCATCGCCGGTCCGCCGATGTCGATTTGCTCGATCGCCTCCGCTCGAGTGGTGTCGGCCCGCGCCACGGTCTGCTCGAACGGGTAGAGCGCCACGACGACGAGGTCGATCGGGGCGATCCCGTGCTTTTCGAGCGCGGCAAGGTGTGCGGGCACGTCCCGGCGCGCCAGGATACCCCCGTGAATTCGTGGATGGAGCGTCTTGACCCGACCGTCGAGCATCTCGGCGAACCCGGTAACCTCCGCCACGTCTCTCACGGGTACGCCGGCCTCTCGAAGGAGCTTCGCCGTCCCCCCGGTCGAGACGATTTCGACCCCGAGCGCCGTGAGGGCCTGGGCGAAGGCGACGATCCCGGTCTTGTCGTGAACGCTGATCAACGCCCGCCGGACTTTCATCGAACGATCACCCTCCGTCCCACGATCGCGAGACGTCCTTCGGCGAAGAGGCGCACCGCTTCCGGATACAGGCGGTGCTCCTCGACGAGGATCCGAGCGGACAGTGACGCCTCCGTATCGTCCGGATACACGGGCACGCTGGCCTGCAGAATTATTGGCCCGGTGTCGACCGGGCCCTCATCGAGGAAGTGGACCGTCGCCCCGGCAACCTGCGCACCGTGCTCGATCGCTTGCCGTTGCGCGTGAAGACCGGGGAACGCCGGCAGGAGCGACGGATGGATGTTCATGGCCCGCCCGACGAACGCCCGGAGGTACGCCGGCGAGAGGATCCGCATGAATCCCGCGTTACAGACGAGACCGACCTGCCGCGCCGTGAACTCGCGGACGAGCGCCAGGTCGAAGGCTTCCCGGTCCGCGAAGTCCTTGGGGTTGATGAAGAGCGCCTCGATGCCCGCCGCCCGCGCGCGGTCAAGCGCCGCCGCTTGTTCTCTGTCCGAGATCACGACGACCACCTCCGCCGGGTAGTCGCGTCGCGAGGAGGCGTCGAGGAGCGCCTGGAGATTGGAGCCACGCCCGGAGACCAGGACACCCACCCGGAGCCGGCCCGCCGCGTCCATCACGCCACGAACTCCACACCCCGCTCGCCCGCGACGACCTCGCCCAGCCGGGCGACCTTCTCACCCTCCTCACGGAGGAGGCGAGCCGCCGTCTCTGCCGCTGTCGGTGGAACGATCACGAGATATCCGACCCCCATGTTGAAGGTCCGGAACATTTCAGCGTCTTCTACCCGGCCCGCTTCCCGAAGCGTCTCGAACACGGCCGGCATTGACCAGGAATCCCTGAAAATGCGCACGCGGCATCCCTGCGGGAGCACCCTCGGGACGTTGCCAGTGAGACCACCTCCGGTCACGTGAGCCATGGCCCGCACCTCGACGGTCTCCAGCAGCTTCTGAATGGCGCGGGCGTAAATGCGTGTCGGCTCGAGCAGTTCGTCGGCCACACTTCGGTCTGTCCCGGGCAGTGGGTCGAAGACACCCAGCCGCATGACATCGAATACGATCCGCCGCACAAGGGTGAAGCCGTTGGAGTGCAGGCCCGAGGAGGCGAGGCCGATCACGACGTCGCCCGGGCGGACGGCGGAGCCATCGATCAGCCGCGTCCGCTCCACGACTCCCACGGCGAAGCCCGCCAGGTCGTACTCGCCGGGCGCGTGTGAGTCGGGATGCTCCGCCATCTCGCCGCCGACCAGGGCACATCCCGCCTGCCGGCAGCCCGTCGCAACGCCGCTCACGATGGCCTCGATTTGCTCCGGATCGAGCCGACCGACCGCGATGTAGTCGAGGAAATAGAGGGGTTCGGCCCCGTGGACGATGATGTCGTTCACGCCCATCGCGACCAGGTCGATCCCGACGGTATCGTGGCGGCCGGCCAGGAACGCGACCTTGAGCTTCGTTCCCACGCCGTCGGTGGACGAAACCAAGACGGGTTCGCGATACTTCGATGGCACGCTGACGAAGCTCGCAAAGCCGCCGAGCCCGCCGATCACCTCGGCCCGGCTCGTCGCGCGCGCCAGCGGTGTGATGCGGCGTACCGCGTCCTCACCCGCGTCGATATCAACGCCGGCCTCGCGGTAAGTCAGCGGTTTCACGTCAGCCGTCGAAGAGCCGAAGCTGCGGCGTCGACTCGGGCTCCATGCCCACGCGGTAGTTCCCGGTGAAGCAGGCGTGGCAGAACTGGCCCGGGTCGGAACCGGTCGCCTTCAGCATCCCGTCGAGCGAGAGGTAGCCGAGAGAATCGGCACCGAGGTAGCGGCGGATCTCCTCGGGGCTGTGGCTCGAGCCGATCAGCTCCTTCCGCGTCGGCGTGTCGATGCCGTAGTAGCATGGCCACTGGATCGGCGGCGACGAGATGCGCACGTGGACCTCGCGCGCGCCGGCGCTCTGGATCATCCGCACGATCTTGCGGCTGGTCGTGCCCCGTACGATGGAGTCGTCGACCACCACGACGCGCCGGTCGGCGAGCATTTCGCGCATCGGGTTGAGCTTCACCTTGACGCCGAAGTGGCGGATCCCCTGCTTGGGCTCGATGAACGTCCGGCCGACGTAGTGGTTGCGGATCAGCCCCATCTCGTAAGGCGTCCCCGCTTCCTCGGAGTATCCGAGCGCCGCGCTCGTGCCGGAGTCCGGAACGGGGATGACGATGTCCGCCTCCACCGGGTACTCGCGCGCCAACTGCCGCCCCAACGCCTTGCGCACCGTGTGGACATTGCGTCCCCACAGGATCGAGTCGGGGCGGGCGAAGTAGACATACTCGAACACGCACTGGAGCCGTTCGCCGGCCGGGAACGGGCGAACCGACCGGGTCCCGGCGTCCGTGATGATCAGGAGCTCGCCCGGCTCGATGTCGCGGTCGCACTTCGCCTCCATGAGGTCGAGCGCGCACGTTTCAGAAGCGACCACCTGGGCGTCGCCGAGGCGTCCGATCGTCAGCGGACGGAAGCCATACGGGTCGCGGATCGCGTACATCGCGTCGAGTGTCAGGATCAGGAGCGAGTAGGCGCCCTTGACCTGCGAGAGCGCGTAGGCGATCTGCTCCTCGAGCGGCCCCGCGGGCGCGCGCGCCAGGAGATGCAGGATGACCTCGGTGTCGGAGTTCGACTGAAAGATCGCGCCGTCGCGCTCCATCTGCCGGCGGAGCGTCTCGGCGTTCGTGAGGTTCCCGTTGTGGGCGATCGCGATCGGGCCCCGCGCGGTGGTCGCGGTGATCGGCTGGGCGTTCCGGAGATTCGAGCTTCCGGAGGTCGAGTAGCGCACGTGGCCGATGGCGCGGTGGCCGGACAGGCGCCTGAGCCGTTCGGGGCTGAACACGTCCGCCACCCACCCCATGTGCTTCTCGATGTGGAAGCTGGTACCGTCGGTGGTCGCGATGCCGGCGGATTCCTGTCCGCGATGCTGGAGTGCGTAGAGGCCGAGGTACGTCACGTTCCCGGCCTCCGGATGGTTCCAGATACCGAAGAGTCCGCACTCGTCGTGGAATCGGTCGTCACGCCATGTGACCTTCAAACCCGCTCCTCCATGCGCGCCCGAGCTGGCCCGCGTCGACGTCGACGACCATTTTGGGGCCGACACGGATCACCAGACGCTCCCCGCCGGTCGTCCCGATCCAGCGCCAGGGGATCGCCGATTCGGCCATCAGTCCCTCGAACTCCCGCGCGCGCGGGGCCTCGACGGCGATCACGACGCGCGACGGCCCCTCCCCGAAGAGGGCCAGGTCGGTGCGGTCCGCCGTCACAAGCGTCGCCTCGCACCCCATCACCTCGCGGCCCGTCACACAGCTCTCGGCGAGAGCCACCGCGACGCCGCCCTCCGAGCAGTCATGGGCCGCCGTGACCAATCCGGCGCTGACCGCGGCCCTCACCGCCCGCTGCACCCGGCGCTCCGCCTCGAAGTCGAGCGACGCCAGCCGCCCGGCGAGGCGCCGGTGGCGTGCCCAAAGGTACTCGCTGCCCCCGAGACTCACGCGGGCCGGCCCCAGGAGCGCCACGCGGTGGCCCGGCCCCTTGAACCACTGGGTGGCGCGGCGGCTCGCGTCGTCCAGCACGCCCACGACACCGATGATCGGGGTCGGCAGGATCGCCTGCCCGCTGGTCTCATTGTAGAAGGAAACGTTGCCACCGACCACGGGCAGCTCGAGCGCTCGGCACGCGAGCGAGATCCCCTCGATCGCCTCCGAGAACTGCCAGAGGATCTCGGGCCGCTCCGGAGAGCCGAAGTTCATGCAGTCGGTCACGCCTCGGGGCTCGGCGCCCGAGCAGCAGACGTTTCGGGCCGCCTCGCACACCGCCATGGCTGCGCCCTGCCGCGGGTCGAGAAATACGTGTCGGCCGTTGCCGTCGGTGGAGACCGCGAGCGCCCTCCGCGTGCCCTTGACCCGCAGCACGGCGGCGTCGGAACCCGGGAGGATCACCGTGTTGATCCCGACCTGCTGATCGTATTGCCGAAAGGCCCACTCCTTGGACGCGATCGTCGGTGACCCGAGCAGGCCGATCAACGCGTCCCCGTAGTCGCTCGGCTCCGGCAACGTCAACGGATCGAACGCCCGCCGCTCGGCGAGCTCCGAGGGCTCGGCCGTCGGCTTCCGGTACTTCGGCGCTTCCGCGAGCAGGTCCACCGGAACCCTCGCGACGACCTCGCCGTTCAGGCGTGCCGTCAGCTCGCCGTCCTCGGTCACTCGCCCGATCTCGACCGCCTCGAGCTCCCACTTGGCGAAGATGCGGCGAACCTCCTCCTCGCGGCCCCGTGCCGCCACGAGCAGCATCCGCTCTTGCGACTCCGACAGGAGGATCTCGTAGGGGGTCATCCCGGTCTCGCGCTGGGGGACGCGGGAGAGCTCGACGTCCATGCCGGTACCGCTGCGCGCCGGCATCTCGGAGGTGCAGCACGCGAGTCCCGCGGCACCCATGTCCTGGATCCCGACGACCGCGCCGGTGCGCATCACCTCGAGGCACGCCTCGAGCAGGAGCTTCTCGGTGAACGGATCTCCCACCTGTACGGTGGGGCGCCGCTCTTCGGCGTGCTCGTCGAAGGTCGCGGAGGCCATGGTCGCGCCGTGGATCCCGTCACGCCCGGTCTTATTCCCGACGTAGAACACCGGATTGCCCGGACCGTCCGCGCGCGCGCGGACGATCTGGTCCGCGCGCACGAGCCCGACGCACATCACGTTGACGAGCGGGTTGCCCGCGTACTCGGGCGCGAACGCGATCTCGCCGCCAACCGTCGGGCAGCCGAAGCAGTTGCCGTACCAGCTGATACCCGACACGACGCCGTTGACGAGCCGGAGCGTCTTTGGATTGTCGAGCTCACCGAAGCGAAGCGAATCGAGGATCGCGATGGGACGCGCCCCCATCGTGAAGATATCGCGGAGAATCCCGCCGACACCCGTCGCCGCGCCCTGGAACGGCTCGATGAACGAGGGGTGATTGTGGCTCTCGATCTTGAAGACGACCGCCCAGCCGTCGCCGATGTCGATCGCGCCGGCGTTTTCGCCGGGGCCCTGCAGAACATGCGGGCCGCGCTGTGGCAGCCGTGCCAGAAACACCCGCGAGTGCTTGTAGGCGCAGTGCTCGGACCAGAGCGCGGAGAAGAGGCCCAGCTCGGCGTACGTCGGCTCACGGCCGAGCTGGGAGAGGATCCGATCGTACTCGTCGGCCGTAAGACCTGCGTCCAGGGCCAGGTCGAGCGTGACCTTCGGCTCGGCCCCCGTCAACCCAGGCTACCGCTTGAGGAAGGTGCCATCCTCGACGAGGCTTCCGAGGAGGGACTGGAACATCAGGAGCCCGTCGGTGCCGCCCATCGCTGTCTCGGACGCCCGTTCCGGGTGGGGCATCATGCCCAGCACCGTGCCCTCGGGATTGACGATCCCCGCGATGTTGTCGAGCGAGCCGTTGGGGTTGCTGGCTTTCGTGACCTTCCCGTCGGCGTCCGCGTAGCGGAAGACCACCAGATTCTGCTGCTTCAGCCGGGCGAGCGTCTCGGCGTCGGCGTAATACTTCCCTTCGCCGTGGGAGATCGGCATCGTCAGGACCTGACCCGCCCGGAGGCCCCGCGTGAAGGGCGTGTCGATGTTCTCCACCACCAGGTGGGTCGACTGACAGCGGTACTGGAGGCATTCGTTGCGGGTGAGAACGCCGGGAAGCAGGCCCGCCTCGCAGAGGATCTGGAACCCGTTGCAGGAGCCGAGGACCAGCCCTCCGCGGCCGACGAAGTCGCGCAGCGCCTCGACGACCGGCGAACGTCCCGCCACGGCGCCGGCACGCAGGTAGTCGCCGTAGGAGAAGCCGCCAGGAAGAATGACGCAGTCGAGCTGACCGAGCTCGCGCTCGCGATGCCAGACGTACCGCACGGGCTGGTGGAGCACTTCGGAGACCACGTAGTGAAAGTCGCAGTCGCTCCACGTCCCCGGAAAGACGACGACCCCGAATCTCATGGCGCACTCATCTTAGCGTGCGACCTCGCGCGGGGCAAGGTCGGTCACGATCTCGACTGCGTAATCCTCCAAAATCGGGTTCGCGAGGAGCTGCCCGCACATCTCGCTGACGCGCGTGCGCGCTTCCCCAGGCTTCGCCTCGTCGAGCTCGATGTCGATCACCTTGCCGATCCGGAGATCGTCGATTTCCGAAAATCCGAGGCCGGCGAGCGCGCGCTTCACCGCGGCGCCCTGAACGTCCATGATTCCAGGCTTGAGCCTCACGAGAACGCGGACTTTCATGCGCCTGCCGGAACCAGGCGGCGGTAGACCTCCTGATAAGCTTCTTCGACGCCCCCCATATCACGGCGGAACCGGTCTTTGTCGAGCCGCTCCTTGCTCCGGCTGTCCCAGAGGCGGCACGTGTCGGGAGAGATCTCATCGCCCAGATAGAGCGTCCGGCCGCGCCGCCCGAACTCGAGCTTGAAATCCACCAGCAAGAGTCCACGCCGCGCCAGATGCGGCCGCAGGATCGCGTTGATCCTGAGCGTCATGCGCTTCATCCGGATCAGCTCGGCCGGGGTCGCGAGCCGCAGCATGCGGACGTGGTCGTCGTTGAGCATCGGGTCGCCGAGGGGGTCGGATTTGTAGTAGAGCTCCACGATCGGCTGCTTGATCACCGTGCCTTCCTCGAGCCCGGTCCGCTTCGCGAGACTGCCGGCGACGATGTTCCGCGCGATCATCTCGATCTTGATGATGTCGAGTCGGCGACAGAGCATCTCGCGGTCCGACAGCGTGCCGAGGTAGTGCGTCGGCACCCCCGCGCGCTCGAGCACCTCGAACAGGGCCGCCGACATCCGGTTGTTGATGACGCCCTTGCCGAGGATCGTCCCCTTCTTCAGCGCGTTGAAGGCGGTCGCGTCGTCCTTGAAGTACTGGATGATCTTGCCGGGCTGGTTCGTCTCGTACACGATCTTTGCCTTGCCCTCGTAGAGCTTCTCGCGCGTCTCGATGTTCATCGTCACCTCGCCCTCACGGAGTGAGCCCCAGGCGTTTGAAGATGGCGTCGACGTTCTTCAGGTAGAAGGCCGGATCGAAGCAGCTCTTGAGCTCGTCCGGCGAGAGCCGCGCCGTCACGTTGGGATCGGCGGCGAGGAGCTCGAAGAACGGCTGGCGCTCTTTCCAGGCGCGCATGGCGTTGCGCTGCACGATCTCGTACGCGACCTGGCGTGCGAGTCCGGCATCGGTCAGCTTCAACAGCACACGCTGCGAGTACACGAGGCCGTGGCTCAGCTCGAGATTCTCCCTCATCCGCGCGGGATCGACGTCGAGCCCCTCGACGATGAACGTCGTGAGGGACAGAAGATAATCGAGCATGATCGTCGAGTCGGGCAGGATGACGCGCTCGACCGAGGAATGGCTGATATCCCGCTCGTGCCACAGGGCGACGTTTTCGAGGGCCGCAAGCGCATTGGTGCGGACCAGGCGCGCCAGGCCGCAGATGCGCTCGGCCAGCTCCGGGTTGCGCTTGTGCGGCATGGCGCTCGAGCCTTTCTGCCCCTCGCCGAAGGGCTCCTGGGCTTCGAGGATCTCCGTGCGCTGCAGCCCACGCACTTCGAGGGCGATTTTCTCGAGCGAGGCCGCGGCGACCGCCAGCATCGCGCAGAACTCGGCATGGCGGTCACGCTGTACGATCTGCGTGGAGACCGGCGCCGCTTCCAGACCGAGCTCACGGCACACCTCGGCTTCGAGGTCCGGCTCGACGTGGGCAAAGTTGCCGACGGCACCCGAGAGCTTGCCGACCCCGATCGTCGTCCGGGCTCGACGGAGCCGTTCGAGGTTCCGCCCCGCTTCGGTGTACCAGACCGCCACTTTGAGTCCAAAGCTGGTGGGTTCTGCATGGACGCCGTGTGTCCGGCCGATGGTGAGCGTGTCCTTGTGGCGGAGCGCCAGAACCGCGAGCGCTTTCGCCAGGCGCTCCTGGCCCGCGATCAGCAGATCCGCGGCATCCCTGAGCTGGAGCGCGGTGGCCGTGTCCCAGACGTCACTGGTGGTGAGGCCGATATGGACGAAGCGCGAGTCTTCACCGAGCTGCTCCTCGAGGCTCGTGAGCAGCGCGATCATCTCGTGCTTGACGCGCTCTTGAATCGCGAGGATCCGCCCGACATCGACCCGCGCCTTCTGGCGGATGCGAGCCATCACGCTGGCGTGAATGCGGCCACGCTTCGCATAGGCCTCACACACCGCCATCTCCACCCTGAGCCACGCCTGGTACTTCGACTCCTCACTCCAGACACGACCCATCTCCGGGCGGGTGTAGCGGTCGATCACGCCCCCACCATAGAGCAAAACCGCTAACGATGGAAGAGAGAGATTAGAGCGGCCACTACATGTAGCGCCCCGGCGACTCTTTCAGAGCGTGCGGCCCGCACAATTTGTCCACACCGCATCCACCAGGGCGCGTTCAGACCCGTAGCCCCATAACTCCCCGACCGATCGGATCCCGTCGGCCCGGGCGGCCCGGATATCCCCAGCAAGGCGGCGCGCGATCGGAACCGTAGATGGCGGCGCCGTGATGCTCCAACCCGCCCGGAAGCGCAGCAGGGGCGAGGTGGCGAGAGAAGTTAGTGATGCAGCAGTTCGCGGGGCAGGTTACGCCGGTCCAGTGGGCCCAGCGTGGTCAGCGCGAGCCGGTCCTCGTCGAGGAGCTCGGTGACGAGCGCCTGCACCTCCTCGTGACGTACCCCGTCGATGGCCGCCAGCATCGCGTCCATGGAGAAGAACGTCCCGTGGTGCATCTCGTGCTTGGCCAGGCGGTTCATCCGGCTCGAGGTGGACTCGAGCGACAGCATCAGGCTCCCCTTGAGATGGTCCTTGGCGCGGCACAGCTCCTCTTCGGTCACGCCGGTCTTCTTCAGCTCACGGATCACCTTCAGGGTCGACTTCAGCACCTTGGAGAAGTTCTTCTCGTCCGCCGCGGCGTAGACGTAGAGAGTGCCGGTGTCGACGTACGCCTGCACACCCGAGTGGATGGCGTAGACGAGGCCTTCGCGCTCCCGCACTTCCTGGAAGAGCCGCGAGGACATGCTGCCGCCGATGACGTCATTGAGCAGGAAGAGCGCATACCGCTCCGGTGCCGAGTGGTGGAGACCGGGAAAGCCCATGATGAGATGGACCTGCTCGAGCGTCTTGCCGACGATGTTCACCCCCGGCTTGAGGACCGGCGGGATTGCCGTGCGCTCGGCCGCACCCCGGTCGAAGCCCTGGAATCCCGCGCTGAACAACTCGATGACCCGGTCGTGGGTGACGTTCCCGGCCACCGCGATGATGATTCGCGGCGGCACGTACTCCTCGGTGAAGTGCCCGAGCGCCGTCTGGCGGTCGTAGCCGGTCACGGCCTCGCGGCTCCCGAGAATCGGCCGCCCGAGCGGATGCCCGGCCCAGATCTGCCCGGCGAAGAGATCGTGGATGATGTCGTCCGGGGTGTCCTCCACCATCTTGATCTCCTGGAGGACGACCGATTTCTCGCGCTCGAGCTCGTCGGCGTTGAACAGCGGGTGGAGCAGGATATCCGTCAGGAGATCGACCGCGAGCGGCAGATGCTCGTCGAGCACCTGGACGTAGAAGCAGGTGTGCTCCTTCGTGGTAAAGGCGTCCATCTGGCCACCGACCGAGTCCATGGTGCGGGCGATCGCCTCGGCGCTGCGCGTGGCCGTCCCCTTGAACACGAGGTGCTCGATCAGATGGGACATCCCGCAGCGAGTCTCGGGTTCGTGGCGCGAGCCCGTCTCGACCCACACCCCGACCGCCACCGAGCGCACGTGCTCCATGCGCTCCGTAACGACCCGGATGCCGTTAGGCAGGAACCCCTTGCGGTAGCCTTCCGTCACGCGCTCACCTGTCAGGCCGCGGCGGGTTCGCCGCCATCGGGTTTTTCAGCTTTTCCTTGTCCGCCAGCGCCGGTTGGTCGCGCAGCGCCATCTTCCGGCTGAGGCGCATCTTGCCGTTGCCGTCGATCTCGATGACTTTGACGAGCACCTCGTCGCCCTCGGTCAGCACGTCCTGGACGGTCCGGATGCGAGATTCGGCGATCTGCGAGATGTGTAAGAGCCCCTCGGTGTTGGGGATGACCTCCACGAACGCGCCGAACTCGACGATCTTCTTGACCTTCCCGAGGTAGATCCGGTCCAGCTCGACCTCGCGGCAGATGTCCTGGATGATCCCCAGGGCCTTCTGCACCGACGCGTTGTCGGGCGAGAACACGGTGACCCGACCGTCGTCCTCGACGTCGATCTTCGTGCCCGTTTGCTCCTGGATGCCACGGATGATCTTGCCGCCGGGGCCGATGATCTCGCGGATCTTTTCGGGCCGGATCTTGATCGTGACGAACCGCGGCGCGTAGGGCGAAAGCTCGGGCCGTGGCTTCTCGATGGCCTCGCGCATCTTCGCCAGCACGACGAGTCGCGCATCCCGCGCCTGTTGCAGCGCGGAGCGCATGATGTCGATCGACACGCCGGCGATCTTGATGTCCATCTGAAGCGCGGTCACGCCCTTCTCGGTGCCCGCGACCTTGAAGTCCATGTCGCCGTAGTGGTCCTCGGCGCCGTTGATGTCGGTCAGGATTCCGACCTTGTCTCCTTCCTTGACCAGCCCCATGGCGACACCCGCGACGTGGGCCCGCAGGGGCACCCCGGCGTCCATCAGCGCCAGCGAGGCGCCGCACACCGAGGCCATCGACGACGACCCGTTCGACTCGAGAATGTCCGACACGATCCGGATCGTGTACGGGAACTCTTCCTTCGGGGGCAGCACCGCTTCGACCGCCCGCTCCGCCAGGGCACCGTGACCGATGTCCCGCCGCGAGGGACCGCCGTATCGCCGGACCTCGCCGACCGAGAACGACGGGAAGTTGTAGTGCAGCATGAAGTGCCGGTAGTGCTCGCCCTCGAGGGCCTCGATCTTCTGCTCGTCCGACTTCGTGCCCAGCGTGGCCGCGACGAGCGCCTGGGTCTCTCCCCGGGTGAAGACACTCGAGCCGTGGGCCCGAGGGAGGTAGGCCATGTCGATCGAGATCGGGCGGATCTCGTTCACCTTGCGGCCATCGACGCGGATACCGCGCTCGACGATGAGCCGCCGCACCTCGGCCTTCTCGACCGCCTCGAACACTTCGTGCACCGCCCCCTTCTTCGTCTCGTCCACCCCGAGGGACTGGACCACCTCCTCGAACACCCGGTGGACGGCCTCGGCCCGCGCCTGCTTTTCATGGCTGGCGAGTGCCGTGGCCAGCTTGGGCGCCGCCAGGCTCTTGACCCGCGCGGCCAGCTCGGCATCGCGTCCCGCCGACGCGTCGAAGGTCCAGCGCGGCTTGGCCGCGCGCTGCGCCAGATCCCGTTGCGCCCGCGCGAGCCTCTTACACTCGGCATGACCGAAGGCGATCGCCTCGAGCATGGCTTCTTCGGGCACCTCGTTGGCTCCCGCCTCCACCATCAACACGGCGTCTTCGGTGCCGGCGATGACGAGCTCCAGGCTCGACGCCTTCTGCTGCGCCGTGGTCGGGTTCGCGACCGGCTTGCCGTCGACCAGGCCGACCCGCACGGCGCCGATGGGTCCGTCGAACGGAATGCCCGACAGGCAGAGGGCCGCCGAAGCGCCGTTCACCGCCAGCATGTCGGGGTCGTTTTCCTGGTCGCCGGAGATCACGAGACAGATGACCTGTACCTCGTTCCGGAAGCCGTCGGGGAACAGAGGCCGGATCGGCCGGTCGATCAGACGAGACGTCAGCGTCTCTTTCTTGACCGGAGCGCCCTCTCGCTTGAAATAGCCGCCGGGGATTCGCCCGCCCGCGTACGCGCGCTCGCGGTATTCGACGGTCAGCGGGAAGAAGTCCTGCGATTCCTTCGCGCTCTTGGCGGCGACGCACGTCGCCAGGACCATGGAACCGCCGTAGCGAACGACCACGGCCCCGTCGGCCTGCTTGGCCACCTTGCCCGTTTCGATGGCCATGCGGAGGCCGTTGATCTCGATCTCTACCGTGTGGGTCATGCGAATATTTGTCCTCGCGTATCGGCCGGAATCCGGCGAACGCCGTGTGGAGCGGACGCTAAACCTGCCCGCCCCGGGGCCCCCGGATTCGTTCCGTCCGAGGACCGATCAATTGAGAGTGACTCCGCCGTCAACGGCGGATGCCGAGCTTGTCGATGATGACACGATACCTCTCCGGTGCCCGGGACCGGAGGTATTCCAGAAGGCCTCGACGCTTGCCGATGAGCATCAGCAGCCCCCGGCGTGAATGATGGTCCTTCGTATGCTGCTTGAAATGATCGGTAAGGCCGTTGATGCGCTCGGTCAGTAGCGCGATCTGCACTTCGGGCGAACCCGTGTCGCCCTCGTGGGTTCGGAACTGCTCGATCAGACTCTTCTTCCGGTCGACAGCGAGCGGCATCGACCACCCTCCAATCGCCACACCCCAGGAAGCTTAATACTCCCACGCCAGGGCGGGTTCCCCAAAAGCCCTTTTTTTGTCAGCAGATACGGTGTGGAGGGTACCATGTGGCTGAGCCGAAGTAAAGTTGGCCGGCGCCGGCTACGGGTCACGGATCTCGCCGCGCTGCGGCCACATCGAGCGCAATCTGCTGGCGCAGCGCGTCGACGCTCGGGAACTTCCTCTCCTCCCGCAGGCGCCGAAGAAAGGTCAGCACCACCCGTTCGTTGTAAAGATCGCCCGAGAAATCAATGACATGAGCTTCGACGGCTAACTCGTTCTCTCCAAACGTCGGCCGCACCCCCACGTTGACCACGGCCTGATGCTGGCTCGACCGGATGGTGGCTCGGCAGACGTAGACACCCACCGGGAGTCCTAGAGGGCGATCCGTTTTCACGTTGGCCGTCGGAAAACCGAGCGTCCGGCCTCGTCCGGCGCCCCGGACCACCTCGCCGCGGATGGAATAATGCCGGCCGAGGAGTCGCGCCGCCCTCGGGAGATCGCCCCGCTGAAGCGCGCCGCGGATCTCCGACGACGACACAGTGACGCCATCCACCATCAGTGCCGGCACGATGTGCGCGCGAAACCCGAGCGGCCCGGCCAGACTCTCCAGCAGCCCGGTGTCGCCGCGCGCGCCCCGGCCGAAGCGGTGGTTGAATCCGACCACGATCTCCCGCGCCCTTAGTGCTTCTATGAGAACGTCCTGAACGAAGGTTTTGGCCTCGACGGCCGCGACAGACTGCGTGAAGGGGATGACGACGGTCGTATCGATCCCGGTCTCGCCGATCAGCTCGAGCCTCTCGTCCAGGGTCGTGATGGGCAGCGGGGCGCGACCGGGCTGGAGCACCTCCATGGGATGCCGGTCGAACGTGCACGCCACCGCCTGGAGCCCCCCCTGCCGCGCCTGCGCCACCGCCGTTCCGAGGATGGCGCGATGGCCGAGATGAATGCCGTCGAAGGCGCCGAGCGCGACAGCGCTGGCGACCGCCTCAGGCCGGTAGGACTCGAGTCCCCGGACGGTCCGCATGCAGAATGCGAACGGGCCTGACCTTGCTCCCGCCCGTCATCAATTCTCCGACGCCGATCAAAGGCCCGGCGATGTCGTGGACTCTTACGAAGCCACTCCCCGCGGCCGCAGCCGGGATCACGTCGGCCGGCTGGCCGTTGGTGAAGATCGCCGCGCTGTGCCCGTCCAGCCGAACAATCCGCCATCCGGCCAGCGCCGCTTCGGCAGGGCGCACCCTGGACCAGAGCTCCCGTCTTGCTTCCATCAGCTCGCTCCAGGACACGGTGTCCCCAAGATCGAAGGGGCCGACCCGACACCGGACGAGACCCTCGACCGCCCCGCCGAAACCCAGAACAGCACCGATGTCGGCCGCGAGGACCCGGACGTACGTTCCCTTGCCGCAGACGACGCGCAGCATCGCCCGCGAGCCGGCGATATTCTCGACGCGGATCGAACGGATGATCACCTCGCGGGGCGCTCGCTCCACCTCGAGACCGGCCCGGGCCAGCTCGTAGAGCCGCCGCCCTTCGTGATGAATCGCCGAGTACATCGGCGGCACCTGCTTGATCCGGCCGACGAACGCGCGACAGGCCTCCGCGAGGGGCGCGGGCGCGAGATCTCCGACCGGGGTCTCCGACAGCACGCGGCCGCTCACGTCGTGGGTGTCCGTCGTCAGTCCGAAGCGGACCGTCGCGAGGTACTCCTTGTCCTGGTCGACGAGATAGGGCGTGAGCTTCGTCGCCTCCCCGATGAGGATCGGCAGCACGCCGGTCGCGTCGGGATCGAGCGTGCCCGCGTGCCCGATACGACGGACGCCCAGCCGGCGCCGAACGATCGCGACGACATCGAACGAGGTCGCGCCGCGCCCCTTGTCGACGACGAGGACGCCGGACCGCGCGACGTCTCCGCTCACGACACCCGGCTTCCGTCGACCGCCCGGCGGACCGCGGCGAGCACCACGCGCGTCGCCTCCGGCAGCGGCCCGGTCACGGTGCAGCCCGCTGCGTTGACATGTCCTCCACCGCCGAACTGCGCCGCGATCTTCTGGACGTCCACGTCTCCCTTGCCCCGGAGGCTCACCTTCACTTCGCCGTCCCGCTCGCGGAGGAGACAGGCGACGCGCACCGAGGCGACGGAGCGCGGATAGTTTACGAGCTCCTCCGACTCGACGATCCGCTCGGGGACCAGCCCGGTGGGCAGCGCGAGCCAGCCGAGTCGCCCGTCCTCGCTGATCTCGACCCGGGTGAGGGCCTCACCGAGCCAGCGGAGCGCATCGGGCGCGCGCCGCTCGTAGAGCGATCCGGACACGAGCTCCGGTCGGGCGCCGGCCACGACGAGCGCCGCGGCAATCGCGAACGTCCGGGGCGTCACGTTCGAATAGCGGAACGAGCCCGTGTCGGTGTGGATCGCGGTGAAAAGATTGGTGGCGATCTCGGGCGTCAGCGGCGCGCCGAGCGCCGTGAGCAGCTCGTAGATCATCTCACCCGTGGCGGCGGCGGACGTGTCGACCCAGTTCACGTCACCGTACCGCCGGTTGTCCGGATGGTGGTCGATGTTGACGATGAGCTTCCCGACGCGACGGGCCTGCTCGATCAGCCCTTCGGTCCGTTGCGGGTTCGGGCAGTCCGTGAGCACCACGACGTCGATCGGGCCGTCCAGCATGGTGAGCGTGCGATAGCGTTCGACGCCGGGCAGGAAGGCGAGGAGCGCGGGCGCGGGATGCGGACCACCGTAGGTCACGGTCCAGCCGCGTCCTTCGAGCGCCAGGCCCAGGGCGAGCAGCGTGCCCAGGACGTCGGCGTCCGGGTGGACGTGCCCGAGCATGAGGGCGCGGCCGCCGCCGCCGAACGCTCCCAGCACCGCAGCGGAAGGCACCGGAGTCGAGTGCTCGACGATCGGGCTCACCGTCCGGCGTCGCCGCCCACCTGCCGGAGCAGGGCCTGGATGCGCGCCGCGTGCTCCATCGACCGGTCGGGCCGGAAGTCCAGCTCGGGGGTGACGCGCAGGTCCAGGTGCTGTCGGAGCCAGTGGCGGATGAAACCGCGGGCGCTGACCAGAGCCGCCAGCGATCCCGTCCACTGCGCCTCGTCGCCGAGCACCGACACGAAGACCTTCGCGGTACGCAGGTCTCGGGCCGTCTCGACCTCGGTCACCGACACGAAGCCGAGTCGGGGGTCCTTGAGCTCCCGCTGGAGGAGCGTCGAGATTTCCTCTTTGACGAGTTGATTCACGCGGCCCAGTCGCTTGTCTTGCATCAGAGAATCTCCACGGACGTGTCGAGCACCCGTCCCGCGACGTTGTCTTCGATGAAGTCCATCGCCTTCGAAATGACCGTGTTGGCGTGCCGCGCATCGGCGGAGACGTAGGCGACGGCGAGCGTCGCCCGCTGCCACACGTCCTGATGGTCGACCTCGGCCACGGAGACCTCGAAGCGGGCCCGGACCTTCTCCTTGAGACCCTTCAGGACGTGGCGCTTGTCCTTCAGTGAGCCCACGTCCGGCAGGTGCAACTCAACCAACCCCAGCGCGACGCGCGCTGCCGACACAGCCCCCTCCGGCGCGGATGCTCCTAGAGCGTGCGCGCCACTTCCTCGCTCGTGTAGGCCTCCAGGATGTCCCCCGGTTGGATCCCGTTGACGCCGTCGACGCCGATCCCGCACTCGAGACCGGCGAGCACCTCACGGACCTCGTCCTTGAAGCGCTTCAGGGAGCCGACGGTGCCCTGGCCGAAGACCTCTTCGCCCCGGCGCACGCGCACCCTGGCAGCGCGCACGATCTTGCCCTCCGAGACGTACGAGCCGCAGATGGGGCCGAGCTTCGAGATGACGAAGATCTGACGAACTTGCGCCCGGCCGAGCGCCGTCTCGCGAATCTCCGGCGCGAGCAGCCCGGCGAGGGCGGCCTTGAGGTCGTTGATCGCCTCGTAGATGACGTTGTAGTTTCGGATGTCGACACCGTTCGCCTGCGCCTGGGAGGCCGCTTTGGGCTCGGCCTTCACGTTGAACCCCAGCACGATCGCGTTGGACGCCGACGCGAGCATCACGTCGCTTTCAGTGATCATGCCGACCGAGCTGTGGATGACCTTCAGCTTCACCTCGTCGGTCGACAGCCGTTCGAGCGACTCCGCCAGCGCCCCGACGGAACCCTGGACGTCGGCCTTCAGAATGAGCCGCAGCTCCTTCACCTCGCCGGTCTGGATTTGCTTTTGCAGCCCCTCGAGCGTGATGCGCGTCGTCGTCTTACCCTTCGCCTTGTCACGTTCCAGTCGCATGGTCGCGATCTGCCGCGCCTTGCGCTCGTCCGAGACGGCCACCAGCACGTCGCCGGCGGCCGGCACACCCGAGAGTCCCTGGATCTCGACGGGGTCGGAGGGCCCCGCGGTCTTGACCTTCTTGCCGGAGGGGTCGATCAGCGAGCGCACGCGCCCGGAGTAGGAACCGACCACGACCGCATCGCCCTCCTTCAGGGTGCCGTTCTGGATCAGCGCGGTGGCGACCGGACCGCGGCCTCGGTCGAGCCGGCCCTCGATGATGACGCCCTTGGCCGCCCGGCCGGCGTTGGCCTTGAGCTCGAGGATTTCCGACTGGAGCGCGGTCATCTCGAGGAGCTGGTCGATCCCCGTGCCCCGCTTGGCCGAGGTGGGAACGAAGATGGTCTGGCCGCCCCACTCTTCCGGGACGAGGTTGAGGTTCGACAACTCGCGTTTCACGCGATCGGCGTCGGCCTCGGGCTTGTCGATCTTGTTGACCGCGACGATGATCGGCACGTTCGCCGCGCGCGCGTGGTTGATGGCCTCCTCCGTCTGCGGCATGACGCCGTCGTCCGCGGCGACGACCAGGATGACGATGTCCGTCGCCTGGGCTCCGCGAGCCCGCATGGCCGTGAAGGCCTCGTGGCCCGGCGTGTCCAGGAAGGTCACCTTCCCGTGCGAGGTCGTCACTTGATAGGCGCCGATATGCTGCGTGATCCCGCCGAACTCCTTTTCGGCGACCTTCGACTTCCGGATGGCGTCCAGGAGCGATGTCTTACCGTGGTCGACGTGGCCCATCACCGTGACCACCGGCGGGCGCAGCGCGAGCTGACTCGGATCGAGGTCTTCCTCGTCGACGACGTCACCTTCCACCGAACGGATTTCGACGTCGACGTTGAACTTGTCGGCCACGAGCTTGGCGGCCGTGGGGTCGAGCAGCTCGTTGAGCGTCGCCATCACACCGAGATCGACGAGCGCCTTGATCACTTCGCCCGATTTCCGGCGCATCTTCTCGGCGAGCTCGCCGACCGTGACCGACTCGTGCACGCGAATGAGCTCTCGTCGGACCTCGACCGGGGTCGGCGCCGGCGGCTCTTCGACGACGACAGGAGCGGCGACGCCAGGCGGTGCCGGCGCCATGGCCGCGGGAGCGGCAGCCGGAGCCGCCGAAAGGGGAGCCGACCTCGGGGGCGGGGCGAGCGCGGGCGGCCGAGCCGGCGACACGCTGACGCGCGGCGGCGCGAAGGGACCCGTCGGTTGGCGCGAGGGGCGTGGCCCGGGCGCAGGCGCGGGACGCTCGATCGGACGGAAGGGAACAATCTTCGGCTCGGGCTTCTTCGGGCCCACCGGCATCACTGTCGCGGCCGGTCTTATCACCTCGGGCGGCGGCTGAGCGACGACGGTCGGCTCCGGCACGATCTCGGGCTCAGGGAGAGGGACGAACGGCGGTTCGGGGACAACCTCCGGCGCCGGTACGACGGGTCTGGGTTTCACGATCGTCGCCGCCGGCTTGATCTCCGCGGGCGCCTCGTCCTCGAGTTTCTCCTTCTTTGCCCGCGACGGCTTCTTCGCGACCGCTTCAGCGACCGCCGCTGCGGCGTCCCCCGCCTCCCTGGGCTCCTTCGGCTTCGCCACGCGCTTCGGCTTCGGCGCCTCGGGCAACTCGCGCCCCTTGCCGAGCTTTATCCGCAGCGCATTCGCCAGCGTGCTGTCAAGGGGACTCATGGCACGAACGCCCTTGTGGCCCATCTCCTCGGCCGCGACCATCAGATCCTTGCTCGTCACGCCGAGTTCCTTGGCGAGCTCGATGACCTTTATCTTTGCCGCTGCCACAGTCCCCTCACCTCCCTGACGCTCTCACTGCCATCACACCCGTCTCGCAAACGTCGGCTCCTGAGCCGGCCTCGCCGCTGGGGACCCCAGCCCCGCGACGGCCTGCCGCTCGCACTGCCTCAGCCAGGTCGGGAGCTGGCGCGCACGCCTTCTTGAAGGCGTGCGCCAGCCGATCGCGACTCAACGCGCGCTCGACACACGCGGTATCAGGACACACGTAGGCGCCACGCCCCGCGGCCCGTGCGCTCGGTTCCACCACGACCGTACCGCTCCCTAGTCGTACCAAGCGTACCAGCCAGCCCTTCGGGCGGGCCCGGCGGCATCCCAGGCACGTTCGGCTGGGTCCCGTCCTCATGCAGGCTCCGAGGTCTCCTCGGGGGCCGCGGGCTGACTGAGGTCATCCCCCACTTTGGCGTCACCCGAGACGTGCTGCACATATTTCTCTGCAGCCGAGAAGATCGTGTCCGTTCGGTCGCCGATTTCCGCCACCCGCGACAGCTTCTCGTGTCCAGCCTTGACGATCGCCGCGGGTGAACCGAGCCCCGCAGCCACCAAGGCATCGACGAGCTCGGGACCAACGCCGGGCAGCGCCGCCAGCGCGGCGCGATCCTCGGCCGGCGGAGCTTCGGCCGGAGAACGCTCCGTCTCGACCTCGGACTCGCTCTTGATGTCGATGCGCATGCCCGTCAATTTCGCCGCCAACCGCGCGTTCTGGCCTTTCTTTCCGATGGCCAGGGACAGCTGATTGTCCGGCACGATCACCACGGCCGCCGGTTGGCCCTCACCCTCCGTGATCTCGTTGATCACCACCGACGACACCTTGGCCGGCGAGAGCGCTCGCGCCACGAAGGTCGCGGGATCGTGGGACCACTCGATGATGTCGATCTTCTCGCCGCGCAGCTCCCGGCTGATGACCTGGATACGCGTGCCGCGCAGGCCGACACAGGCGCCGATCGGGTCGACGTCGCGCTTTGTCGAGGCGACCGCGACCTTCGCGCGCTCCCCCGCCTCCCGCGCCGTCGCCTTCACGAGGACGATGCCTTCCTGGATCTCGGGAATCTCGGTCTGGAAGAGCCGCGCCAGGTAGCCGGGATGCGTGCGCGAGAGCGAGATCTGCGGGCCCTTGGCGGTCCGCCGCACCTCCAGGACGAACGCCCGGATCCGGTCACCGGGGTTATAGCGCTCGCCCGGGATCTGCTCGCGCTCCGGCAGGATGGCCTCCGCCTTGCCGATCTCGAGGATCACGTTGCGCTTCTCGATGCGATGGACGATGCCTCTGAGAATTTGACCTTCTTTCCCGGCGAACTCCGAGTAGATCCCCTCGCGCTCGGCGTCCCGCACCTTCTGGAGGATGACCTGCTTGGCCGTCTGTGCCGCGATGCGACCCAGATCCTGAGGTGGGCGCTCCTGCTTGATCTCGAGCTCGACGTCCAGCTCGGCCTCGGCGTTCAGCTTCTTGGCTTCCGCGAGGCTGATCTCCGTCTCCGGATCGGTGACCTCATCGACGACCCGCTTGCGCAAGTAGGCACGGAACTCGCCCGTCTTCCGGTCGATCTCGATGCGAATGTTGTCGATGCTGGCGTGTGACTTCCGGCACGCCGACTGCAGGGCAGACTCCACCGCCTCGAAAAGGATCTCCTTGTCGATCCCCTTCTCCCGTCCGATCTGCTCGATGACGCTGATCAGCTCTCGGTTCATGAGATCCGCAACCTGCCTGGGATTCTACGCCTTGCGGGGCCAGGGGACATCCGCCTCCAGCCGCGCCTTCGTGACGTCGGCTCGTCCAAGCTCCACACGCTCGCCCTCGCGGTCCAGCACCAACCGCTCGGGCGTGACCGCCGCCAGTCGACCGCGTACCTCGGCGCCGCCGGCAAGCCAGCACCGCACCTGCCGGCCGACCGCCCAGTGATATTCCCGCTCCTTCCGCAGCAGGCGGTCGAGCCCCGGCGACGAAACCTCGAGATCGTAGCCTCCCTCGATCAATGCGGCAGCATCGAGCACGTCACCGATCTCCCGGCTCAATCGCTCGCAGTCCCCGATCTCCACGCCGCCCGGCTTGTCAACGTACAGCCGCAGCAGCCCCCGCGGCCGGAGTGCGCGCCACTCGAGGTCGACGAGGTGGAGCCGATGATCGGCAACCACCTGTGTGAGGGCCTCTTCGATCAGGGTTATCCTTTCCGCTTCATCCATGCACGTCCATCCCTGCCGGACGACAAAATTAAAAAAAGCGGGCAACGCCCACTTTTTCGGGACTTTAGCACGTGTTCAGAGCAGAGGCAAGGCTCAGGCACGCAACTCGTGAACCACGAGATCGCGCCTGACGCCGCCGGACTATTTGTAGCCCGGCTTCTTGTTGGCTCCCTTGACCCCGGGATCGTAGATCAGACGGGCGACCGGCTTGCCGTCGCGAATATGGGACTCGAAGATCTCCTGCAAGTCCGCCTCCTGCACGCCGCCATACCAGACGTTGTCCGGGTAAACGACCATCATCGGACCGTGGCCGCACTGCGAAAAGCAGCCGGCCTTGTTGACCCTGACATCGGTCTTCAGGCCGGCCTTGGTGGCCTCGTCCCGGAGATACTTCACGAACTGCTCGACGTTGCCCTGAGTCGGACACGAGTCGCCGGACGTGCACACGAAGACGTGGGTATTGTACTGTCCCATCACTGGGCCTCCACGGCCGCTGTCTTCGCGGCCTTGCGCTCGGCGATGAACTTGTCGACTTCCTCGCGCATCGCCTGGACGATCTCCTTCTCCGGTACCTTGCGAATCACACCGCCGTTCTTGAAGATGAGCCCGATCCCGCGACCTCCCGCGACTCCGATGTCCGCCGCGCGCGCCTCGCCGGGACCGTTGACTTCACAGCCCATCACCGCGATGTGGATTTCCTCGTTCAGCCCCTTGAACTCGTCCTCGACCTCTTTCGCGAGCTTCACGAGGTCGACGTCGGCGCGCCCGCACGACGGGCACGACACAAATGTCAGTCCGCCCTTCCGGAGCCCCAGGGATTTTAGAATGTCGATCCCGACGCGGACCTCCTCGGTGGGATCCGCGGAGAGCGAGACGCGGATCGTGTCGCCGATCCCCTCTGAGAGGAGCGCGCCCAGGCCGATCGCCGACTTGATCGTGCCGACGCCCGGGGTGCCGGCCTCGGTGACTCCGAGGTGGAACGCGTAGTCGACCTTGTCGGCCAGCATCCGGTAGGCCTCGATCATCATCAGGGGATCGGAGGCCTTCAACGAGATTTTCATCTCCGGATAGTTCAAGTCCTCGAGGATCTGGATGTGACGGAGCGCCGATTCGACCATGCCCTCGGCGCTGGGCCCGCCGTGCTTCGCGAGGAGATCCTTCTCGAGCGACCCCCCGTTGACCCCGATGCGGATCGGGATCCGCTTCTCCTTGGCGACGTTGACGACTTCCTGGACGAACCCCTTGCCGCCGATATTCCCGGGATTCAGCCGGAGTCCATCCACCCCCTGCTCGAGCGCGATGAGCGCCAGCTTGTAGTTGAAGTGGATGTCCGCCACCAGCGGGATCCTGATCTGGCGTCTGATCTCGCTGAGCTTCTCGGCGGCTTCCCGGACCGGGACGGCGCAACGGACAATGTCACAGCCGGCCACCTCGAGCGACCAGATCTCCAGGAGCGTCGCCTGCACGTCGCGCGTGTCGGTCTTGGTCATCGATTGCACGGTGACGGGCGCGCCCCCGCCGATCTTGATCCCGCCGAGCTCGATTTGCCTCGTCTTCCGCCGTGTGATCATTGCGCCGTCCTATCTGAAGATTCTGAAAGCATCCAGCCGAACGAGGTCATTGTAAATCGCGAACACCATCAGAAGCAGCAGAAGTGCGAGTCCGAGCTGCTGGGCCACCTCGCGCTTCTTGAGCGACAAGGGCCGGCCCAGGACCGCCTCGATGACGAAGAACAGGAGGTGCCCGCCGTCGAGTATCGGCACCGGGAGCAGGTTGAGGACGGCAAGGTTCACGCTGATGAACGCGGTGAAGAGCGCGAGCTGCCCGAACCCTTCCCTGGCCTGCTGTCCTGCCATGGATGCGATTTGGATAGGACCGCCGATATTCGAGCGATCGATGGTGCCGAGCGCGATTCTCCAGAGACCCTTGACGATGGTGACCGACATGTTGGCTGTCCACGCGGCGCCGTGCCAGACGGCCGCCACGGGGTTGTAGGGTTCCGTGCCCATCGCCTTGCCGCCGATGCCGGCCTGGATGCGCCCCACCTCGACCTCGTCGCCGCTCGGGCCGCGTTCCTTCTCGGCGTTCGGCGTCACGGTCAGGCTCAGTCGCTTGCCGTCACGCTCGACGATGAGGGTGAGCTTTTGACGCGGCCGGCTCCGGATCGCCTGCACCATCTCGTCGGGGGAGAACACGCGCTGGTCGGCCACCGACAGCACGACATCGCCGGGCTTCAGTCCGGCCACTTCCGCGGGGGAGTCGGGCGTCACCGACGTGATGACGGGCGCGCCATGCGGCCCCGCGCCGATGTCCCAGACTTCCCGCGACTCCTTCAGGATCGGGTCCTGGACGGTGGTGCGCCGGGGTGTTACGGTGATCGGCTGGCGCGCGCCCTCTCGCTCCACGTCGAGTTGGAGCGGCCGACCCTGGGACCCCGCGACCGCGCGCTCCACGTCCTCCCAGTACGACACCCGACGGCCATCCACGGAGAGGATACGGTCTCCCGTTCGGAGACCGGCGACCGCGGCGGGGCCACTGTCCACGACGCGCCCGGCCACGGGCGGCCACACCGTGCGCCCGATCGTCGCGAACACGACGCTCACGATCACGGCCGCGAGGACGAAATTCATCGCGGGGCCGGCGAACACGATCAGGAATCGTGCCCAGAGCGGCTTCGCCGCGAACGCCTTGTCGGGATCGACGACGGGCGCCGTGCCCCCTTCCAGCGGGCTCTCCTCGCCCATCATCTTCACGTAGCCGCCCATCGGGATGGCGGAGAGACAGTACTCGGTCTCCTTCCCGCGCCATCGCATCAGGATCGGCCCAAAGCCGATCGAGAACCGCTCGACTCCCACGCCCGTCCAGCGCGCCACGAAGAAGTGGCCGAGCTCGTGGACGAGGATCAGGATGCCGATGACGACGACGAAAGGCCAAATGAAGGCAAGGGCGCTGGTCACGCGGTGCGGCCTCCACGACGGGCGTCGATCGACTGCTGCACGGCGCGACGGGATTCCACGTCGATCGCCACGCAGGCCTCGATCGACGCGAGCTCGCCGGCCGGGGCCCCGTCGAGCGCTTCCTCGATGAGCTCTGTGATCTCGGTGAACCGCACCCGCCGGTCGAGGAACGCGGCCACCGCCACCTCGTTCGCGGCGTTGAGCACGACGGGCGCCGCGCCGCCGGCCTCGAGCGCCGCCCGCGCCAGCCTGAGGCACGGGAACTTGTCGACGTCGGGCTCGTAGAACGTCAGCTGTCCGACCCGTACCAGGTCGAGCCGCGCGGCCGGCGTCGGCCGCCGCTCGGGATACGTGAGTGCGTAGAGAATCGGCACGGCCATGTCCGCCACGCCCAGCTGGGCGATCACGGATCCGTCGATGTACTCGACCATCGAATGGACGATCGACTGCGGGTGCACCACGACCTGGACCTGATCGGGCGACAGGTCGAACAGCCATCGCGCCTCGATGATCTCGAGCCCCTTGTTCATCAGCGTGGCCGAGTCGATCGTGATCTTGGCCCCCATCTTCCACGTCGGATGCTGGAGGGCGTCCTCCACGGCGACGGCCGCGAGCCGCGCCTTCGGCGTCTCCCGGAATGGTCCGCCGGACGCCGTGAGGAGGACCCGGTGGACATCGGCTCGACTGTGGCCGGCGAGGCACTGGAAGACGGCGCTGTGCTCGGAGTCGACCGGCAAGAGCTTGACATCGCGCGCCCGTGCGGCCGCTGTCATCAGACGGCCGGCCATCACGAGCGTCTCCTTGTTGGCGAGCGCCACCGTCCGGCCTGCCTGGATCGCCGCCATGGTCGGGAGCAGCCCGGCGCCTCCGACGAGAGCCGAGACGACGATGTCGGCCTTCACGTCGCGGCACAGCGTCACGAGCCCCTCGGGGCCGGCGAGAAGCTCGGGCTGCGGCGCCGGAAGGAGTCGCGCCAGCCGGTCGCGGGACTCCACCTCCAGCAGCGCGACGGCGCGCGGCGAGTACTTCTTGCACATGTCCGCGAGCCGATCGACGTTCGATCCGCGCGCGGCCAAGCCCACCACCGAGAACTCCTCGGGGAAGCTCGACACGAGATCGAGCGTGCGTAGTCCGATGGATCCTGTCGCGCCGAGCAGCGTGATCTGCTTCATGGGCGGCACCATGCGTACAGCGAGTAAAGGTAAAGCGTCGGAGCGTTGAACAGAAGGCTGTCGATCCGATCGAGCATACCGCCGTGGCCCGGGATGAGGTCGCCCGCGTCCTTCGTCCCGATGCTCCGCTTGATCGCGGATTCGGCGAGATCCCCGATCTGCCCGACCACGCCGAGGAGCGCCCCGGCGCCGGCCGCGCCCACGATGCTACACGCGGGAACGAGCCACACGCCCAGACCCAGCCCGGCCGCGATCGAGATCACGAGTTGCGCGATGGAGCCCTCGACGGTCTTGCGCGGGCTCAGCATCGGCGCGATTCGCTGGCGGCCGATCGCCGACCCGACCAGGTACGCCGCGGACTCGCCGGCCCACGTGACGCCGACGAGGAACAAGACGAGGGGAGGTCCATCGGCACGGCCCTGCAGCCAGATGGCGTACCCCAGAAGCCAGCCGACGTAGACGGCGCCGAACAGCGTGTTGGCAGTGGACTCGACCGGCGCGCGCCCCGCGCTCCACAGGGGTGCGCTGATGATGAGCCCGACGCCGACCACGAGCACCACCTCAGGCGTCGGCATCCACCGGAGGGTCCTGCCGTCGTCCCGCGCAACAGCGTAGAGGCTCGTCGCGAAGCTCGCAGTCAGCGCCCCGCCCATGGCGACGGTGAGCCAGGTGTGGATCGGGCGCCCGCTGCGCCGGAACATCCGCACGAGCTCGGCGCACGCGAGGCCGCTTGCGGCGACCACGAGCATCTGGAACATCCACCCCGGAGCGCCGGCGGTCACCCACACGAACGTCGGGATCAGCACCACCGCGCTGGCAATGCGCCTCCAGACCGCCGGCATCCCGTCCACGGCATCGCGTACGGTCACGCCGGCGACCTCGGTCTTGCCCACCTCACACCTTTCCGAATCGGCGCGTCCGCCCCTGGAACTCGCCCACAGCGCGATAGAGATCGCCGGGCCCGAAATCCGGCCAGAGGGTCGGCGTGATCACCAGCTCAGTGTAGGCAATCTGCCACAGGAGAAAGTTCGAGATCCGCATCTCGCCGCTCGTGCGGATCAGCAGGTCGGGATCGGGAATATCCGCGGTATAGAGGGCCCCGCTGACGTCCTTCTCCGAGATGTCGTCAGCCTTGAGGTCGCCAGCCTGAACCTGGCGCGCCAGCGTGCGGAACGCGTCGAGCAGCTCGTCGCGGCCCCCGTAGTTGAACGCCATCAGCACGGTCAACCCGGTGTTGTTCCGGGTCTCGTGCACCACGTGATCGATGCCGCGACGGACGCCGGCTGGCACTCCGTGCGGCCGGCCGAGGACACGGAGCCGAGCGTTGCGCGCCATCAACGCGGGAAGCTCCGCGTGGACCGAGCGCTCGAGGAGATTCATGAGGGTCGAGACCTCGTCCAGCGGACGGCTCCAGTTCTCCGTCGAGAACGCGTAGAGCGTGAGGTAGCGGAGCCCGAGCGTGTCGGCCGCGCGCACGATCGCACGCGCCGCCTTCACGCCCTCCCGATGGCCAGCGACGCGGGGCAGCCCACGGCGGGTTGCCCAGCGCCCGTTGCCATCCATGATGATGGCGACGTGCTCCGGAACGGGCTGCGCGCGGGCGGCCTCGAGCAACTCGGCCTCACCCGGGGCCCTTGTCATGCGACGGTCATCTCACGAAACGCTAGAATGACAAAATCTCCTGCTCCTTTTTTTTGAGGAGCTCCTCGACCTTCGCCACGAACTTGTCGGTGGTCTTCTGAATCTGGTCGTGACCGCGCCGTTCCTCGTCTTCGGAGATTTTCTTGTCCTTGGCCATCGCCTTGAGCCGATCGTTCGCCTCGCGACGGATGTTGCGGACCACGACGCGCGTTTCCTCGGCGATCTTGTGCACCGTCTTCGCGAGCTGCTTGCGCCGCTCCTCCGTCGGCGACGGCATCGCCAGGCGGACGATCTTGCCGTCGTTGACCGGGGTCAGACCGAGGTCGGAGGCCATGATCGCCTTTTCGATGGCCTTGAGTTGGGTCGCCTCCCAGGGCTGGATCACCAAGCTTCGGGCGTCCGGGACCGAGATGGACGCCATCTGGTTCACCGGTGTGGGCGTCCCGTAGTAGTCGACGCGGATCCCGTCGAGCAGGCCCACGGAAGCCCGGCCGGTGCGGACGGCCGCGAACTCACGCCCGAGCGCTTCGACGGCGCCCGTCATCTTCGTTTCGACATCCTTGAGCACAGGCGGCATGTCCGTCATGTCCGTCAGCCTCCCGACGACACCATCGAGCCCACGGCCTCGCCGAGCACGATCCGCTTGATATTACCGGCTCGAGTCAGATCGAAGACGATGATCGGCAGCTTGTTGTCCATGCAGAGCGAAATCGCCGCGGAATCCATCACCTGGAGGCCGCGGTTGAGCACGTCGATGTACGTCACATGGGCCAGGCGCTGCGCGTTCTTGTCCAGCTTCGGATCGGCCGAGTAGATCCCGTCGACCTTCGTAGCCTTGATGATCGCGTCGGCGCTGATCTCGACGGCGCGCAGCGCGCCCGCGGTGTCGGTTGTGAAGAACGGGTTGCCGGTGCCGGCGGCGAAGATCACGACACGCCCCTTCTCCAGGTGGCGGATCGCACGGCGGCGGATGTACGGCTCGGCGACCGCGCGCATCTCGATCGCCGAAAGGACGCGCGTTTGCAGGCCGGACTTCTCGAGCGCGTCTTGCAGCGCCAGCGCGTTGATGACCGTCGCCAGCATGCCCATGTAGTCGGCGGTGGCGCGGTCCATCCCACCCGTGCTCGCGGCGACACCACGGAAGATGTTCCCGCCGCCCATGACGATCGCGACCTGCACGCCGAGGGATGTCACGTCGCGCACCTCGTCGGCGACCCGATCGAGCACGAGCGGGTCGATTCCGTAGCCCTGGCCCCCGGCGAGCGCTTCTCCCGAAAGCTTCAGGACGATACGGCGATACGCCGGGCGGCCGGAGCCGGCAGCCCCCGTCATCTACTCCGCCTCGCCCACCTGGAACCGGGCGAACCGCTTGACGGCGATCCGCTCACCGGTCTTGGCATTCACGCCGTCAACGAGGTCGCGGACCTTCGTCTTGCCGGTGGTGTCCTTGATGAACGGCTGCTCGAGCAGGCACTGCTCGGTGTAGAACTTCTCGAGCTTACCCTCGATGATCTTGTCGACGACCTGGACGGGCTTTTTCTGGTCGGCCAGCTGGCCGCGGTAGATCTCGCGTTCCTTCTCGACCACCTCGCCCGGGACGTCCTCCCGGGCGACGTACGCGGGGTTTGCCGCCGCGACCTGCATGCCGAGATCCTTGACGAGATCCTGGAAGGCCTCGGTCCGCGCGACGAAATCCGTTTCGCAGTTCACCTCGACGAGCACCCCGAGCTTGGCACCGGGATGGACGTACGTCCCGACCGCGCCCTCGCGCGCCTCCCGATGCGACCGCTTGGCCGCCTGCGCCAACCCCTTCTTCCTCAGGTACTCGACGGCGCCCGGCACATCGCCCGCGGTCGCCTGCAGCGCCTCCTTGCAGTCCATCACACCCGCGCCCGTCCGGTCGCGGAGCTCCTTCACCAGCTGCGCGGTCGCGGCCATGGTTAGTTTTCCGCCTCCACCGCCGCCAGCTCGGCGCCTTCCGCGGCCGCCTCCGGCGTCGCCGCCTCGCCCTCGTCCTTCGACAGGGTGCCGCGTCCCTCGTTGATGGCATCGGCGATCCGCGACGTGATCAGCCGCACCGCCCGGATCGCGTCATCATTGCCGGGGACCGGATAGTCGATTCCGGTCGGGTCGCAGTTGGTGTCTACGATCGCCACGATCGAGATACCGAGCCGCTGCGCCTCCGCCACCGCGATCTTTTCCTTGCGAGGATCGATGATGAACACCGCGGCCGGCAGCTGCTCCATCGCCTTGATGCCGATGAGCGCCTTCTCGAGCTTCTCCCGTTCGCGGTCGAGCTCCAGGGCTTCCTTTTTCGGCAGGCGCTCGTATTCTCCGGTCTCCTTCATCTCCTCGAGCTTTTTGAGCCGGGTGATGGACTTGCGGATCGTCGCGAAGTTCGTCAGCGTCCCGCCCAGCCACCGCTGGTTGACGTAGAACATCCCGCAGCGACTCGCCTCCTCGAACACGGTCTCCTGAGCTTGCTTCTTGGTTCCGATGAAGAGCACCGTGCCCCCGCCGGCGGCGAGGTCGCGCACGAAGGCGTAGGCCTCACGGAATTTCTTGAGCGTCTTCTGGAGGTCGATGATGTAGATGCCGTTGCGCTCGCCGAAGATGAATTTCTGCATCTTCGGGTTCCAGCGCTTGGTCTGATGGCCGAAGTGCACTCCAGCCTCGAGCAGTTCCTTCATCGTCAACGTTGCCATGGATCCTCCTTCGGTTTGCCTCCGCCGCACTCAATAGGCGCGCCCGGCCGCCCTTCGCGGCCTCCGGCTCGCACTACCACCGAAAACGCGCGGCGTGCGTGATGGTGAGCTACGTCGTGTACTTGGCGTTGAGCCGCACGTACTCCTCGCTGAGATCGCAGGTCCAGACGCGGTCCTCGCCGCGGCCGAGGCCCAGATCGATCGTAATGTCGTATTCCGACTGCCCCATGATCTCCCGAACCCGCTCCAGACGCACACCTTCTTTCAGCATCCCCCGCTCGACCAGACGCTCGTCTCCGACCGCGATCGAGACCTTCTCTTGCTCGACGCGCGCCGGCGACTTGCCGAGCGCCATCATGATGCGTCCCCAGTTCGGGTCCTGCCCGTTGATCGCGGTCTTGACGAGTGGAGAGTTCGCGACGCTGCGCGCCGCGAGTAGCGCGTCTCGTCGACTTGTCGCGCCGCGCACGGCGATCGTCACCAGCTTCGTCGCGCCCTCTCCGTCGGCAACCAGCATGCGGGCGAGCGTCGTCATCAGCGCCTCGAGGCCGCCCGCGAACTGGCGGAGGCCGCGGGCGCCGGACTCGAGCTGCGCGTTCTCGGCGAGACCGTTCGCGAGCACCGCCACGGTGTCGCTCGTGGACTGGTCGGAATCGACGGTCGTCCGGTTGAAGGACCGATCGACCGCACGCCGGACGGCCGGGCCGAGCGCGCCGCGCGCGACGACCGCGTCTGTCGCCACGAAGCAGAACATTGTGGCGAGGTGCGGCTCGAGCATTGCCACACCCTTCGCGATCCCGCCGATCGTGACCGGTCGCCCGCCGACCTCGACGCGCAGCGCCGCTTCCTTGGTCCGCGTGTCGGTCGTGAGAATGGCCTCGGCCGCCGCGCGGCCCCCTTGCGGGGACAGCGACTTCGCGAGTTTGGGTAATGCGGCGCGGATCTTGTCCATCGGCAGCGGCACTCCGATGACGCCGGTTGATGCGATCAGCACGTGGGTCGTGGGAATCCGCAGCAGCTCGCCCACGAGGCGCGTCATCTCGCGCGCGTCCTGGATCCCACGCTCGCCCGTGCAGACATTGGCGCAGCCGCTGGAGGCCACGATCGCCTGGGCCTGCCCGCCCCGCACGTGCTCCGTCGACACGAGGACCGGAGCGCCTTTCACCTGGTTCGAGGTGAACACCGCGGCGGCGCGCGCCGGCGTCGAGGAGTAGATGAGCGCGAGGTCCTTCTTGCCACTCGGCTTGATGCCCGCCACGATGCCGCCGGCGAGGATCCCTGGCACTGCCGTGACGCCGCCGTCAAGCCACTCGAGGTCCCCCGACGCCATGGGCTACGGGTACACCGGCGGCGCCTCGAGCCCCGTCCGCTCGCTCCAGCCGCACATGACGTTCAAGTTCTGAACGCCGTTCGCCGCGCCCCCCTTACCCAGGTTGTCGATCGCCGACACGCACACAGCCCGGCCAGTACGCGGGTCCGCCACCACGGTGACGTCACAGTAGTTGGAGCCGACGACGGCGCGCGTCGTCGGGCGCTCGCCCGCGTCGAGGACACGCACGAAGGGCTCTCCCGCGTAGAACTCTCGGTAGACGTCCAGCAAGCGGCTCGTCGTCAGCGCCGTGGCGAGGGGCACCGATGCCGTCGTGAAGAGTCCGCGGTTGAGCGGCACGAGATGAGGCGTGAATGCGACCCGCAGCGGCGCACCCGCGAGAGCGCTGAGCTCTTGCTCGATCTCCGGCGTGTGCCGGTGCTCGGCGATCCCGTACGCCTGAACGTTCTCGTTGGCCTCGGTGAAGAGATACATCGGGTCGATCTTCCGACCCTGCGCGCCGGCGCCCGTGATTCCCGACTTGCCGTCGATCACGATCCCGTCGAGCCGCGCGAGCCCGGATCGCAGGAGCGGGGCCGTCGCGAGCACCGCGCCGGCCGGGTAACAACCTGGCGACGCGACGAGCGAGGCCGACGCGATCGCCTTCCTGTGCAGCTCCGGCAGTCCGTAGACCGCTTCGGCGAGCCCGGGCAGGTCGATGTGCGGCGCCTTGTACCACGTCACGTAGTCGTCGGCGTCGTGCAGACGGTAGTCGGCCGACAGGTCGATCGCCCGGATGCCGTGGCCGCGCAGGACCGGCACCGCCTTCTGCGACTCCATGTGGGGCAGCGCGAGGAAGACCACGTCCGCGACACCGGCGACCCACTCGGGGTCCAGGTCGTGGAATCTGAGATCGCTGAGTCCGCGCAGGTGCGGATACGCCTTGCCCAACGGCTCGCCGGCGAGCCGGTCGGACGTTATTCCGGTCAGGGTGACCTTCGGATGGATGGAGAGCAGACGGAGGAGCTCGGCTCCCATATAGCCACTCGCACCGGCGACGGCGATTCGGACCATGGCGGACCGCTCTGGCACTAGCGCTTCGAGTACTGGAACTTCTGGCGAGCGCCCGGCTGGCCGTACTTCTTTCGCTCGCGCATCCGCGGGTCACGGGTGAGGAGACCCGCCTTCTTGAGCGGGACTCGGAACTTCTCGTCGAAGCGCGCCAGCGCCCGGGCGAGCCCGTGACGAACCGCGCCCGCCTGGCCCGTCGGACCGCCACCCCGCACGGTCGCGAAGACGTCGAACTGTCCGACGGTGCTCGTCACCTCCAGTGGCTGCGCAATGATCATTCGAAGGGTCTCGCGCGGGAAGTAGTCGTCGAAGGCCCGCCGGTTCACGACGATTCGCCCGGCCCCGGGCCGGATCCATACGCGCCCGACGGACGTCTTGCGGCGGCCCGTCGCGTAGAACCTGTCGACCACGGCGGCCATCAGCGGGCCTCGGCCTTCGTCGTGAGGGCTTCGGGCTGTTGGGCCTGGTGTGGATGCGTGGCGCCGCGGTAGACCTTCATTTTCTTCGCCATGGCCCTCCCGAGTCGGTTCTTTGGCAGCATACCCTGCACCGCCCACTCGATGACGCGCTCGGGGTGGGTCCTGAGCATCGTTTCGGCTCGGACCTCTCGCAAGCCTCCGATGTACCCGGAGTGCCAGCGGTATAGCTTATCGTGGAGTTTGCGTCCCGTGAGGTGCACCTTTGCGGCGTTGACCACGACGACGTGGTCACCGACATCGAGGTGAGGCACGAATGTCGGTTTGTGCTTTCCACGGAGGATTGACGCGACGCGGCTCGCGAGCCGTCCGAGAACCTGACCCTCGGCGTCCACGATGAACCACTTGCGCTGGATTTCGGTTACCTTCGGCAACGGCGTCGGCATCAGCTTCCCCTTGACGGCTCTAAGTAGGCGTCCGGACAGAAAAATTCGTGACGCTATACTTTAAAGGAGAAGATGTTGACTGTCAACGAATCTTGGTCTTGCCGGGCCATGGGCAGAGCGCCCGCACGGGACAGGCCGGACACAGCGGCTTCTTCGCAGCACAGCATCGCCGACCGTGGCTCTGGAAGAGGTGGGTCGACAGCGTCCACTCGCCTCGTGGCAACACGTCGCCGAGTTGGTCATGGATCTCGTCGGGGTCCTCGGAGCGCGCCAGCCCCAGTCGTTGGGAGACGCGGAACACATGCGTGTCGACCGCGATTGCCTGCTCGCCGAAGGCGTTTCCGAGGATTACGTTCGCCGTCTTGAGACCCACTCCCGGAAGCGCCGTCAGCGCCTCTCGGGATCGTGGTACCTCGCTGCCATGCTTCTCGACGAGGGCCTTCGCCATGCCGATGATAGAGCGGGTCTTCGCGCGGTAGAAGCCGGTGGAGCGGACCTCCTGCTCTAGGGTCGCAGGCTCGGCGCGTACGTAGTCCCGAGCACCCGGGTACTTCTTGAAGAGCGCCGGGGTAACCATGTTCACCCGCTCGTCGGTGCATTGGGCGGAGAGAATCGTGGCCACCAGAAGTTCGAGTGGATTCCCGAAATCGAGAGCGATCTTTGCGTCGGGATAGGACTTCTTGAGCTCGCGAATGATTCTTCGGGCTCGGGACCGCTTAGCTTCCCGTGGCTCTCTCATGAGCCGATCCCCTCAGCGTTGGCGGAGACCCCTGCTGGCCTCCGGCTCAACGCCGTGTGGCCAGGAACCGGCGGAGGCGGCCGAGACCCTCCCGGATGCGCTCGAGCGACGACGCGTACGAGAACCGAAGGTACCCCTCCGCGTTGGCGCCGAAGGCCGCGCCCGGGGTGACGGCCACGTGGCTCGACTCGAGGAGCTCCTGGGCGAGCCGCACCGAGTCCGTCGCCAGGTGTCGTGCGTTCGCCAGAACGTAGAACGCGCCCGTCGGCTCCGTGCCGACGCCGAAGCCGATGGCTCGCAGGCCGGTGATCATCGCGCGCCGCCGGTCGTCGAAGATGGCGCGGAAGCGACGGCTCTCGTCGCCCGCCTCACGGAGCGCGGCGACGCCGGCCCACTGCACGAACTCGTTCGTCGAGATGAAAAAGTTGCCATAAAGCGTCTGCAGCGTACGGATGTGCTCGCGCGGGGCGATCATCCAGCCGAGCCGCCAACCCGTCATGGCGTAGGCCTTGGAAAATCCATTGAGCACGAAGGCTCGATCGGTGAACTCGAGGATCGTCCGGTCACGCCCAGCGTAGCTCAGCCCATGATAGATCTCGTCGGACACGATGAGCGGTCCATCGTCTCGGCTCAGCTCGGCGATCGCGGCCATGCGCTCCGGGGACAGCACGGTTCCGGTTGGATTCGCGGGCGAGTTGATCACGATCGCCCGGGTGCGCGGGCCGAGCCGCCTCTGGATCGCGTCGGGTCGATACTGGAATCCGTCTTCCTCGGTCACTTCGACGTAGACCGGCCGTCCGTCAGCGTAGCGGATGAAGTTCGGATAGCACGCGTAGTACGGATCGCTCAGCACGACCTCGTCGCCGGGATCCAGGAGGTGGCCGAAGAGGAGCAGCATCGCCGGGGAGGTGCCGGCCGTCACCAAAATCTGATCCGGCGAGACGGTCACACCGTACGTCGTCGCATAGTGTTCCGCGATCGCCTCGCGGAGAGGCAGGATTCCGAGACTGTGCGTGTAGCGCGTATGGCCGTCCTTGATCGCACGCTCCAGGGCCTCACGGACCACCGCGGGGGCTTCGAAGTCCGGCTCGCCGAACTCGAGGTGGACCACATCGATGCCGGCCCGCTCGAGCTCCTGTGCCCGCTCGGCCACTTCGACCGCCAGGAAGGGCTCGATCTCCTGGATTCTCCGCGCGAGCGTCACCGATGCCTCCCAAGCCGTAGCCGGGCCCGCACGATCTGCCATCGCATCCCCGGCCCGTGCCGAAGGACGCCGAACTTGCTCTCCGGCTGATCGGCCCAGGTCACGGGGACCTCGACAAGACGACAACCGGTGGCCCGGGCTCGGAGGAGGAGCTCGACGTCGAAGCCGAAGCCTCGCGTGGCGTGTGGCTCGAACAGGCGACCGGCGGCCGCCGCCGTGAACGCTTTGAAGCCGCACTGCGAGTCGGCGACGCCTTCGAGGCCCACCCGCGCGACGAGCCAGTTGAACATGCGGTCGGCCACCACCCGATGGCGGCGCATCGTCACCGAGACCCCGGAATCGACCAGGGCGCGCGAGCCTATCACGACGTCAGCGCCCGCCATGAGCGCCGGCTCGAGCCGTTTCAGCTCCTCGATCGGCGTGGCACCGTCGGCATCAGCGAACAACCGGTAGGCGCCCCTGGCCGCCAGCATCCCTGCGCGCACCGCAGCACCCTTGCCGGCGTTCCGCTGAAGCCTGAGGACCCTGACCGCCGTGACCTGGCGGGTGTCGACAATTGCGGATGTCCCGTCGGTCGACCCGTCATCGACGACGATCACCTCGTAGAGCTCGTCGCGCCCCTCGAAGTAGGCGACCACCGTGTCCAGGAACGACGGGAGCCGGCGAGCCTCGTTGAACGCCGGGATGACGATCGACCAGCGAGGCGTCACTGGATCCCAGAGAAGTCCAGGCGCCGGCGCCGCCGGGCAGCGGCGGTCTCGTGCGCGGCGCGCGTGACCCCTTCGGCCACCGCCGATGCCACGGCCCTGTTGAACACGCTGGGGATGATGTATTCCTCGCCGAGCTCGCTCCGGCTCACGCACGCCGCCAGGGCCCGCGCGGCCGCGAGCTTCATCTCGTCGTTGACCGCTCGCGCGCGGGCGTCGAGCAGGCCCCTGAAGAACCCGGGGAAGCAAAGCACGTTATTGATCTGGTTCGGATAGTCGGAGCGCCCCGTCGCCATGACTCGAACGTGCTTTGCGGCCGCTTCCGGACGTATCTCGGGCTCCGGATTGGCCATGGCGAAGACGATCGGGTCGCGCGCCATCCGCTTCAGGTCGCGCACCGTCAAGATCCCCGGAACCGAGAGGCCAATGAACACGTCCGCGCCCTCGAGCGCGGCGGCGAGACTCCCCCTGACCTGACGCGGGTTGGTGGCGGCGCCGACCCATCGCTTCATGAAGTCCATGCCCTGTGTCCGGTCGCGGTGGATCGTGCCGTGCTCGTCGACGCCGATGATGTCGCGCACGCCGCTCGATTGAAGAATCTTGATGGTGGCAGTGCCGGCAGCGCCCACGCCCGTCACAACAACACGGACCCGCCGCGCATCCTTGCGAACGACCTTCAGCGCGTTGACCAGGGCCGCGAGGACCACGACCGCCGTCCCGTGCTGGTCGTCGTGGAACACGGGAATGTCGAGCTCCTTTCGGAGCCGCTCTTCGATCTCAAAGCAGCGAGGCGCCGCGATGTCCTCCAGGTTGACGCCGCCAAACGCCGGCGCCACCAGCTTCACGGTCTCCACGATCTTGTCGACGTCCTTCGTGGCGAGGCAGATGGGGAACGCGTCGACCCCGGCGAATTCCTTGAAGAGCATCGCCTTGCCTTCCATCACTGGTAGCGCCGCCTCCGGGCCGATGTCGCCCAGCCCCAGTACGGCCGTGCCATCGGTCACCACGGCGACCGTATTGTGTTTGATCGTCAACGAGAAGGCGCGCTGCCGGTCGTCCCGGATCGCGAGGCAAACGCGCGCCACGCCTGGCGTGTACACCATCGAAAGATCGTCCCGGGTGCGAATCGGGACCTTGTTACGGATCTCGATCTTGCCGCCCCGATGCATCAGGAACGTGCGGTCGGAGATGGCGCCGACGCGGACACCGGCCACGCGTCTCAGCCGACTGACAATCTGCTGCGCGTGGACGCTGTCGCGCGCCTTGACGGTGATGTCCCGCTCGGTCCGCTCGCGTGTCGTCTCGACGAGGTCGACGGCGCCAATGTCGCCCCCGGCGTCGCCGATGGCCGACGCGACGCGACCGAGCATCCCCGGGCGGCTCGCGATCTGCAGGCGAACGATGAAGCTGTAGCTCGCGCTCGGGGCGATCACGCCGTCGATTCTACGCCTCTCCGGGAGGCCCCCGGGAGGCCGTGGAGTCGCTCGCACCGCGGCCCCGGGAGCCTCCCGTTTCGTAGGGGACTCTTCGTAGGGAACTCATAGAAGGGTCGCCGGTTTAAACCCGAGAGCCTCGGTGAGCGTGAATAGGCGGACAGGAGCCCCGGTCAGAAGGCTGGCAGAGCGCAAGCGGGGGCCGGGTGACCGTCAGCTGCTCAGGAAAACCCCAGGCCAGGACGGGATGACCCCTACTCCCGGGTTTGCGGGATGAAAGTCTAGTTCGGTGAAACTTTGGCGGCCGATTTCGCATCTGAATGATCAGGACTCTCGGAGAAAGCCGGTGACACGATGACATTCAGAGAAAGTCGCGATGTTGCCGAGGGCAATTCGGCGGCCTCGGCTGGCCTGACATCGACGGACGAGCGGGAGGCTCCGATCCCTATCGACGACGAGGCGGAGGAGGTTCCCCGGATAGCCGCGGAGGACACGCACGGTCCTTCCCCGACAAGGGGTGAAGACCCCGTCCGGCTCTATCTCAAGGAGATCGGCAAGGTCTCCTTGCTGACGGCCGCGCAGGAGGTCCAGATCGGGCGGCGCATCGAAGTCGGGCAAATCGCCCTGCGGGGCACCCTCGCCGGGATTCCCATGGCGGTCGAGGCCCTCCTGGCGGCCGGCGACAACCTGCGCCATGGCGAGACACCCGCCGACGACCTGATCGTCTTGCCGGAGGGCGGCGAGCTCGAGGCGAAGGCGATCCGGCCCGTGCTCCTGGCCTTTGAGCGGATCCGTCGGCTCCAGCGCAAGATCGCCAGGCTCGAGGGGGCGCGCACTGCAAAGCGGCGGTCGGCAGCCTATCGCAAGGACACGGTCACGGCGATCGCCGCTGCCCGTCAGGCGATCCAGAAGACCGTCGCAGAGATGCCGCTCAAGCCCGCGTTGATCGACGAGCTGGTCGCGCAGGTACGGCGCCGCTGGGAACAGATCAGCGTGCTCGACCGCGCCAGCCGCCGCGGACACACCCCGGCCGCTGCGCGCGAGCTGCGTGCGCTCGAGAAGTGTGCGGGCCTCCCACGCAAGCAGCTGGGCCCACTGCTCGAGCAGATCGAGCGGAGCGACCGCATCGTGCGCCAGGCGAAGCGCGAACTGATGGAGGCGAACCTGCGCCTGGTCGTCTCGGTCGCCAAGCGGTACCTGGGGAGCGACCTCTCGCTGCTCGACCTCGTCCAGGAGGGCAACATCGGCCTCATGAAGGCCGTCGATCGGTTCCAGTACCGGCGCGGCTTCAAGTTCTCGACGTACGCGACGTGGTGGATCCGCCAGGCGATCACCCGCGCGATCGCCGACCACTCACGAACGATCCGCATCCCGGTCCACATGGTCGAGACGCTCAACCGCATCTCGCGTGTGAACCGCAACCTGGTCAATGAGATCGGACGCGAGCCGACCCCCGAGGAGCTCGCCCAGCGCACCGGGGTGCCGGCGAAGAAGGTTCGGCTCATCCTCGAGTCGTCGCGCAAGCCGCTCTCGCTGGAGACGCCGATCGGAGAGGACTCCGAGCTGGGCGATTTCCTCGAGGACAAATCGGCCGGCTCGCCCAACGAGTCGCTGCTCAACCAGGACCTCAGCACGCAGGTTGAGCGGGCACTGTCAATGCTTTCGCCGAAGGAAAAGGAGATTCTGCGTCTGCGGTTCGGCATCGGCGAGGAGGGCGAGCACACTCTCGAAGAAGTCGGCAAGCGGTTCGACGTGACGCGCGAGCGTATCCGGCAGATCGAAGCGAAGGCGCTCAGGAAGCTTCGCCACCCTCTGCGCGGGCGCAACCTGCGCGCCTTCATCGAAAACTGATTGAGTTGGGGGGCCTCGAAGGGCCCCCCAAGCCCCAAGCCCCCCACGCTCGGAGACGCCCCGGCACAGCCGGGGCGCCCCTCGATAACGCACTGCAGCTGGGGGCTCGAAGGGCCCCCCAAGTCGGAAGTTCCCTCCGGCGGCGAGCCGCTGATCATCGTCATCATCGTGGTGATCTCGCTCCGGTGATGTGTGGCGTGGTTCGCCACGTGCTGCTCTCCCTACTCCAGCACGGCGACGACGTCGCCTTCCTGGACGGTCTGTCCCTCCCGGACCTTGATCTCCTTGACCGCGCCGGCCCGCGGCGCTTCCACGGGGATCTCCATCTTCATCGACTCGAGCACGATCACCGCGTCGCCGGCCGCAACGCGGTCGCCGGGTTTCGTGGTGACCTGAAACACGACCCCGGTGATATGCGCCTTGATCTCCTCAGGCATTGAAGGCTCCTTGTTCGAGCAACTGCGTGTGCACACGGCCCGCCCGGAACTCGTCGCTCGCGACGACCCGGCGGAGGAACGGAATGGTGGTCCGAAGGCCCTCGACCACGCACCGGTCGAGGGCGTCCACCATCCGCTCCAGCGCCTGCTGCCGCGTGGCCCCATGGGCGATCAGCTTGAGGAGCAACGAGTCGTAGTGCACGGAAACCGTGCTCCCCGCCTCGACCCCGGAGTCGATCCGAATCCCTTCTCCGGATGGCAGATCGAGTCTCTGCACCGTGCCGGGGGAGGGCAAAAAGCCCTTCGACGGGTCCTCAGCATAGACTCGGCATTCGATGGCCACTCGGCGCTGCGCGATCTCGCTCTGACGCCACGGCAACGGCTCTCCGGACGCGACCCGGAGTTGAGCGACCACGAGGTCGAGGCCCGTCACTTCCTCCGTGACGGGGTGCTCCACCTGGAGCCGGGCGTTCATCTCGAGGAAGTAGAAGTTTCCGCCCTCATCCACGAGGAATTCCATCGTCCCGGCGTTCGTGTAGCCGATCGCGCGGGCGCCGGCGACGGCCGCGGTCGCGAGCCCCGTCTTGCTGGCCGCCGGCAGGTTCGGCGCCGGCGACTCCTCCACGAGCTTCTGATGGCGGCGCTGGATCGAGCACTCGCGCTCGTAGAGGTGCACGATTTGTCCAGAGCTGTCCCCAAACACCTGGATTTCCACGTGCCGGGGACGCTCGAGATAGCGCTCGACGTAGAGCTCCCCGGTGCCGAACGCTGCCTGGGCACGGCGAGTCGCCATGGCGAACGCACCCGCGAGATCCGCGGGCTTGTCGACCCGTGCCATGCCGATACCCCCGCCACCCGCCGCCGCCTTGAGGAACACCGGGAAGCCGACGTCGCGGGCGACGGCCTCGGCCCCGCCGACATCCGCCACCGGCTCGAAGCTGCCGGGCAACACGGGGACGCCGGCAGCCGCCATCAGCCGGCGCGCTTCGATCTTGTTGCCCATCTTTCTGATCGCCTCCGGCCGGGGGCCGATGAACTCAATTCCGGCCCGGTGGACGGCGTCGGCGAACCGCCAGTTCTCGGAGAGAAAGCCGTAGCCAGGATGGATCGCGTCGGCCCGCGCGTGGCGCGCCGCTGCGAGAATGCGCTCGGCGTTGAGATAGCTCTCGCGCGCCGGCGCGCCGCCGATCGCGACGGCTTCGTCGGCGTCACGCACATGGAGCGCCCCGCGATCCGCCTCCGAAAACACCGCGACGGTCTTGAGACCGAGCTGACGGCAGGCGCGGAACACCCGGCGAGCGATTTCTCCCCGATTGGCGACCAGGACCGTGCGGATCAACGACGATCAGGCCGGACGGGCGTCGCGCGCGACGACATCGAGAGCGGCCACGCGCCAGCCTCCTTGGGCCGAGGCCCAGCGGACCAGCACCACCGCTGAGATGGAGGGGCCGTCGAGCCTCGTCTTCACCAGCCGCTGGGCGCCGAGCTTCGCGAACGCGACGATCCGATAACCGGAGTAGCGGGCGCCACGGATCAGAGTCCAGGGCGTCGCGCCGAGGACCAGGCCGGACGCAAGCCAGCGCCCCAGCGCTTCCTCGTCACCGGCGACCAGCGCCTCCGCGAACGACCGGAGGGCGTCGCCGAGGCTCTCGTGAATCGGCCATGCGGTCGTGGCCGTCTCCAGGCGGATGAACTCGCTCGCGTCGTCGGAGAGATCGGCCCGGAGCGGCTCGCCCTCAGGCGTCTGACGTGAGGCCAGCCCTTCGCCCGTCACTCCGCCGGCAGCCACCAGCAGCTCTTCGAGGCGCCTTTTGCGCGACACCGCGCGTTCCTTGGCCGACGGTGCGCCGGCCAGATGACGAAGGATCGTGTCGCCGGCCGCGATGTGCCGCTCCTCGTCGCCGATGCAGCGCACCAGGATTCGTCGGGTCGGCGGCTCGTAGACCGGGTTGGCGCGGGACAGATGGTCGCGATACGTCGCCAGGAGATGCGGGTTCAGGACCGCGTAGACGCCGACCAACCGCTCCACGGTCTGATCTGGTCCCTCCGGTTCCTCCAGACAGTCCATGAAGGCAGCCACGGCGGGGTTGGCGGCTTCGGAAACGTGCGCGAGGGCACGAAGCTCGGGAAGGCGGCGACCGAACGAGTCACAGTGCTGAGCCAGGTCCCAAACGTGGCGACCCATGAGGAGTTTTGCGGAGAGCTCGGGCGTGAGTGCGATCCACCCGCCGAGGGCTCGCATCGTGCGTTCGACCACGTACCGGTAGTTGCGCAGCAGGCGGGCGGAATGGTCGGCGCTGAAGGTTCCTTCCAGGGGCTGCGGCACGCGCGTCAGTAGACTTGAGATCGCTGGGTCGTCTTGATCAGACGCTCGATCTCTTCCTCGGTGAACCCCGCCATCCGTCGCACGTCGGTCGCGATGGAGATGGACACCGCGTCATGGTCCCCTTCGCGCCGGACACCGCCCAGGTTGAAACGCTCGTCGATGCTCTCCTGGAACTCGATCGCCCGCCGCCGCCGCTCCACATCGCCCTCGGTCAGCTTCGTCAGCCATTTTGAGCCCATGCGGACGTGGGTGATCTCGTCGGCCAGGACGAAGTCGACGGCGCGCTCAAGGATCGGGTCACCGATCCTTCGCGCGATGTGCACGAGCTGGTTGAAGACGTCGCACGCCAACCCCTCGAGGCCGCGGTTGACCCCTGCAACGCGGGCCGCCGCGTCCTCGGCGCAGGCGCAGCGCCAGAGGATGGTCGTCTCGGGGAATTCACCGACGTACCCGTCGAGGTGCTCGAGCAACCGTAGATAGATCTCGACGTGCCGCGACTCGTCCCAGACCTGCCGCGCCATGTCCATCGTGAATTCCCATGGCGTGTCCGGGAAGTCGCACACGGTCCGGCCGGCGCCCTCCATCGCCTGCAGCTCGCCGACCATGATCCCGTGAACCCGCTCTTTGATGGACTCACGGCTCGATAGGTCGGGGAACGGTGGCAACCCCTGGGCGACCTTCAGCTCGGCGACCTCGCGCGCGCGCATCCTGACGAACCGATCCTCCCGCGCGAGCTTGTCATAGGCTATAGGACGATCCATCGGGGCCCCTCTCGGCGAATGAACGGCTGTTCATCGAAGTGTAAACGACTCGCTGTCGTGTGGCAAACGTGTGGCGTCGCGGGGCGCTCACGACCTGCTACACCCGCTCCTTGAACTCTTTACCGAGGAGCCCCTCGGGCCTGAGTAGCAGGACGACGATGATGATCAGGAACGCGAGGGTGTTCTTGAACTGGATGCTCACGTAGGCCCCGGTCAGGCTCTCCGCAACTCCGAGGATGACCGCGCCCACCACCGCGCCCGGCAGGCTGTTCAGCCCGCCGAGCACGGCAGCGGCGAAGCCCTTGAGAAACGGGTCCAGCATGAAGAACGGGTCGAGCAGCAGCGCGGGCGCCAGGAAGATCCCGGCGACGACGCCCAGCGCCGATGCGACCCCCCAGGAAACGCTCAGCACCATCCGCGTGGGGATCCCCAGGGTCTGGGCGGCCATCACGTTCTCCGACGTCGCCCGCATCGCGAGCCCGAGGCGCGTCTTCTGGACAAGGAGGTAGAGGAGGAAGCTCCCGACGAGCCCGGCCGCCATCGTCGCGATGGAGAGCTGGCTCACGACCACCGGGCCCAGCTTGTAGGTCCTGGTGTCGGAGATGGGAAAGGGCAACGAGACGGGCTCGGCGCCCCACCACCATACGACGGCGCCCTGAATGATCAGCGCGAGCCCCAGCGTCAGAATCACCATGCCCAAAAGGTTCGCGCCCTCGCGCTGCGCCTTCGCGAGCACGCCGACGTAGAACGCGACGCCAACGGCCGCGCCGACGAGCAGGCTCGACGCCAGCGCCACCGGGAAAGAGTAGCGGTTGGTGAGGAGCGAAAAGGCCACGAAGGTGGCGAGCGTGGCGATGTCGCCGTGGGCGAAGTTCAGCACGCGCGTCGAGCGATAGATCAGCACGACGCCGAGGGCCACGAGCGCATAGAGGCTCCCGGCCGCGAGGCCGGTCAGCATGTACTGCAGAACCTTCTCCATCCTACGTGCGCCGTCTCACCGGAAGGGCCAGAGCTGGAAGTACAGGCGTGCCTTGAGCCAGCGGCCGAACAGCCCGCGCGGCTCGAAGATGAGCACGATGAGGATCGTCGCACCGTAGACGATCGGGACCATTTCCCGAAACTCCGAGAAGACCTTGGGAACGAGCAGGACAAAGGCGGCGCCCAAGATCGACCCCTCGATCGAGGCGACGCCTCCGATGATGACCGCGACGAAGAGGGTGAGCGACTCGCCAATGTTGAAGATCTGCGGCTCGATGTGACCGAGCACCTGGGCGTACAGGGCGCCGTGGACACCCGCGTAGAAGGACGAGATCGCGAACGCCAGGAGCTTGTAACGCGTCAAATTCACGCCGTGGACCTCCGCGGCGATGTCCGAGTCGCGAATCGCGACGAAGGCCCGGCCGACGTAAGACGAGACGATGTTGTAAGTCGCGAGCGTGAACACGGCGAGCAACAGGACGTAAGTGTAGTAGACGGTCTGCGTGCCCGTGAGGCCCAGCATCGGCGTGAGCCTGGCGATCGAGAGGCCCGAACGCCCGCCCGAGAGCACCTCCCAGTTCACGAAGACCTGGTAGACGGCGACGCCGAAGCCGAGCGTCGCGATCGACAGGTATGGCCCCTTGAGCCTGAGCGACGGGAAGCCGACGACCACGCCGGCCAGAGCCGCGACGCCGCCGGCCCCGGCCAAGGCCACCAGGAACGGCGCGCCCCAGCCGCGCATGTGCCCGAAGGCGAAGGCGCCGATCGCAAGAAACCCGGCCTGCCCGAACGAGATCTGGCCCGTGTAGCCGATCAGGAGGTTCTGGCCCATCACCCCGATCGAGTAGAGCGCGATCAGCGTGCCGAGGAACACGGCGTGGTCGGGGGCGACCCACGGCAGGGCCACGAGCGCCGCCAGCAGGATGCCGAGGAGCGCCCGCGTGATGCGCCGTCGCGCGAAGCGCAGGTCCTGCGCGTAGGACTCGATCAAGTCCACGAGCTCAGATCCATTAGTCTCGGTAGAGGCCCTGGATCATGTCCGCGTACCGCTGCTCGAGTGCCCGGCGCTTTACCTTCATGGTGGGGGTCACGTCGCCCTCTTCCGCGTAGAACCGTCGCGGCAGGAGCGCGAACTTCTTGATCGTCTCGACCTGTGAGAGCGTCGTGTTGACGGCCTCCACTTCCCGGTCGATCAGCCGCACGACCTCGGCGCTCTGGGTGAGGTCCTGAAAGGTCGTGAACGGGATCCGCTGATCCTGGGCGTACTTGGTGACGTTGTCTTCGTCGATCAAGAGGAGCGCCACGAGGTACTTCCGGGTGTCGCCGACGACCACGGCGTCCTGGATGTACGGGCTGAATTTCAGCTTGTTCTCGATGTAGGCCGGCGTGATGTTCTTGCCGCCGGCGGTGATGATGATGTCCTTCTTGCGGTCCATGATCTTCAAGTATCCGTCCTCCCAGGCGCCGACGTCGCCGGTGTGGAGCCAGCCCTCACGATCGACCGTCTGCGCGGTGAGCTCCGCATCCTTGAAGTAGCCCTTGAAGACATGCGGGCCCCGCGTGAGGATCTCACCGTCGTCGGCCAGCGCCACCTCGATGCCGGGGATCGGCTGCCCGACTGTCTCGACCCGGGGGCGCTCGACGCGGTTGACAGAGATCACGCCCGTCGACTCGGTCAGCCCGTATCCCTCGACGAGCGGGACACCGAGGGCGTGGTAGTACTCGAACAACTCGGGCGAGGCCGGCGCCGCCCCGCACACGGCGATGCGGGTGCGGTCGAAGCCGAGCCGTCGCTTGAGTGGCGCGAGCGCCGCCCAGGCGGCGAGGCGATACGCGAGCACCAGCCAGAAGGAAGCGCCCGCCGGCCCGAGCCGGGCGCGGGTGTAGCGCCGCCCGATCACGACCGCCAGCCGGTACAGCGAGCGCTTGAGCCGCGTCGAGTCCGCCATACGGAGCTCGACGGTCGAGGCGAGTTTTTCCCAGATCCTCGGCACGCTCGCGAAATAAGTCGGCGAGATCTCGCGCAGGTTCTGGAAGAGCGTATCCGGGCTCTCGATGAAGTTCACGACGTAGCCGGTGCGGAGGGGACCGAATACCGACACGAGATTTTCGTAGATGTGAGCGAACGGCAAGTACGAGACGACCTCATCGTTCTGATCCACGGGGTTGACCGACAGAAACGCCTCGGTCACCCAGAGGATCCCGCGGTGCGCCAGCATCGCCCCCTTCGGCGGCCCGGTGGTCCCGGACGTGTAGATGATCATCGCCGTGTCCTCGGGCCCCACGGCCGCGAGGCGCTCGTCGACTACGCCGGGGTGTGTCTCGACGAAAGTCTTCCCCTGCTTCAGGAAGTCCTCGAGAAAGCTGACCCGTTCGTCGCTGAACCCCCAGAGCCCCTTCGCGTCCCAGACCACGATCCGCTCGAGCCGGGTCTCCGCGACGATCGCGAGCACCTTGTCGAGCTGCTCCGCGTTCTCGACGAAGACGATCCGTGCCTCGGAGTGATTCAAGAGATATCGGATCTGCTCCGGGCTCGACGTCGGGTAGACACCGCACGTCACGCCGCCGACGGTCTGGATTCCGAGATGGCAATAGAGCCACTCCGGCCGGTTCTCGGCGAGGACGGCGACGTTCTCCTGATGGCGGAGCCCGGAGGCGACCAGCGCGGCCGCGACCCGGCGCACTTCCTCGCCATATTGGCGCCACGTTACGCGGTGCCAGATACCGTACTGCTTGAAGCGGATCGCGAGCCTATCGCCCTGACGTTCCGCCTGCTCTACGAACAGCGCCGGTACGCTTCGCGCGGAACTCCCAACCGTGGCGCCCGTCACCATCTCCTCCTCTTGCGGTAGAGTCGCCACCCCTTGGCGCTGGCGTCCGACCCGCCGACGCCCAGGTAGACCTCCCGGACGTTCTCGTCGTCGCCGAGCTCTTTCGCCGTCCCCTCGAGCACGACCCGCCCCGACTCGAGGATCGCCCCCCGCCGCGCCACGCCGAGGGCCAACCGCGCGTTTTGCTCGACCAGCAGAATGGTCGTCCCCGTCCGCGCGATCATCCCGAGCGCCTCGTACACGTTCCTGGCGACGCGGGGTGCCAGACCCAGCGACGGCTCGTCGAGCATCAGCAGGCGCGGTCGCCGCAGCATCGCCCGCCCGAGGGCCAACATCTGCTGCTCGCCGCCGGAGAGGGTCTCCGCTTGCTGGCGCCCGCGCTCCCGGAGGATCGGGAACATGCCGTAGACGAAATCGCGGTCCGTCGCGACGTTGTCGTCGTGTCGCCCCCAGAGCCCCAATCTCAGATTCTCCTCCACCGTCAGCTCCTTGAAGAGGCCCCGATCCTCGGGAACGTAAACGATACCGAGCCGCGCGACCGCCTCCGGCTGCCAGCCGTCGATCCGCCGCCCGCCGAACGCGATCTCACCCTTCTTCGGCTGATCCTTGAGCAGGCCGGCGATCGTCCGGAGCAGCGTCGTCTTGCCGGCGCCGTTGGGCCCGAGCACCGTGAAGATCTCTCCCTCCTCGATCTCGAGTGACACGCCGAACAGCGCGTATATTCGGTCGAAGTAGAGCGTCTCGATGGAGGAGATTCTCAATAGTGGGGGGCCCGAGGCGGCTCCCCCCACACCCCCCTGATCGCGGGGCGCCCGACCGCCGCTTCCCCCTTCACGCTCCGGTTCGCGCCGGCTACTCACCGAGGTAGGCCTTCACGACCTCGGGATGGCGCTGGACCTCCGCCGGTGTCCCCTCGGCGATCTTCACGCCGTGGTCGAGCGCGATCATACGGCTCGCCAGCCGTGAGGCGACCCGGAGGTCGTGCTCGACCAGCAGGATCGCGATCCGGAAGCGCCCGCGGATCTCGTGGATCCAGTAGGCGAACTCCTCCTTTTCCTCCTGTGTGAGCCCGGAGACCGGCTCGTCGAGGAGGAGCAGCTTCGGCTCCGTGGCGAGCGCGCGCCCGAGCTCCACGCGCTTCTGGACACCGTAGGCACAATCGGCCACGCGACTCTTGCGCACGGGCTCCAGGTTCAGAAACTCGACGATCTCCTCGCACCGGCGCCGATGGCGGATCTCTTCGCCCCGCTGACGCAGCACCACGGCCAGGAAGTTCTTTCGGAAGTGGAGATGCCGTCCGACCATGAGGTTGTCGAGGACGGTCATGCTGTGGAAGAGGCGGAGGTTCTGGAACGTCCGGGCGATACCATGCTTCGTCACGGCGTCGGGCGACCGGCCGAGGAGCGGCTCGCCGCGGAAGGCGATTGACCCCGCCGTCGGACGGTAGATCCCGGTGATGCAGTTGAATAGCGACGTCTTGCCCGAGCCGTTGGGGCCGATGACGGCGCGTGTCTCGCCCTCGGCGATCGCGACGTCGATGTCCTGAAGCGCCTTGATCCCGCCGAAGCTCAGCGAGAGGTTCCGGACCTCGAGCAGGTCGCCCATGGGGTGCGGCGCGGGTGCGGAGGCTCCCTCACCGACGCCGGTCACAAATCCTAGAAGTGCGGCTGGAAGATCTGCGTCGGCACGACCTCGACATACGAGTTGTCCGCCGCCTTCACGGCTCGCAGCATCCGGACGGCGTTGAGCCCGTGGCGACGGCCCGGCCCGAAGGTCATCGCCGGCGTCAACCCCATCGAGTCGAAGCTCTTGATCTGCTCCATGGCCTCGACGTACGACTCGCGCGTCACATTTCGCCCGGCCTTCTTGAGGCCTTCGACCGCCAGAATGATGGCCGTTGCCCCGGCGAGCGCGGTGTTCTCCCGCCCGACCAGCTTGGGCTCGTACTTGGTAAGGATCTCGAGGATCGGCTTCGCGGCGGGGTCACCCGCCACCGCCGCCGCGTTCAGCGCGTTGAAGTGGGCACCCTCCCACAGTTCGCCGAGGAGCCGGTACATGATGGAATAGTCGCCCAGCGGGAACGAGGACACGATCTTCGGGCGATAGCCGACCTTGGCCATCTCCTTGACGACGTTCGCGCCGTGAGTGATCGTCGAGTAGAGGATCACGGTGTCGGCGCCCGAGTCCTTCAGCTTGAGGGCGTGGGTGCCCATCTCACGGTCGGTGAGCTCGTAGGCGACGGTTGTTGCCAGCGAGCCCTTGCCGCCGAGGCTCTTGAGGCCACGGTTCACGCCCTCGAGGCCACCCTTGCCGTACTCGTCGTTCTGATAGAAGACGGCAACCTTGCTGGTCCCCAGCTTGTTGACGGCGTGACTGACCAGGAAGTCGCCCTCGTCGCCGTAGTCGGTGTAGGCGACGAACACGTAGCGAAGCTTGTCCTTCGATTGCTTCGCCCAGATCGCGGGGTTGCCGTACGGATTGATCGTCGGCAGCTTGAACTCGGCCACCTTGTCCTTGGAGGCCTGTAGGATCGCTGAGCCGAGGAGCCCGACGCTCATGAACACCTGGTCCTTCATCTCCTCGAGATTCGCGACGGCCCGGCCGGGATTATAGCCGTCGTCCTTCATGACGACCTTGAGCTTCCGGCCGTGGATGCCCCCGTGGTCGTTGACGTACCGCGTCCACGCCTCCATCGCCACGCCCGTGTTGCTCCACGCTGCGGCGGGTCCCGACAGGGGCATCGTCAGCCCGATGACGACTTCGGTGTCCGTCACGCCCGGCGCCTTCTGAGCGAGCGCAGGCGCCGCCGCCAGGAGCGACGCGACGAGGAGCCAGACCCCCAACCTGATCTTCATGCGTGTGTCTCCCTCTGTCGGATCGCGAGGATTATAGCTCAGTCCGCCCCTCGGCCCGGCAACAGCGCCGCCGGAACGACGGTTCCTGCGCCGAACCGAGCCGTAAGCCGGTCGACCACGCGCGCCAGCCGCTCACGGCGGAGGGCCGCTGGGTCGAGGAGGTCGAGCTGGCCCTGCCCGGAGGGTCCGAGTCGCGACGCCGAGAGTCCGATCAGGCGCACCGGCCTCGTGACCCGGTCGCGTTCGAGGAGCGCCAGCGCGCGACGGTAGAGCTCCAGGCCGTCCTGGGTCGGCTCCTCGGTAACGCTCCGCGTATGCGTCTCGAAGGGGGCCAGCCGCAGCTTGAGCGTGACGCGGCCGGCTGAGAAGCCGCCTTCTCTCAGCTCGGCCGCGACCCGCTCGGCATGGGCCCGCAGCGTTGTCTTGAGTTGCTCCGGGTTCGTACAGTCCACGCCGAACGTCTCCTCCGCCCCGATGGATTTGGGCACACCGTACGGCTCGACCGAACGATCGTCGCGGCCGAAGGCGAGGTCGTGGAGGGCCTCGCCGTGTCTGCCGAATCGCCGGGCCAGGACGGCGCGCGGCGCGCGCTGGAGCTGGCCGATCCTGGTGAAGCCGAGGTCGCCGAGAGCCTTCGCCATGACCCGGCCGACACCCCAGAGGCGCTCGATGGGCAAGACGCCGAGGAATCGCGCCTCGTCGCCGGCCGCGACAACCACGAGCCCGTCGGGCTTCTCAAGCTCGGACGCCACCTTCGCGACGAACTTGTTCGCGGCCAGCCCCGCCGACGCCGTCAAGCCGGTCTCGGCCAGGATCCGAGCCTTGATCAGGCGGACCGCGGCGAGCGGGCTGCCGAAGAGCGACTCGGTCCCGCTGAGGTCAACGAACGCCTCGTCGACCGATACGGGTTCTACGAGCGGCGAAAAGTCGACGAGGATGCCCATGACCTGAACCGAAACGCGCTGGTATTTGCGCATGTCCACCGGCAGAAAGGCGGCGTGCGGGCAGAGCCTCGCCGCGCGGCCGATCGGCATCGCCGAGCGGACGCCGAACCGCCGCGCTTCATAGGAAGCCGCGGAGACGACGCCGCGGCCGGTCGGGCTGGCGCCCACGATGACCGGGAGGCCGCGCAGCTCCGGACGATCGCGCTGCTCGATCGCCGCATAGAACGCGTCCATGTCCACGTGCGTGATCGCCCGCGGCGTCGCGCCACCGGGGATGAGTGCTATGCCCTTGTTGATCACGTTGCTACGGCCTCGGAGCGCCTTCTGGGTGCACGACGTCCCTGGGGAATCGCGGGTGGCTCGGCGCCGGGAGCCGGGTCACCCGCGCGCCAGGCCGATCTCGGGGGCAACGTCGGTCAACGCGGCGATGACGAACGCGATGTGCTCATCGAGATCCACGCCGAGTTCGCCGGCGCCGCGGTAGACATCATCGCGGTTGACCGTGCGCGCGAACGCCTTGTCCTTGAGCTTCTTCCGGACAGAGGACGGCTCCAGACCGCGGATCACGCGTCCCGGCCGGACGAGAGCGACGGCGTGCACGAAGCCGGAGAGCTCGTCGCAGGCGTAGAGGGCGCGGTCGAGGCGCGAGACGCGCGGCAGGCCGGAGTAATCCGCGTGCGCCAGGATGGCGTAGACGATCCGCTCCGGGACGCGCCGCGCCAGGAGGATCTCGGCACCCTTCAGCGGATGGTGCGGCGCGCGAGGATGCATCTCGTAGTCGAAGTCGTGGAGTATGCCGGCCCCACCCCACGCGTCCAGATCCTCGCCGTACCGGCGAGCGTAGGCGCGCATGTAGGCTTCGACGGCGCGGGCGTGTTTGCGGAGGCTGTCGCTCTTCGTGAACTCGGTGAGAACCGACCAGGCGTGGTCGCGAGAAATCACTGCCGTCGCGTCTGCTGGCTCCGCCACTTGTCGATCGATTTCTTGGAAAACATCCAGGCGCCGTCGAGCTGGACGGAGGGGATGCGCCGCTCGGTCGCGAGTGACGCGAGCTTGCCCTCGTCCATGGCGAGGTAAGTCGAGGCCTCTTTGAGGCTCAGCATGTCCTTGGGCGTCACGCGCGTTCCTCCTCGATGGTCTTTCGCAACGTCTCGAGCTCGCCCTCGAGCGAGCGGATCCTTTCGACGAGCTGCTCGATCGCCTTGCTCACCGGATCCGGAAGGTCGGTCTGGTCGAGGTCGATCCCCCCCGCCACCCGTTGCCCGTCACGATAGGTTACCCGGCCGGGAACGCCCACGACCACGGAGTTCGTCGGCACCTCGCGCACGACCACGGAGCCGGCGCCGATCCGGCTCCCGTCGCCGATCTTGAAGGCCCCGATGATCTTGGCACCGGCGCCGACGACGACGTTGTCGCCGAGGGTCGGGTGGCGCTTCTCCCGCTTGAGGCTCGTCCCGCCGAGGGTCACCCCCTGCAGCAGCGTGACGTTCTCACCGACCTCGGCGGTCTCGCCAATGACCACACCCATGCCGTGGTCGATGAACAGCCCGGAGCCGATCTTCGCGGCGGGATGGATCTCGATCCCCGTGAGGAAGCGGGCCACCTGCGACAGGAAGCGCGCGGGAATCCTCCAGCCGCGCCGCCAGATCGCGTGGGCGATCCGGTGAAAGGCAAGCGCATGCACGCCCGGATAGCACAGCACGACCTCGAACGTCGACCGGGCGGCCGGATCGCGTTCGAGCACGGCGCGCACGTCGCGACGGATCCCGGCAAACATCGCTCAGCCCCGTCGCGCCTGGTACTGGAACGCCGCCGCGCGCAACGCCCCTGCGGCGATGTCGGCGGCGTGCTTGCGATCGTCCGGGAGCCCCTCGAGCGCCCGCTCGATCTCCCCCGCCTCCAGCCGGCAGAGGTCGCCCACGAGCCGTCCGCGGTAGAGCTCGCTGGCCATGCTCGCCGCCGCGATCGTCGGACCACAGCCGTAGGTCTGGAAGCGGATCTCCACGGCGCGGCCGTCGCGGACGCGCAGGAAGAATCGCGTCAGGTCGCCGCACCCCTCGTACTCGTTTTCGCCGACGCTGTCGGGTTCACGCATGAGTCCGGCGTTCCGGGGATTCAGGAAGTGGTCGACGAGCGTCGGGCTGTACCTCACACGACACCGACGGGCATCGCCTGACGGAGCTTCCGGACGAGCGGCTCGACGCACTCGATGACGTAGTCGATGTCCTCGGCGCTCGTCGACCGCCCGAGGGAGCACCGCACGGCGCCCATCGCCCACTCGAGCGGGACGCCCATCGCGACCAGGACGTGCGAGGGCTCGACGTTCCCCGACGTGCAGGCCGAGCCCGCCGACACCCCGATCCCCTTCAGGTCGAGACCGAGCACGATCGACTCGGACTCCACGTGGCGGAAGAGGAAGCTCGCCGTCCCCGGGAGCCGGTGGGCGCAGTGGCCGGAGAGCCTCACCTCGGGCACCCGCGAGCGTACGCCGTCCCACAGCCTGTCGCGCAGCGCGGTGACCCGCTCCGCCTCGGTGTGCATGTCGCGGGCCCGTATCTCGACCGCCTTGCCGAGCCCGACGATGCCGGCCACGTTCTCGGTTCCGGCCCGGCGGCGCCGCTCGTGCTCGCCTCCGTGCTGGACCGCAACCATCTTGGAGCCCTTTCGGATGAAGAGCCCGGCGACGCCCTTCGGGCCGTAGATCTTGTGGGCCGAGAAGGAGAGCGCGTCGATGCCGAGCGCGTTCACGTCCAGAGGGAGCTTGCCGAAGGTCTGAACCGCGTCGACGTGGAACGGGATCCCATGCTCCCGAGCGATGCGGCCGATCGCCTCGATCGGCTGGATCGTCCCGACTTCGCTGTTCGCGTGCATGATGCTGATCGCCACCGTGTCCGGCCGAATGGCGCGGCGGACGTCGTCCGGATCCACCATCCCGAACTCGTCGACGCGCACGCAGGTCAGGTCGAAGCCCTGCGCCTCGATGGCACGGCAGGCACGGATCACCGCGTGATGCTCGACCTGCGAGGTGATGAGGTGTCCCTTCCCCCGGGCCCACGCGAGCCCCTTCACCGCGAAGTTGTCGGACTCGGTCCCGCCTGACGTGAACACGATCTCCTGGCTCGAGACCTTGAGGAAGCTCGCCACGCGCTCACGCGCGAGGTCCATGCCCTCGCGGGCCTCCCGGCCGAAGGCATGGATGCTCGAGGGATTCCCGTAGACCTCGGCGAAATACGGCAGCATCTCGGCGAGCACCTCGGGGTGGACGGGTGTCGACGCGTTATGATCCAGATAGACTCTACGACTCATCAGCTTGCTCTCCATTTTTCACGATGCTACGCTCACGTCGCGATGGATCTCGCGAAGAAGAAGCTCGGGGTGCTCCTGTCGACCGGACTCGAGCATCCGAACCTCGAGACGGCCGTGGGGTTGTCGGAGGCGGCGCTCGACCGCGGCGCCGAGCTCTACCTCTACCTCATCGACGACGGCGTCCGCGCGCTCGACGACTCGCGCATCCACGCCCTGCCCGCGCGTGGCGCCAAGCTGTTCGTGTGCGCCTACGGCTGCCAGAAACGGCGCATTCCCTTGCGCGACGCCGACACCGTGACGTACTGCGGGCTTGTCGTGCTGACCGATCTGATCAACGGCACGGACCGGTTCATCGCGCTCAACTGACTCTGTGGCCGACAGCCGACCGGTCGTCGTCCTGATCTCGGAGGATCCGCGCGCATCCCACCGGGCGAACGAGGCGATGCGCATCGGCCTCGGGGTCGTTGCCGGCGAAAACGACGTCACGTTCGTTCTGCTGGGCCCCGGGGTGCATCTCCTCGACGAGAACACGGACGAGCTCGTCGACGGCGACGATGTCGCCAGATTCCGCGCGAACCTCCGGGAGCTCGGGGTGCCCTTCCACGTCGAGGCGGGCGCGGTGCCCTCCGATCCGGCCTGGAACCTCGAGGGGCATCGCGTGATCCCCGTCACCCGGGAGGAGATCGCCGGCCTGGTCCAGCGGGGTCGCCGCGCCCTCGTGTTCTGATGGCCACCGTCCTCCACCTGCTCAAGAGTCCGGCCACGACGCTCGCGCGGACGGTGATCGACCAGCACGTGCGCGCCGGCGACCGCGTCTCCGTGGTCGTCCTGCCGGGGGGCGTGGCGTCCGACCTGCCACCCGATGTCCAGGTTCGCCGCCTCGACGCGGATCTGTCCTACACCGAGCTGCTCGATCTCATCTTCGAATCCGACCACGTCATCACCTGGTAAGCGTCGCGCACCGACGGCGACACTCATCGATTCCGGTACTCGTCCAGCCAGGCCATCTGGATCGCTTCCAGGATCTTTTCATTGGACGCCTTGGGGTCGTCCTTGAAGCCTGGAAGGTCCGTCACCCACCGATGGAGATCGGTGAATCGCACCATGAGGGGATCGAGCTCCGGGTGGTGCTCGCTGAGGGCGATCGCGATGTCCTCGGTGTCCCGCCACGTGATCACTTCGGGATCTCCACGACGACGTTGCCGCGCACCACCGCCTGGCAGCCGAGCCGCGAGTGGATGGTGAGCCCTTCCGCGGTGTCGAGCCGATCCTCTTCGTCCGGCTGCATCTCGGAGAGATTCTCTTCCCCCTCCTTCACGATGACGTGACACGTCGTGCAGGCGCAGCTCCCGCCGCAGTTGTGCTCGAGGTGAATGTGGTTCGCGAGCGCGATGTCCAGCAGCGAGCCCGGCTTGCCGTGGTCGGCGAGCGGGTATTTCTCGTCGTCGACCTCGACGGTCACGTTGAGCGGGACAAATGTCACTTTATGGACTGCCATTACTTCTCCATGATCTCGTCGGCGCGCCGGCTCGCGAGCGCCCCCTTGAGCGCCGCGTCCATCATCAGCTCGGCGAGATGCTCGGTCGCGCGATTCAACCCGGTCGTCGTTTCTCGGATCAGGACACGGTCGTCCGTCGCGCGCGCGCGGCGCAGAGTCTCCAGCGCCGTCACAATTGTCTCGCGCTCGTCGGCGCCGACCAGCTGGCGACCCTGGCCGAGCGCACGCTCGACGTGCGTGATGACCGTGTCGGCCTCGTTCCGGGCTTCGATGAGTAGGCGGGCCTCCACGTCGGCCTCGGCGTACGTGAACGACTCCTCGACCATCCGCCCGACGTCGGCTTCCGAGAGGCCGTAGGTCGGCTTCACCTCGATGGCGGCGGCTTTGCCCGTGCGGAGCTCGGTGGCGGTCACCTGGAGGATCCCGTTGGCGTCGATGAGAAACACCACTTCGATCTTCGGCATCCCCGCCGGCATGGGGTCGATCCCTGAGAGCTCGAAGCGTGCGAGCGAGCGACAATCCTTGGCGACCTCCCGCTCTCCCTGGACGACGTGCATGTCCACGATACGCTGGCCGTCCACCGACGTCGTGAAGAGCTCACGGGCGTTCGTGGGGATCGTCGTGTTTCTCGGGATGAGGACGCTCACGATGCCGCCGAGCGTCTCGATCCCGAGTGACAGCGGCGTCACGTCGAGCAGCAGCATGTTCGTGATGCCGCCCGCGAGAATGTGCGCCTGGACCGCCGCGCCCAGCGCGACGACCTCGTCGGGATTGAGCTGGCTATGCGGGGTCTTGCCGAACAGCTCCTGCACTCGCCGCCGCACGAGGGGAACGCGCGTCGAGCCTCCGACCAGCACCACCTCGTCGATGTCCGCCGACGCCAGTCCGGCGTCGGCGAGGGCCATCCGGCACGGCAGGAGGGTGGAGTCCACGAGCCGCTCGAGGAGTCGCTCGAGCTCGCCCCGCGTGATCTCGCGGTGGTACGTGAACGCGTCGAACGGAATCGTCAGCACCGTCCGCTCCTCGGCGGACAGACGGATCTTGGCCGCCTCGGCCGCGAGTCGTAATTCCTGCATCGCCTCGAGGTCGCGCCCGAGGTACACGCCGTGCTTCTCGCGGATGTCGTCGAGCAGCCACATCACGATCGCGCGGTCGAAGTCGTCGCCACCGAGGTGGGTGTTCCCGTTCGTCGCCAGGACCTCGAACACGCCGTCCTGCACTCTCAGGATCGAGATGTCGAACGTCCCGCCGCCGAGGTCATAGACGGCGACCACGCCCTCGCGGATCCGCTGGAGCCCGTAGGCGAGGGACGCCGCTGTCGGCTCGTTGACGATGCGGACGACGTCGAGTCCCGCGATGCGCCCGGCGTCCTTGGTCGCCTGGCGCTGACTGTCGTTGAAGTACGCCGGTACCGTGATGACGGCCTTCTCGATCGATTCACCGAAGTGGGCTTCGGCGCGCTCTTTGAGGGACTTGAGCACGATCGCCGACACCTCGGGCGGCGTGACTTCGCGACTCCCGATCAGGATCTTCACGATGCCCTCGCACGGCAGCACCTTGAAGGGAAGGTAGCAGAGCTCCTCCTTGACGTCCTCGTACCCGCGGCCCATCAGGCGCTTCACCGAATAGACGGTCGACTCGGGCCGCCGCACGAGCTGTCGCTTCGCCACGGCGCCGACGAGCACTCCCTCGCTCACGAACGAGACGACCGACGGCAGGAGCGCCTGCCCGTCGCGGTCCGGGATGACCCGTGGCACACCGGTCTTCTCGTCGACGTAGGCGACGAGGCTGTTGGTCGTCCCGAGATCAATGCCGACGATGCGAGACATGGCCCTCCCGTACCTCCCCGAGCGCCTCGTCGATGTCGTCGATCACCGTTCGGAGGTACGCCCGTGCCGCCAGCGCCTCCTTGAACGCGGTGATCACGTCGGCCCGCTCGGCCGCGCCGCCGCTATCCCACGCCTCGCTGAGCGGTCCGCGCAGCCGGTGCTCTTCCTCCTGGTGCCGCGCCAGCAGCCGCTCGCGGTGAGCGGCGAGCGTTGCCCGCGCACCGGCCTCCAACCCTCCCGGTTGACTGGATGACTGGGCCTCCTGCAGCGATTCCTGGATCTCGAACATCTCCTCGAGCAGCTCGGGTGGCGCCTTCGGCTTCACGGTGGCGCCCTCCCGCGTGTCACGTCCTTCCTCGAGCCGGACCAGGTACTCGATCCGCCCGATTGGATCCCGCAACGCCCGGTACGCGGCGTTGAGCCGCGCGGAGGCCGCGAGGATTTCCGCCTGGCGCTCCGGCGGCGCCCCCTGGTGGAAATCCGGGTGACCGCGGCGCGAGAGCTCGTAGAACTTTCGCTGTAGCTCGGCGGCGTCGATACCGAGCCGCCGCGGCACCCCGAACACCTCGAAGTGATCCATGCACTCCGCCTCAAAATGAGAACGGGCCCTTTGCCGGGCCCGTTCCGTGGGGATCTCGGACCCGGCTACGCCGAGAACGACGTGCCGCATCCACAGCTCGACTTCGCCTTGGGGTTGACGAATGTGAAGCCACCCGTCAGCCCCTGCTGGACGTAGTCGAGCGTTGTGCCGTTCAGGTACAGGTAGCTCTTCTTGTCGACGACGAGCTTGATCCCGTCGATCTCGAACTGCTTGTCGTGCGGCCCGATCTCGCTGTCGAACTCCAGGGCGTACGACAGCCCGGAGCACCCGCCCCCCTTCACGCCCATGCGCAGAAACACGGTATCCGGAAGGTTCTGGGCCCGCTTGAGCTCCTTCACCTGTTTCGCCGCAGCCTCAGACAGTTCGACCGCCATAAGCCCTCTTCCTCCTCCCGATCGTTACTCGGACGACGCCCGGGCGTCTGCCGGGGCGTGCTTCTCCCGGTAATCGGCCAGTGCCGCCTTGATCGCGTCCTCCGCCAGCACCGAGCAGTGGATCTTCACGGGCGGCAGCTTCAGCTCGTTCACGATGTCCGTGTTCTTGATCTTGGCCGCCTCGTCGACCGTCTTGCCCTTCAGCCACTCCGTGGCCAGGCTCGACGACGCAATGGCGCTACCGCACCCGAACGTCTTGAACTTCGCGTCCTCGATCATGCCCGTGTCGAGGTTGACCTTGATCTGGAGCTTCATCACGTCGCCGCATTCCGGCGCCCCGACGAGACCCGTCCCCACCCCCGGTGTGCCCTTCGTGAAGGACCCGACGTTGCGTGGGTTATTGTAGTGATCGACGACCTTCTCGCTATACGCCATGGCCTGCCCCCCTTACTCGGCCTTCCAGTGGATGGACTTCAGATCCACGCCCTCTTTCGCCAGCTCGTAGAGCGGCGACATCTCACGCAGTCGCTTGACCACTTCGATTGTCCGGGCGCCGACGTGATCGACTTCCTCTTCGGTGGTGAACCGATGCAGGCTGAACCGGATCGACGAGTGGGCGAGCTCGGCGCTCGCTCCGAGCGCGCCGATCACGTACGAGGGCTCGAGCGTCGACGAGGTGCAGGCCGAGCCCGAGGAGAGCGCGCTCTCCTTGTTGAGCCCCATCAGGACCGACTCGCCTTCGACGTACGCAAACGAGATGTTCAGGTTGTGCGGCAGCCGCCGCTCCGGGTGCCCGTTCAGGTACGCCTCGTCGATGTTCGAGAGAATCATGTCCTGCAGGCGGTCGCGCAGCTTCGCCAGCCGGACGCCTTCTTCCGTCATGACTTCGCCGCAGATCTCGGCCGCGCGCCCGAAACCGACGATGAGCGGCACCGGCAGGGTCCCGGACCGCATCCCGCGCTCGTGCCCGCCCCCGTCGATCAACGGCGCGATGCGCACACGCGGCGCCTTGCGCCGGACGTAGAGGGCGCCGACGCCTTTCGGGCCGTAGATCAGGTGGGCGGTGCACGACAGGAGATCGATCCCCGCTGCCTCCACGTTCACCGGAATTTTGCCGACCGCCTGCGTGGCGTCCGCGTGAAGGATGATCCCCTTCTCCTTGGCGAGGCGGCCGATCGCGGACATGTCCTGGATCGTGCCGACCTCGTTGTTCGCGAACATGACCGAGATGAGGATCGTCTTGTCCGTGATCGCCTGCCGAAGCGTCTCGAGGTCCACCAGCCCGTCGGGCCGCACCGGAACGTACGTCACCTCGTAGCCGTGTCGCTCCAGGCGCTTGCAAACGTCCAGGCTCGCCCGTTGCTCGATCGCGGTGGTGACGATGTGGTTGCCCTTCTCGCGGTACATCTCGGCCACACCCTTGAGCGCGAGGTTGATCGATTCGGTCCCGCCCGACGTGAAGATCACTTCTTTGGGGTCCCGGGCGCCGATGACCTTGGCGATCTGCTCGCGGGCGCGGTCGACCGCGGTCTCGGCCTCCCAGCCGAAGGAGTGGTTTCGGCTCGCCGGATGGCCGAACTTCTCGGTGAAGTAGGGAATCATCGCCTCCACGACCCGTGGATCCGCGGGCGTGGTCGACTGCGAGTCCATGAAAATGGGGAACTTCAGCGCCATCTGGATCTCTCCATCTCTCGCTGGCTCTGTTTCACTTGATCGCCAGTGTTTCGGGGACGCCCTGGTTGCTCAGCTCGGCCAGACTCATGGTATCGAGCAGCTGACTGATCGCCGTCTGCAGCTTCTGCACGGGTCGCCTCAGGTTGCAGCGAAGCTCCTGCGGGCATCCTCCGTGGTCGAGGCAGCTCACGATGTTGATCGGCCCCTCGAGCGCGCGGACGACCTCCCCGACGGAGATGTCGCTCGGGTGGCGCGTCAATACGTACCCTCCCTTGGGTCCGTTCTGGCTGACGATCAGCCGGCGCTTGGCGAGTCGCTGCAGGATCTTAGCCAGGAGCTCGGGCGGGATGCCGAACTCTTCCGCGATCCGCTTCGCGCTGACAGCGCCGAGCTCGTCGTGGACGGCGATATAGTGAATCGCCATCAGCCCATAATCGGCGCGCTTGGTAAAGCGGAGCATCGTCAGTCGACCCTCGCCTCTGAGCTAACCTCGTGCGACATCAAGCTCTCTATTACCGACCTTTTCAGTCGGCGATCATTTCAGTCGTATTCTCACACCGGTTCCGCCTGGCGTCAACCGGAAAGGCTTGTGATGGCTACCCGGGCCCACCTCGATCGGGTCGCCCAGCCACTCACCCTGGAGCCCACCTCCACGAGTGCAGGCACCACCCAGAAGACAATCTTTTCAGGATTATAGGGTCTCCATCACAGCGCCGTACGACCGAGATCATGCTGCTCATCGACCCCAAGAGGCGATGATCCGCATTCAAATTGCCGTCTGGGCGCTCGGCGAGAACAAGGGCACAGACCAGGACGGCGTTGCTCATGGAGGGTCTCCGCCGCGCGGCGGAGGGCTGCAAGGTGCGAGGGCTCTACCCCTGATCGGGCCAGGCGTTTCGGAGCTCTGCCGCCGAGACTTCAGGTCGCGTCTCGTTGACGAAGATGCCACCGACTCGATTGGCGTGCTCCGGCTCGGGCGTAATCTCGATATGCCAGTGGTAATCGTCGCGGATCGTCGCCCAGTCCCCTTGGAGGATCCGCGATCGTAGGTTGGGCGCCGTGTGCAGCACCATCTCGTACCCGGGGTCGCCGAACCTGCGCGCGAGGGCGCGGAAATACTCGGACAGCAGCCGCGCCAAGTCCCCGGCGGTTTCGGCCCGGAGCGCCTCCTCGAACGAGCATCCGTGTTGCCGCGGCAGGATCCACGTCTCGAGCGGGACGCGCGGCGCGTACGGAACCACCGCCGCGAATGCCGGCGTGAGCCGCACGACCCGCTCCTCGGCGCCGATCTCCTGCCGGAGGATGTCGCAGTAGGGGCAGCGGCGCTTGTACTGATAGTATTCGCGCGCCTCGCGCAGCTCGCGCCGCATCTCGTCGAAGACGATGGGGATCGCCGTGACGCGCGAGTACGGATGGTGGCTCGCCACGCCGGGCTTCTTGTGGCGGCGCGACACGAGGATGTCACGGATCTGACCGTCGCGCTTCAGGTCGAGGAGCCGGTCGCGGTACATCCATAGCACCGCCTCGATCTCGGCGGGCCCCATCGTCGCGAGCGTGTCGTCGTGTCGAGGCGACTCGACCACGAGCTCGCTCGCGCCGCGAGGGTTGATCATGTCGAACATGCCGACACCCTCGCGGACGAGCTCCCATTCGATCCGGAAGTACGCGTCCGGCTCGGGCACGACACGGATGGTCCATCCCGGACCATTCGCGGTGGAGCCCTCCGGGCGGTACGCTGCGATCTCCGGCCCGGTGAGGTGCTCGGCGCCTGGACAGTACGCACAGTCCGTGTGCCGCGGAGGCTTCGCCTTCGGACGGATGAGGACCCAGTGCCCTCGCGTCGGGTCTTTTCTCAATTCGTCCACGCGATCTCCTGAAACCTCGGATACATATTGGTTATGATACTCGTGGCTACAGCGCGAGTTGGCATACATTCACGGCGGGGCTCCGCCGTGCGGCCGCTCGGTCCCATTCGACTCGAGCCCGATCCGAAGTCCGTGCCGCGCGGCGAGCGAAGTTCTGTTGTCTCTCGGCGCGCCCTACCGCGACGTCAACGTCCTCGAGAGCGGCCGAGGAACTCGCCCCTCACGCGACGCACGGCTCGCGGCGCTGATGGCTAGTCCTTGACCTGGCTCTTGAGCTTTCTCAGGTGCTGGCGTGCGACGTCGACCCAGTCCTTCTCGGTCGCCAACGGTGAGGCGAGCTCGATGTAACGCTCCCACTGGGTGATCGCGGCCCGGGGATCGACCTTTTCGTAGACGAGCGCGAGGTTGTACATGGCTCCCGTGTGCTTCCCGTCGATCTCGATCACGCGCCGGTATTCCTCGGTGGCCTCCTTGTAGAGTCCCTTTTCCTCGTACACCTCGCCGAGCCCCATGTGGGCGTCGACCGAGAGCGGGTCGAGGTCGATAGCTCGCTTGTAGGCGGTGACCGCCTCATAGTAGAGCCCCTTCTCGCCATAAAAGATCTTCCCGAGGCTCATGTGCACCCGAGGGTTGACGGGGTTGTAGACGAGCGCCTTCTGGTACGCGACGACGGCACCGTCGATGTCGCTCTTCGCCGCCTTGGCGTCGCCGAGCCCAACGTAGGCGTCAGCGAAAAAGGGCCGAAGCTCGATCGCCTTGCTGTAGGCCTCCACGGCCTGGTCGAAGAGGCGGCGCGGTTGAGACAGGAACAGGTCGCCAAGGGCCTTGTACGGCTCCGGGTAGGACGCGTCAGCCTGCGTCGAGGCGCGGAACTGCGCCGCGGCCTTCCATCGGTTGCCGAGCGCCGAGTGCACGACGCCGAGTGTGTAGTGCGCGACGACGAAGCTGGGGTCGGCCTCGATCGCCCGCGACAACAGGTCGACCGCCGCCTCGTTGCTCTCCTGATCGCCGCGCATCGCCGCGATCTGACCCCGCGCGAACAACTCGAACGCCCGTGGCATCCGGGTCGGGCGCGCCGCTTTCTCGATCCGGGCGGCCTCGGTATCGGTCAGGGGAACGCGGAGCGCGCGCACATACGTAACCGGCAGCGCGGCGAGACGCCCGAAGAGCTCACCCGCCGGCGCCGTGACGGGCTCGAGGTTGACAGTGCCGTCGCTTCCACTCGCCTTCAGCTCCACCAGCCTGGGGAGGACGGCGAGGTTGCCCTCGCGCCGTTCGATGTGGCCGAAGAGCGCGGCGTCGGCGCGCACGGCGCGCGCGGCCTGCACGACCGCCGCCTCGCTCCAGACGTCCGGCCGGCCCGCGGCGCGCAGCCTCGGACGTTCGATCTGGACGAACGCCGGATGCTGCGCGAGTCCGAGGGCGAGGATCTGGGCGACCCCCTCGCCCATCCACTGCTCCTCACGTTCGAGCGCCGTGCCGTCGAACGGCACGATCACCACTACCCGGAGCTTCGGATCGGCGTGCGCCCCGTCCGCGGCGGACAGCGTGAGGAGACCCGCGAAGGTTGCGACGATCCGCGACCGCCAGCAGAGTCGACGCATCATGGAACCTCCTTCCTCCGGAGACCTCGACGGACGAGCATGGCCACCCGTTCGAGTGCCCCGGGACCGACGCGCCGCAGGGCGATGTCCGGGACCAGCAACAGCGCGACTAGGCCGACGAGCCACGGCCACACGTCGACCCCGATGCGAGACTGCCGTCGCGACCTCAAGAAAGCGTCCGGCGGCTTCGCGAGCGGTCCCCCTCCCGTCAGCTCCGCCAGCTCCCGCAGGAGAGGCTCGTCCACGCCGAGGTCGCGCAACTCCTGAGCGTACGGTACCACCAGTCCGGCGAGCTGCGAGCCGACCACGCGCTCGTTCCGACGCTGGGACATGCCCACCAGGTAGACGCCCTCCTGGGCGGCCGGGAAGCGGCCGCGATACCGCCCGGGCCCGACCTGTTCGAGGTCGATCACCGTGCGATCACGGTTCGGCGCGACCACGCCCACCTGGGAATCGAGGAAGTTGATGAACTCGCCCTTCGGGTCGACGGCGTCAACGACAATCTCGCCCATGTTCTCTCGTCGCTCCACGATCGCGACGGTGTCGCTGCGCGACCCGCTCAGCAGCGTCCAGCGGATCAGCTGTGACCAGAACCGATTGAACTCGCGCCACCGGAGCCAGAGTACGCCCCACTTCGCCTTGGCGTCCGACGTGAACGCGACGGAGCGTCCGAGACCGTACCGCCAGGTCGCGAGCACGGGGTCTTCCTGGTGGCTCATCAGGACCATGTCCGCCGTCGCCTTCAGCGTGCTCGCGACATAGCCGCCGAGGGGCGGCACGCTCTTCCAGTCGATCTCCTGGATCGCCTCGTGACCGGGCGACGTGAGCTGCGGCTTGAACGGCTGCTCGACGAGCGACGCCTTCGAGGCAAGCTGCGTTTCGAGCGTGAAGATCCGAGGAATCGTCTGCGAGTCCTCGGTGTAATAGAAACGGCCCTTGCCCCACTTGGCGACGTCCACCATGAGCTGGACGTCCGCGTCCTTGCCGATCGCTACCGTCGACACCGTGATCTTGTCCTTCGCCATCCGCCGGAGCAGTCCCTGGAAGTCGCCACGCGTCATCTGCCCGTCGGAGAGGAAGATCACGTGCTTGAGCAGCGCGGGCCGCTCGAACAGCACCTGGTACGACTCCTTCAGCGCCGGGTACCCGTCGGTGCCGCCGCCCGCCTTGATGGTCGCGATCGCGTGATGGATCGCTGCCTTGTCCTTCGCCGGGCGCACGGACGCGTCCCAGATGAACTCGGTGTCCCAGCTCATGACGCCGACCTCGTTGCGCTCGTCGAGCAGGTCCACCACGAGGTGGGAGGCTTCCTTCGCAAGGTCGAGCTTCGTCACCTTCTCGTCGGTCGACATCGCCATGGACCCAGAGCGGTCGATCGAGAGCACGACGGCGAGGCTCGGGATCTCGACCTTTTGCTTGACCTCCATCGTGACCGGGAGCGCCTCCTCGACCGGGGTGCGGTAGTATCCGCCGAGCCCGAAGCTCTCCTCGCCGCCGATCATGACGAGGCCGCCGCCGTAATCGCGAACGTAGTCGCGCATGTACCCCATCTGCTGCCGCGTCAGCTTGAGCGAGGACACGTTGGAGAGCACTACCCCGTCGTATTTTTGGAGACCCGCGAGGTCGGCCGGGATCTGCGGCGGCTCCACCACGGTCACGTCGATGTTCTGCGAGCGGAGCGCGCCGGCCAGGGACTGTGCGTGAGTCCGGTCCCGATCGGCGAGCAGCACCTGGGGTCGGCCACGAACGACGACGGCGCCGACGGCCCGATTGTTGTCTTCGATCGTGTCGCCCTCGACCTCTATCGCCGCCTGGTACACGTGGATCCCGCTGGCGTCGAGCGACTGGCGGTAGCTGAAGACGTTCTTGCCGGCCGTCAGCCGGACGACCTGCGAGCCCAGGAACTCGCCGTTGCGGAAGAGCGAGAGCCGGCCCTCGGTGTCTCGGAGACTCCACACCACGACCTTGGCCTGGAAGGGCTCGCCGAACTTCACCTCGTGCGGGAGCACCATCGCTTCGGCGACGACCTCCTGGGTGAAGGTCAGCGGCGCCGCGACGTAGTAGATGTCCGCCCCCGCGTCCTTGGCGGCCTGAGCTCCGGCAAGGGCGTTGCCGGCGTTCTGCCGACCGTCGGTCAGCATGATGATGCGGTTCGCCTGGCCCGGCGGCAGCATCGCGAGCGACAGCTGGATCGCCCGAAAGATGTTCGTCCCGCGCCCGTCGACCTGGGCCTTCGGGCGGTCGATGGCCGGGCGGCTGGCGAGCGGCTGATCAACGACCGCCTGGTCGCCAAACACGATCACGCTGTTCCGGTCGCCGCTCTTCATGTGCTTGCCGGCCTCGGCGACGAAACGGTACGCGCGCTCGCGGGACGCGAGGCTCACGCTGTCCGAGAGGTCGAGCAGGAACACGACGTTCATGCGGTCGACCCAGCGCGGGAGCGTCGGCCGGAGCAGCGCCAGACACAGGACGACGACCAGCGCGCTGCGCAGCGCCAGCGCCCAGCGGTCGCCCACGCCGGCCGGCGCGCGCAACCGTCCGGCGCTCTGGCGCCGCCAGTACAGCAGCCCCTCGCCGGCGAGGAGGACCACGGCCAGGATGACGAAGAGCGGCCACAGCTCGCGTTGGACGGGCACCGGCGCCGCGGCGGGACCATGCCCGCTCGCGGCGGGCAGTGGGTGCGGCACCAGATTCGACTCGTCGGCGTCGGCCAGATTCACCGCGACCCGAGTCTCACCGCGCGACGTCGAGAGCGTGTAGATCCCTGTCTCGTCGGTCTCCGTGAAACTCACCATCCCGCGGGTGACCCGGCCCTGGACGGCGCGGCCGCTGGGTGTCGTCACCGTGACGGTCGTGACGCCGTGTGGTGCCGGGAGGAGAATCGGCTGACCGGCCGCGAACTGGAAGCTCGACTGGTCGAGCCCCGCCGGGTGGAGCCAGCGCAGCGTGTTCGAGAGAACCAACGGGAACGCGATCCGCAGCGGGAAATCGGTCTTGAACAGATCGAAGCCGATGAAGAGCGCCTTCCGGTCGGGTTCCTCGAGGGCGTAGATGAGCGAGCCGCCCACGGCCTCGACGACCGACCGGCCGGCCGCCAGGGGACGGATGCGCATCGCATCCTCGATGGTGACCTTCGCGAACTCGACGTGACGCATCACCGGGTGCGCCCGGTCCCAATCCATGATCGTCGGGCGCTCGAGCCTTCCCAGCACCTCGAGCGGCACGTCCGGCGGCACGGCGTTGACGAAGATGAACCGTCCCGGCCCGACCCGCGGCGGGGTCACCGAATCGAGCACGACGACGTCCGCGTCGCCCATGCCGCCCTGGTACTGGTCGGGCGTACGCACCTCGAGGGACACCTGCGGATCGGTCCGGAGGACCTTCTCGAGGAACAGATTGCCCGCACTCACGAGCAGGACCGCCATTTTCCTCGGCGGCGGCAGGACCGCATATGCGGTGTTGTCGACCGCGAGGTCGTCGTCGATCCGCAGCCGCGCCGTGACGGTGCCGCCACCGCTGTGGCTGAAGGGCAGCACCATCGAACGCCGGACACTTGGCTCGAGCGTCACCTCTTTCTCGGCGATGGACTTGCCGTCGAGGTCGAGGCGAAAGCTGAACGTCTGGGGCTCGACGGAGTAGTTCACGAGCGAGACGAACGCCTGGTAGTCGAAAGCTCCGTAGTAGTTCTTTCGGATCGACAAACTGGTGATGGCGACGTTCTGACCGTGCCGCCCGACGCCCACCCACCGCACTCTCGGATCGGCGACATCTGGACTCTGGGGCAGCGTGAAGGCGCCGTCGGTGAAGACGTGGATCTCGGCCCGGGGCTCCGCCGCGACGAGCGCGCGCGCCGTGCGCACCGCCTCCTGGATCCGGGTGGGGAGGTCGCGGGCCTGCGCGGCCCGGATGGCCGCCAGCGCCCGCTCACGGTCGCGGGCCAGCGCCGCGGTCACCTTCGGCTGCACCCCGGCCTCGATGACCATGACTTCGGCGCCCTCACCGAGGCCGCGCACGAGCGCGGCGGCGCCGGCCCGCGCGGCCTCAAAGCGCGAGGGCGAGACGTCGCGCGCCTTCATCGATGCCGAGGTGTCGAGCACGACGACGACCTTGCGGGCGCCCTGGCCCATGACCGTCGCAACGGGCCGGGCCAGCGCCAGGGCGAGCGCCAGGAGCGCGAGGAGCTGCAGGAGCAGCAGCGGATCGCGATGGAGCCGCTGGAAAAAGGTCGAGGCCTCACGGTCGCGCAGCGACGTGGGCCACAGGAGCAGGCTCGACACTGTCCGCTCCCGCCGCCGAACTTTGAGGAAGTAGAGCAGTACCAAAGGCACTGACAGGGCGAACAGTGTCAGCGCGAACGGCGCGAGAAAACTCATACGAGCACGCGGCCCCGGAGCTGGGCGAGGACAACCTCTTCGGTGGGGGCGTCAGAGGCCAGGCGGTGGTACCCGATCTCCTTGGTCCGACAGAACGTCTCGACGCGCTCGAGGAACTGCCGAAGCCGCTCGCGGTACGCGCGTACCGCGTCCCCGTCCATCGAGAGCTCGCGCATTTCGCCGGTCTCGCTGTCGACGAGCCGCAGGTCGCCGGCGAGCTCAGGGTTCATCTCCTCCGGCGCCAACACGTGGACCAGATGGACGTCGAAGCGCCGTTCGAGAAGCGCGCGCACGCCGCTCTCGTACCCGGCCGGATCGAGCAGGTCCGAGATCACGACCGCGAGGCCGGCTTGCCGCGCGCGCGCCGCGTAGTTCCCCAGCCCCTCGTTAAGGCTCGTGCCGCCGGCCGGCCCGACTCCGGCGAGGACGTCCAGGAGGCCGGCCACCTGGCTCCGACCCCGGGTCGGGGGCCAACCCTCGGCCACCCGATCGCGGAGCACGCCGACGCCGACACGCTCGAGGTTCACGAGCCCCACGAACCCGAGCGCCGCCGCGATGCGCACCGCGCAGTCCAGCTTGGTCGGCGACCCGAAGTTCATTGACGCCGACGCGTCGACGATCAGATGCAGGCAGAGGTCTTCCTCGTCGACGAAGAGCTTGACGTGCAGACGGTCCAGGCGGCCGTAGATGTTCCAGTCGACGTAGCGCAGGTCGTCGCCCACCCCGTACGCGCGGTAGTCGCAGAATTCGACGCTGTGTCCGCGGCGCAAGCTCCGTCGCTCGCCCCTCACGCGTCCACGGAAGACTCGACGCGAGAGCAGCGAGAGGCGCTCGAGCTGCGCCAGGAACTCCGAGGTGAAGAACGCGTGGCGCGTCGCCGGCATCCGTCTCCTTTCGCTTATCGCTCGTCGAGCGCCTGGAAGTAACTCCTGATCTGGTCGTGAAAGTCCCGCGGGACCTGCTCCCGGGTGATCGCGTCCTCCATCGCCTTCCGGTATTGTCCGATGACCCCCAGGTACTGGAGCCGCGAGGCCATGCTGCCGCCGCGCCCCGTCAGGTTGGTGTCGTACCCGTCCTTACGGCCACGGCGCGACTCGCCCTCGACGCCGACGTCGTAGGGGCTGGCGCGCAGCCGCTGCGTCGCCTCGCCCTTCGGGGAGCCGCTCCGGCCCCGGCCCGGCATGAGTCCCTCGCCCTCGCCGAAGTCTTGGTCCTCGGGACCCACCCCGTCACCGCGGGCGCGGTCCCGCCCACGACCGCTCCGATCGTTGTCTCGCCCCCCGCGCAGGCCTTTGCCCGAGCGCTGCGCCTCGTCCATCGCTCGCATCTTGTCGAGCGCCTTTTGCATCGCGTCGAGCGCCCGATCCGGCTGGCCACCCTCGAGCGCCTCCATACCCTCCATCGCGTCGCCGCTCCAGTTGCCGCCACCCTTGCGGCCCAGCCGCTCCATTTCCTCGAGAAGTTCGCGGAGCTTCTGAGGCGAGATCTGATCGGGGCGGAGGCCGCCCGTCAACGCTTTCGATTTGCGGTACACCATCTTGTACTGGCTACTCGTGAAGTCCGACTGCAGATCGGGCAGACGGTCCACCTGCTCGAGCATCCGGAGCCGCTCGTCGCCTTTCTTCATGAAACTATTGAAGTCCGGCCGCTGGCTCGCAAGCGACGTGTCCTTGAAGATCGCCGAGAGGTCGCCGGTGGTCGTGGCGCCGCTGCCGCCAGCCCGCTGCGCGAAGTCGCGCTCCTCGAGGGACGGGCGCTTGAGCGGGTCCTTTGCGGTCGGACGCGACGTCTCCTCGAGCATCGACGAACTTACGCGCTCCTCGCGCTCCTCCTCGCCCGACGGCAAAAAGTCGGGGAGGCGCCCCGACGGCATCGGGATCGGCGGCGTGATCGCGAGCACCAGGCACGCCAGTACCGGGACTGCGAGGAGCCGCCCCTCGCGCGGGACCACGCGCCCGACCACGCGCTTGAGCTCGAGGGCCTCGACGCGCGCCACAGTGTCGGCGACCAGGGAGTCGACGAGTCGCGTCCGGTCCGCGCGTTCGGCCCACTCGAGCGTCGTCGCGACGCGATCGTCGAGACCGAATGCGCGGTCCGCGACCCGGGCCGCGTCTCCACGTGCGACGCGTCGGGCCGCTCCGTACCCGATTCCCGCCCCGGCGCCGAGGATCACGAGCGCGGCCGCGGCCCACGCGGCCGCGCCGCCCACCGCGTGCTTTGCCAGCAGGACCACGACGCCCGCGACGGCACCCCAGAAGGCGCCGCGCAGTCCGTAGTACTCCGCCCGGCGGCGCCCAATCTCCCGCCGAATGCGCCGCAGGAGCCCTTCGATCCTAGGGGACTCGTTCATGCGGTCCTCCCGCGGTTAGCGGAGAAACGGTTCTCGGCCCTGGGCGGTGGCGGCCTCGGTGTTGTCCAGGACCCGCGCGACCAGCGTGTCGGTGTCCACGCCCTCGGCTTCGCCCTCGAAGTTCAGGATGACCCGGTGGCGGAGCGCCGGCGCCGCCAGCGCCTTGATGTCCTCGACGCTCACGTTGTAGCGCCCCTCGGCGAGCGCCCGCACCTTCGCGCCGAGCACGAGCGCCTGGGCGGCGCGCGGGCTCGCGCCGTAGCGCACGAAGCGTCGCGCGACCTCGGGCGCCTGCTCCCATTGCGGGTGCGTCGCCATGACGATCGCCGAGGCGAAATCGCGCACGTGCGACGCGATCGGCACTTCGCGGATGAGCTCCCGGAAGGAGAGCACCGCCGGTCCGCTCAGGACCCGACTCACCGTCGCGGGGCGCGATTGCGTCGTGCGGTCGATGATCGCGTTCAGCTCGTCGAGCGCCGGATAGCGAACTCGGAGCTTGAAGAGAAATCGATCGAGCTGCGCCTCGGGTAAGGGGTACGTCCCCTCCATCTCGATCGGGTTCTGGGTGGCGAGGACGAAGAACGGCGCGGGCAACGGGCGGGAAGCGCCGCCGACGGTGACGGCACCCTCCTGCATCCCTTCGAGGAGCGCCGACTGCGTCTTCGGCGTCGCACGATTGATCTCGTCGGCCAGCAGGATGTGGGCGAAGATCGGTCCGTGCTGGAACTGGAAATGCTTCCGGCCGTCCGCGTCCTCCACGATGATGTTGGTTCCGATGATGTCCGCCGGCATCAGGTCGGGCGTGAACTGGATGCGCGAGAAGGAGAGCTCGAGCCCTTCAGAGAGGGTCTTGATGAGGAGCGTCTTGCCGAGGCCCGGCACCCCTTCGAGGAGCACGTGGCCCCCCGCGAACATCCCGATCAGGACGTGCGTGATGACTTCGTGATGTCCGACGATGACCTTCTCGACTTCCGCGCGCAAGGCCTCGAAGGCGGCGACAAACGCCTCAACTCGAGCGTCGCGATTCATCGAGCTCTCCTCTCACGAATTCTTCCCACCACTGCTTCCTGAAGTTGCTGCCATTATAGAGAGCCGTCAAGCGCCGAGCGCGGCTAGCCTGCGAATTACCGCGTGCCTTCATACTACTCGATGACCATAGCAAGTTACCTGCCAATTGCGACGCCGGCCCCCACCCCGTCAGCTCGCGGTGAAATCGACAGCCCGTCGCGGGGCGGTGACTCCTGAATCAGCGCCCGTCCCGGGACTGCTCAATCGCCGGGCGAGGGCGACGCTTTCCGGACCGCTGACCGCGGCGCCAGACACGCGATCAGCCGCCAGGTCACACCGGAACCGCGACCAGCCGCCGATAGACGTCACAGTAGCCGTCGATCTCCCGCTCTGGGGAATAGCATCGAGCCACGAGCTCGCGGCCGGCTCGGCCGAGTCGCTCCCGGAGCCCCGGATCGCGGACGAGCTCGACCGCTCGCCGCTCGAACTCGGACTCGTCACCGAAGAGAAAGCCCGTTGAGCCGTCGTCGATGAGCGAGCGATTGCCCGCGATGTTCGAGGCCAGGACCGCCCGGCCGATCGAGAGTGCCTCGAGCACCGAATTGGCCATACCGCCTTCGGAGACCGAGCAGTTCAGGACCACATCCGCCCGCGACAGGAGCGAGGCCATCTGGGCGTGCGGCACTACGCCGATGTGGCGCGCCCACGGAAGTGCCGCCAATGAGCGCAGCAATGTCTCCCCCGTGCCGGGATCGAGCACCGGGCCGGCGTAGAGCAGGCGAATTTCCGGAATGCTTGGCACCAGCCGGCCGAGTGGTGTGAGCGGAAACGCCGGATTCTTGACCGCGCGGATGCCCGCCGGAAACAGAAACAGCGGGCTCCGGGGCGGGAGCCGCCAGTGCGCTCGGAGATCGAATGTTTCGCTCGTCGATAGTGCAACGGACTGGGGAATGATCGCGAAGCGCCCGCGGAGATCCGGCAAGGTCGCCGTGACCCGATCGGCGATGGACGCATGGAACGCGGTCAACCGGGCCGCGCCCTCCAGCACCCGCCGAACCGTGGGCGCTCGCTCCGGGTCGAACAAGTCGTGGTTGGCATCGGTTCCCGTGAAGGTGACCACGAGAGGGATGTCGGTCCGGCGCGCCACGCGCAAGGCGAGCGGACCCGCGCGGTAGGCGTGGAAAGCATGAACCAGCACTGGACGATAGGCCTCGACTTCGGCCTCGATCGTCGTGTCCCCGCTCACGGAAAGGTCCCAGACGCGCAGCTCGACACCGCGATCGCTGAGCCCCATCGCCACACGCGCCACGGTTACGGCGTTGCCGCGCACGGAAGGAGGGGCGAACGGGGTGAAGATCGCGACGCGAGATGGCATCGGCGCGAGCATACTGGGGCCGACGCGGCGCGTAAAGCGAGCCAAGCGCCCGGAGCGGAATCTCTCGCGCCCGCCGGAGCGTCGCATATAATAGACCGCGATGCCTGACTGTGGAGCGCATGGCCCCTCAACGATCGAGTGTCGGCAGATCGCCGATCTTCTGAGCGATTATCTCGACGGGACCCTGCCGAAGGACACACGCGAGCTGCTGGAGTGGCACATCGAGGGGTGCGCCCCCTGCGTCGCCTTCGTGAAGACCTACCGTGGCACCATCACCGCCGCGACCAAGCTCAGGGAAGTGGAGATCCCCGCGGAGCTGAAGCAGCGCCTTCTGGCCGTCCTGCGAAACCAGCGCGCGTCACGCCCGTCGGGCGCATAGCCTTCGCGGGCGCGATCCGCGCCCCGGACACGGAGATCGGGCCGGACAGGTCCTAACGCAAGAGCTCCTGCACGATGTTCGCAGTCTCCACGTTCGCCCAGTCGATCTCGCCGATCACGCCGTAGCGTACGCGGCCGTCCGCGTCCACCAGAAAGCTCGACGGCAGCACGCGGACTCGCCACGCCCGCGCCGCCTCCTGATTCGGATCGAGGAGGATCGGGAAGGCGAGAGACTCGCGTTTGACGAACTCGCTGATGCGCGCCTGCGCTTCCCCGTAGTTCACCAGGAGGATCACGAACGGGCGGCCGGCCAGCCGCGTCTGCAGCGCTCGCATCGAGGTCATCTCCTCGCGGCACGGCGCGCACCACGTCGCCCAGAAGTTCAGCAGGACGACGCTGCCACGGTAGTCGGCAAGGGTATGCGGCCGGCCGAAGAGATCGTTCAGGGCGAGGGGCGGCGCCGTCGGCTCCTTCCAGGGGAGGAATCGAGCGGAGCCGGCGTGCGCGTCACCCGCCAGGAGCAGGGACGCGCAGAACATCACGCCGAGCGTCAGGACCGCGAATCGGGCGGAGCGTGCCATCGAGAGTGCCGGGGCCCGGCGGGTGGCGCGACGAGCGTCACGGTACCCGCCGGCATCCGGCGCTCACGCTTTGATCTCGCGCGTGCTGATCGTGTACTTGAAGTTGTCGGGATCGAGGCTATCGCGTCGGCCCTGCGCGGTCTCGGACTGCGGATACATGAAGAACCCGAGCTTTCCGCCCTGCGTGGCATTCGGGAGCGCTACGTCGTGAGCGGTGTTGAACGCGACCCAGTTGCCTTCCCACCCGCCGAACAGCTTGGGCCGGACTGCCTCGACAAGCGGGTGCTCGACCTTCAACCATTCGCTCGTCTCTTCCCGCGCCACTTTGGTGACGTCGGCAGGATCCATGGCTACCCAGCCATAGTCCTTCAGGAAGACCTCGGCGCGGCAATGCTGCGCCTTGCTGATATTGGCGCTCCCCGCCCCAAGCGCCTTGTACCCGAACGCCGACGGCGCCACGCGGATGCCGTAGATGTCGCGGGCAGGCACACCGACGGATCTGACGAGGCCGACGAACAGCGCGTTGATGTCACCGCACTTCCCGCCGAAGTTTCGCGTCTCGAGCATCGCCTTGATGTCGCCGACCCCGCAGCCGCGCACCTTGGGCTCGCGATAGGTAGTGGCGAGAATCCAGTCGTACACCGCCTTCACCTTCTCGACATCCGTGGCCTTGCCCTTGGTGACTTCGAGCGCCGTCTCACGGACGATGCCGTCGGTGGGCATGAGGTCGGTGGGTTTCGTCCAGAACCTCAAGAGCGCAGGATCCTCCTCGGCGGCGACTTTCTTGGACCAGTCGACCGCGCGATCCTGGGTTTGAAAGCGGCTCGTCAGTTCGACGACTGGAGCCGGCTCGTCGCTGGCGAACTCGGCGTAGAGCATGCCGGCGCCGTAGGAGCCATCGGTCGACGCCTTCAATACCTTCGCGTTCCCCGACCACTGGTCGCCGAGTGGCTTCTGATACTCCGACTTGACCGAGGGAATCGGCAGCCAGGCCCGGGACACGCCCGTGGGCTCCAACACCTCGACTCGCGTCGTGATCTCGAACGTCCGCCAGGTGCCTGGGCGCGGCGTGAACTCCTTCTGCTGGGCTCGCGCCACCGATGGGACACCCGTCGCCCGCGCCGCCGCAACGACCGCCGGCAGCGCGGCGACCCTCAAAAATGTGCGTCGGTTCATGGCATTCTCCTTGTCCAGGAAACCCGATCGGGCCGCTCACGGAGAGGCCACGCCCGCCAGATCAGTAGACGAGAAGCAAGCGTATAGGGATTCGGATGGAACGCAAATCGGTAAGCCCTATCCCTGCGGAACGCGCCATGCAGGACGCCGATCGCGGGCCGGGCGCGCTCAGCCGCTCAGGCGTTCACGCGGATCACGGGCTCGGCCAGCACCGAGCCGATCTCCCAGCAGTCCTCGCCTCGTCGGCGGAAGGCGTCGATGACGGACGGGGCGCGGTCGGGGGCAACCGAGAACAGCAGCCCGCCCGATGTTTCTGATTCTGTGAGCAACGACGCCAGATATGCCGGCACGGACGGCGCGATCGTGAGATCGGCGCCGAACGACGAATCGACATAGCGGCGGTTCCGCTTCATCCCACCGCTCCACTGCCCCGCCTCGGCGAGCTCGCGCGTACCGGGAAGGATCGGCAGGCGGGAGGCGTCGATCGCAAGACCCGCGCGCGACGCCTTGACCATCTCGCCCGCGTGGCCCAGAAAGCCGAATCCGGTGATGTCGGTCGCTCCCTTGGCGCCGCTGTCGCGCGCAACCTCAGCGGCGACGCGGTTGAGCCGCAGCATGCTGGCCACCGCGCCCGCGAGCACGTCGGCGCTGGCGGCGCCGTTCTTCGCCGCCGTCGTGATCACGCCGGTGCCGAGTGGCTTGGAGAGGAAGACGCGGTCGCCCGGTCGAAGACCACCCTTGATGAGAATCCGGTCCGGATGGACTCGGCCCGTCACGCACAGGCCGTACTTCGGCTCGGCGTCCACCACGGTGTGCCCACCCGCGATCACGCCCCCCGCCTCGGCGACCTTGTCGCGACCCCCGCGAAACACCTCCGAGACGATGGCCTTCGACATCTCGCGCGGAAATCCCGCGACGGCGAGCGCGAACATGACCTCGCCGCCCATCGCGTAGACGTCCGACATCGCGTTGACTGCGGCCACAGCGCCCCACGTCCAGGGGTCATCCACGACCGGAGGGAAAAAGTCGACGGTCTCGACGATCGCCAGATCGGGAGTGAGACGATACACTGCGGCGTCGTCTGCCGTGCCGAGACCGACGAGCAGGTCCGAAGGCGGCGGCGTCCCGCCGGGCTTCAGCACCGCCAGCACCTCCTGGAGATCTCCAGGAGCCATTTTCGACGCTCAGCCGGCGCAGGCGGCGTACGAAGTGAGGCGGACCTCCGTGTGGGTGTGTTCGGCCATCGCGGCTATTTGGACGCGCGCTCGGGGAGCTGGGATTCCACGAAGTCCACGAAGGCCTGGGCCAGCGGCGAGCGGCTCCGGTCGCGGTGGGTCACGAGGTAGAAGAACCGCGAAACGCGCAGGTCCTTGACCTTCACGCTGGAAAGGAGACCCGCCCGGCACTCGTCGTCGACCGCCCGCTTCGAGATGATCGCGATTCCGACCCCGGAGCGTACGGCCTGCTTGATCGCCTGGGTCGAGCCCATCTCGCCGACGACACGAAACGCCGTCAGATCAGCGTTCGCCTCGCCCAGCGCGTGCTCCAGGGCTTCGCGCGAGCCGGAACCCTGCTCCCGGACGATCATGGGCTCACGCCGCACGTCGGCGAGCGTCACGGTCTTGCGTCCGGCCCAGGGGTGATCGGCTGGGAGGACGACGACGAGCTCGTCCGGCATCAGCTCGCGCGAGATGAGCGTGCGGGGTCCGGGACGCGCGCCGACCACAGCGACCTCGGCCCGACCGTCCTCGACCCACGTCATGACCTGGCGGCTGTCGCCGATCAGCAGCGAGATCGAGATGTCCGGATACTTCGCCTTGAACTGACCGATCAGCGCGGGCAGCAGATATTCCCCTGGAATCGTCGAGCCGCCCACAACCAGCTGGCCGCTCAGCCGTCCCTGGAACTGGTCGAGCGCCTGCCGCGCTTCGCGCGAGAGGGCTAGCATGCGCCGGGCGTACCCGAGCATGAGGTCGCCCGCGCGTGTGGTCGTGGTGCCACGGCCGAGCCGGTCGAGCAGCTGGACGCCGAGCTCGTCTTCGAGGGCACGAATGTGCTCGGAGATCGTCGGCTGGGTGAGAAAGAGCGCCTCGGCGGCGCGTGAAAAGCTCCCGAGCTCGGCCACCTTCGCGAAGATCTCGAGGCGGCGAAGGTCCATCAGAAGGAGCCGGAGCCTGGACGCCTCTCAGTGGCAGGAACAGCCGCCGCCGCAGCAGCCGCCGCCCGACATGGCGGACGGCTGGAACGCACCGGCGGTCTTGAGGCCGAAGACCGATAGCTTGCGCATGACCTGCTCGCTGGCGCAGCCGGGGCACGCGACGACGGTCGAGGCGCCGGGGACGTACTTCTCGAACTCCTGCTCGCACTGCTTGCAGCGGTACTCGTAGATCGGCATTCGTTACTCGCCGCCCCGCTGCACGTAGCTCTTGACGAACTCCTCGGCGTTCTCCTCCAGGATGTCGTCGATCTCGTCGAGGAGCTTGTCGATGTCTTCCTTGATCTTCTTGCCCTTCTTGGCCAGCTCGGGGCTCGCGGCAGCTCCGTCGCCGCCTTCAGCGGGCTTGGTCGGCCGGACTTCCTTCTTCTTCTGCTCAGCCATCTCGCCCTCCATGGGGCAACGAACCCTGTGGCAAACCCTCACGAACCACTACTGGATGCATTTTAGCACGCCCCCTCTCACAAGCGTTTGAAGTGCTTACTGAGGGTCAGCATCTGGCGCTGGTAGGACGAGCCCAGGCCCGCACCATAGACGCGCTCGGGGCGTGAGCGGAGGCGCTCGAACCACACCTTGAACGACGTCTGGCCATCATAGACCATGAACGGCACCTCGCGCGCCCTCACCTCCATAACCACCTTGGTACCCAGAATGGTCCCGTCCCCCCAGCCGAATCCAGGATCGAAGAAACCGGCGTAATGCGTCCGGATCTCGCCGGCGCCGGCGTCGTACACCACCATCTCCGCTGCGAACTCGGGCGGAACCCGGATGCGCTCCTTGGATAGGAGGATGTAGAACCGGTTAGCTTCCAGGATGTAGGCGTCGCGCGAGGGGCGCTTGATCGGCTCCCAGAACTCTGTCGGGTCGTAGACCCCGGTGCGGCCCAGGTCGACGGCCGGTGGATTCGGATGCGCGCGGTAGCCGATGATCCCGTTGGTCAGCCTCCCGGAGAGGTCCACGCCCATGCAGAGCCCGTCGTTGAAGGCAGCGCGCTCGGCTGGAATCGGCCGCTCGTCGTCGTCGTAGAGCAGCGGTGTCTCGCGGTACAGCGCCTCAAGCGCCGGATCCGACATCGAGGTCTGCCCGCAAAGCAGGCGGAGCTGGTTGAGCGAGGCGCCTGCTTGCACGCGCACGGGAAACGATTGCGGCGAGACCTCCAGATAAAGCGCACCACGGTACCCGGAGCGAATCTCGTCGAACCGGGGCGTGGCGTCGGTGATCACCCGTGTGAAGATGTCGAGTCGCCCCGTGGTCGACTTCGGGTTGGAGCGGCCGCGTAGGTGCGCCGGCAGATCCAGCGACTCGAGGAGGGGGACGAGGTACACGGAGCCCCGTTGCAATGTCGCGCCGGAGCCGGTCAGGGTTAGCTGGTCGATGACGAGGTCGCTGTCGGCGAGGCCGCGCTCGCCCAGGCGGCTCTGCACGGTCTCCCGGAACGGCAGGAAGCTGGCCCGGAGCTGATACGCGTCCGGTCCGAGGCGGAGGTCCAGGCTGGCGGGCTGGAACTGCCGGTCTTCGATGCCTCCCGGCGCGGCGATCCAGCCGTCGCGGGCCGCTGCGCGTAGCTCGCGGTCCGGGAGGACGCCCTCACTCATGCTCGATCCAGTTAGCACCGCGTGCTCGGCCCCGTCAAGGCGCGCGCCGTCCGGCCAACCAGAAACATGTGGACCCCAGGGCGCAGAAGATCACCGATGCGAGGAACACGACCCGGTACGAGCCCATGACATCGTGGCCGGGCCGAGGCCGACGAGCCCTCCCGCGGCGAGCACGCCCGTGTAGAGGTAGAGCTCCCACGGAGTGCCGACTGTCGCGCCCAGGAGCGACGCGCCGGACAGGAGCACGGCTCCGGTGAGGATCACGCTCCGCGGCCCGAACCGGTCGACCAGGATTCCCGCGACCGGTGCCAGCAGGCCTTGCACGATCGTCGACAGCGACAGAGCTCCGGCAGTCAGCCCACGCGACCAGCGGAATTCCTCGACGAGCGGGACGAGGAATACCGAGAAGGAAAAGTAGAGACCATTGGCCACGGCAAGCGCCACCCACACGACGAGGACAATCGTGGCGCGCGGTGAGACCGGAATGGTCCGGCGACCTAGAGGAGCTGGCTCGTCGCGCCCGCGGAGTCGACGTCGAACGCTCGCGCCGTGCCCTGGACGCCTGCTTTCCGCAGGGCGACCTCCAGCGCCCGGGCGACGGCGGCGCCGTCGCCGGCAACGACCGCGAGCAACGACGGACCAGCGCCGCTGAGCACGCAGCCGAGTGCCCCGGCCGCCCGGGCGGCGGCGGCGACCTCGGACATCCACGGGAAGAGCTTCAGGCGGTAGGGCTGGTGCAGCCGGTCTTCGAGGGCCGTCGTGAGCGCCGCCGGTCGCGCAGCCTGGAGGCTCGCCAGCAGCAGCGCGACGCGCTGGACGTTGAAGACGGCGTCCTCGCGTGGCACCGACCGTGGCAGAAGCGCCCGCGCCTCGGCGGTGGCACCGGTGACCTCGGGGACGAGCACGACCCACGCGAGGCTCTCCGGCACGGGGAGGGCGACGGCCGTGACTCCCTCCGGCGTGGTGCAGGAAACCGTCAAGCCCCCGAAGATCGCCGCCGCGACGTTGTCCGGATGGCCCTCGGCGCGGGCCGCGAGATCGAGCAGGGCGTCCCTCGACAGGGGCGCGCCGAGGAGCGTGTTGCCCGCGACCAGGCCGGCGACCCACGCCGCCGCGCTCGAGCCGAGACCACGCGCGACGGGGATGCGGTTCACGCACGCCAGCGCGCAACCTTTGAACGCTCGCCCCGAGGCCTCGTAGGCGAGCCGGACGCCCCTGGCGACGATGTTGTCCCCGTCTCTGGCCAGGCGATCCGCGCCCTCACCCTCGATCCTCACGCTTACGCCCTGCCCTTCCTCGGCGACGACCTCGTTGTGGAGGGCGAGCGCCAGGCCGAGGGCATCGAAGCCCGGGCCGAGGTTCGCGGAGGTGGCGGGAACGCGGACGTGAACGCGCACGCGGCTACAGCCGCTTGAGGAGCCAGTCCGGGGTGAGCGAGATCGCCCAGGCGTTCAGGACGACGTAGTAGTTCGTGAAGACGAGGACTCCGACCACGACTAGGACGACTCCCGCCGCACGCTCGACCACAGGGATGAACGGGCGATAGCGCTTGAAGAACGCCAGGAAGGGGCCGAGTGCCGCGGCCGAGATCAGGAACGGTACCCCGAGACCCGCCGAGTAGGCGACCAGGAGACCGATCCCGCGCTGGACCGTCTCGGCCGTGCCGGCGAGCGAGAGGATGGCCCCGAGGATCGGTCCCACGCAGGGGGTCCAGCCGATGGCGAAGGTGATACCCACCGCGAGCGAGCCCAGATACCCGGCGGGCTTCTCTCTGAGCTGCCACTGCTGTGTGCGCCCGAAGAACCCGATCTTCAGGAGTCCGATGATATAGAGCCCGAAGATCACGATGAACGCGCCACCGATGCGGCGGATCCACTCGCGATAGTCGAGCAGGAACTGCCCCGCGGCGCTGAACGACGCGCCGAGCGCGACGAAGACGAGCGAGAAGCCCAGGACGAACGCCAGCGCGTGGATCAGGACCCGCCGCCGCGCGACGGGCGAGAGGTCCGTGGTGAGGTCGGCGACGGACATGCCGGTGATGAACGACACGTAGGAGGGGAAGAGCGGCAGCACGCACGGCGACAGGAACGAGAAGAGCCCCGCGGTGAACGCGACCGCGACGCCGAGTGACTCGTTCGTCACTGCGCGAGCATCCCCTCGACGAGCGCGTGGGCGGCGCGGTTGTCCCACGCGCGGGGGCCGAGCGCCAGCGCTGCGAGGTAGCCATGGCGGTCGACCAGGAAGCTCGAGGGCAGCGCGCGAACGCCATAGGTGTTGGCGAGATCCATTTTCGCGTCGAGCGTCACCGGGAACGTGAGCTTGTGCTGCTCGAGGAACGGTCGAACGAGCGACGCGTCCGTGTCGACCGAAACGGCCAGGATCACGAAGCCTCGCTCCCGGTGCCGGCGATAGAGGCGTTCCATCGCCGGCATCTCTTCGCGGCATGGCGGACACCAGGTCGCCCAGAAGTTGATCATGACCGCCTTCCCGCGTTGCTCCCTGAGCTTGAGCGTCTCGCCGCGCAGGAGCGCCACTGTGAAGTCCTCGGCCCGCTTCGACCGCGACGGCCGGATCAGATCGAGCTCGCGCACGACCGCGTCGAGGCCGAGCCCCTGGCCTGCGGGCAGGTCAGCGCTCGTGGCGTCGGTGATGCTGCTCGCGCCCTCGACGCCCGACGGCGCGCCTCCAGCTGTCGCCGCCGCCGCCGGGGCGTCTGGCGCCGGCTTCAGCGTGGCGAAGAGTCCAACGCCGGCCACCGCGGCCGCGGCGACCACCACCGCGGTCAGCGCCAGCTCGCGCCGCATGTCCGCACCCGCATTGTCGCCGTCATCACGTTGAAACCACCCAAAAGTATACCCCTACATTCGCTCGACGATTCGGCCACACTTGCTATAGTAAGCGGACTCGGATGACCTCTACGCGTTCTCAGGGACGACCCGAACCCGCCGCGGAGACAAGCCTCGCCGGCGCGCCGCGACATCGCGACCGGAGGGAGGACGACCCCGCGGGGGAGCGGGATATCCACGCTCTCATCGACGAGGTCAAGGCCGGCCGTCTCACACCTGTAAGGAACCGCGATCAGTCAGGACACCGACCGATCCCCTGGGAGGACTGAATGGGCGAGCGTGACCTGAGGATGTTGCTCGAGGAGGTGAGGCGCGGCCGCCTGAGCCGCCGGCGCTTCGTTCAGATGATCGTAGGGCTGGGCCTGACGGCGCCCATGGCCGCCCAGATGCTGGTGTCGGCGGGCCTGGCACAGGCGCAGACGAAGTGGACGTTGAACCCCACGAAGCGGGGCGGTGGCGGCATCGTCAAGACGCTCTGGTGGCAAGCGCCGACTCTCTTGAACCCGCACTTCGCCAACGGCACGAAGGACCAGGACGCCTCGCGGGTCTTCTACGAGCCGCTCGGCGCGTACGATCCCGACGGAAACATCGTCCCGGTGCTCGCCGCCGACGTGCCGAGCCTCCAGAACGGGCAGGTGGCGAAGGACGGATTGTCCGTGACCTGGCGCCTGAAGAAGAACGTCGTGTGGCACGACGGCAAGCCCTTCACCGCCGACGACGTGGTCTTCAACTGGGAGTACGTCATGGATCCGGCGACGTCCGCCGTCACGGTCGGCCAGTACCGCGACATCTCCCGGATTGACAAGCTCGACAGTCACACCGTGAAGCTCGTCTTCAAGTCGCCGATGCCGTTCTGGTCGGCGGCGTTCTGCGGCCCGACCGGGATGATCATTCCCAAGCACCTCTTCCAGGCTTACAAGGGTGACAAGTCGCGCGAGGCTCCGACCAACCTGAAGCCCGTGGGGACTGGACCCTACCGATGCGTGGACTTCAAGCCGGGCGACATCGTCCGGGGCGAGCTCCATTCGAGCTACCACGTGGCCAACCGGCCGTTCTTCGACCAGATCGAGATGAAGGGCGGCGGCGACGCGCCCTCCGCCGCGCGCGCCGTGCTCCAGACTGGCGAGTTCGACTACGCCTGGAACATGCAGGTGGAGGACGAGATTCTGAGACGCTGGGAGCAGGGCGGCAAGGGCCGCGCCGACATCGTCTCCGGCGGCAACATCGAGCACATCCAGCTCAACACCACCGATCCGTGGACCGAGGTCGACGGTGAGCGGTCCTCGACCAAGACCAAGCACCCCGTGCTGAGCGACCCCGCCGTGCGCCAGGCGCTGAACGTCCTGGTCGACCGCGGGTCGGTCCAGGAGGAGATCTACGGGCGCACGGGCGTCGCCACCGCGAACTTCATCAACGCGCCGTCCCGGTTCGTCTCGAAGAACACGAAGTGGGAGTTCAACGTCGACAAGGCGAACCAGCTCCTCGACGCGGCGGGCTGGAAGCGCGGCGCCGACGGCCTCCGCGCCAAGGACGGCAAGAAATTGAAGTTCGTCTACCAGACGTCCATCAACGCTCCGCGGCAGAAGACCCAGCAGATCGTGAAGCAGGCGTGTGCCAAGGCTGGCATCGACCTGGAGCTGAAGTCGATCACCGCGAACGTGTTCTTCTCGTCGGATCCGGCGAACCCCGACACCTTCCCTCGCTTCAGCACGGATCTACAAATGTTCACGACGACCATGATCCAGCCCGACCCGCAGCGCTTCATGGACCAGTTCGTCAGCTGGGAAGTCGCCTCCAAGGACAACAAATGGGCGGGCCGCAATCCCACCCGCTGGCGCAACGAGGAGTACGACCGGGCGTGGAAAGCCGCCGAGACGGAGATGGACCCGGTCAAGCGCGCCGCCCTCTTCGTCAAGATGAACGACCTCGTCATCCAGAACGTCGTGGTGATTCCCGTGGTGTTCCGCCCGCGCGTCGCCGCGATCTCGAACCGGATGCGCGACGTGGTCCAGAGCGGGTGGGACGGCGACTTCTGGGCTCTCGCGTACTGGTCGAAACAGGCGTAACGGGACGCCGCCGGCCGGGCAGGCGCGCTCGAGCCTGCCCGCCCCGGCGGCTCACGAGCATGTCGAAATATCTGCTCCGTCGCACGCTGATCTCGATCCCGGTGCTCGCCGGGATCAGCGCCGTCCTGTTCACGATCCTGGCCTTGGCCCCCGGCGATCCCTTCGAGGAACTGGCGACGAACCCCAACGTCCCGGCCGAGGTGCGCATGAACCTGCGCGCGAAGTTCGGCCTCGACGACCCCCTGCCCCTCCGCTACGCGCGCTGGGTCGTGGCGATGGCGCGCGGTGACTGGGGCTTCTCGTTCGTGAGCCGCGTCGACGTCGACACGCTCATCCTGCAGCGGTTGCCCGCGACGCTCGCCGTCCTCGGCTCGGCCTCGCTCTTGGCGATCCTCATCGCCATCCCCATCGGCACGTATTCGGCCCTCCGTCCCTACTCGATTTTCGACCAGGTGGCGACGACACTCGCGTTCATCGGATTCTCGCTGCCGACGTTCTTCACGGGCCTCCTCTTCATCCTGCTGTTCAGCATCTATCTCGATTGGCTCCCGTTCATCTACCGGGCGGACATCAGCGCGACGGGGTGGCGGTGGTACTGGGAGCACGTCCGGCAGGCCATGATGCCGGTCGCGGTGCTGGGCCTCTTCCAGGCGGCCTCGATGACGCGCTTCATGCGGGCCGCGGTGCTCGACGTCATCCGGCTCGACTACGTCAACACCGCGCGGGCGAAGGGGCTGTCCGAGGGGACGACCCTCGTCAAGCACGTCGTCAGGAATGCGCTGATCCCGGTCGTGACCCTCGTCGCGCTCCAGATCCCGAATATCTTCGGCGGCGCCATCGTCACGGAGCAGATCTTCCGCGTGCCGGGGATCGGCTCGCTCCTGATCGCCTCGATCCTCGCCAACGACACGCCGGTGGTCATGGCGGTGACGTTCATTTTCTCGTGCCTGGTCGTGGTATCCAATCTCGCGGCCGACCTTCTGTACGGGTGGCTCGACCCACGGATCTCCTACCAGTAATGACGGCCAGAGTGGCTTCCCCCACGGTCGCCGGCAAGCTCGCGGTCGCGGCCGCCGAGCCCCGGTCCTCTCTGTGGCGCGAGACCAGCCGCCGCTTCCGCCGCCACCGCCTCGCCATGGTGGGCACGGTGATCCTCCTGGCGATGGTGGTCGCGGCGCTGGCGGGTCCTCTCGCCTGGCGCCTGCCGATCAACGAGATCGACTTCAAGGCCAAGCTCAAGAGCCCGTCGTGGAGTCACCCGCTCGGCACCGACGATCTCGGTCAGGATCTCCTGGCGCGCATGCTCTACGGCGGCCGCATCTCGCTCGCGGTCGGCGTCGCTGCGATGCTGATCGCGATCTCCATCGGGACCGCAATCGGCGCGGCGTCCGGATACCTGGGCGGCGCGATCGACCACACGCTGATGCGGATCACCGACATGTTTCTGTCGCTCCCCGGGCTGCCGCTGCTGCTGCTGATCGTCTACCTCTTCCGCGACGCGCTTCGAAAGACGCTCGGGCCCGAGGTCGGCGTCTTCATCCTGATCGTCGCGGTGATCGGCGGCCTGCGCTGGATGCCCGTCGCGCGCCTCGTGCGCGCCCAGTTCCTGTCGTTACGCGAGAAGGAATTCGTGGAATCGGCGCGCGGCCTGGGCGCCTCGCCGCTCCGACAGGTGGTGCGCCACATCCTGCCGAACTCGATGGGTCCGGTCATCGTGGCCGGCACCATCGATGTCGCCGCGGCGATCATTGCCGAGTCCACGCTGTCGTTCCTCGGACTCGGGTTCCCTCCCGACATCCCGACGTGGGGCCGGATCCTGTTCGACGCCAAGGACAACCTCGACTTCGCGCCTCACTGGGCCCTCTTCCCGGGGACGGCGATCTTCCTCACGGTGCTCTCCATCAACTACATCGGCGACGGACTTCGCGACGCGTTAGATCCCCGCAAGGTCCTCGGCAAGTAGGCGCTAGCGGGCGGGCAGGGTCTGCCTCACGGCCTTCTCCAGCCGGTCGATCTGAAGCGGCTTCCGCAGCAGGGTGAACCCGAGCCGTCGACCGTGGCTGTCCAGTTCGGCCCCCGACGCCGTCAACATGATCACGCCGACCGCCGCGTCGCTGGTTCGAACGTGTTCGACCAGCTCGAGGCCAGAGCACCCGGGCATGACGTAGTCGGTGAGGACGAGGTCATAGCTCCTCTGCTTGAAGAGCATCAGGCCTTCGGTCCCGTTCGACGCGACGTCGGCCTCACAGCCCCAGATCGTCAGCAACTCGGACAAAAGTCCTCGCACGTATCGCTCGTCATCGACGACCAGAACGCGGGGCGGTTTGAACAAGGTGGAAGCACGGTACGGTGCCGAGCGCGACGAGATCAACAGCGAACATCGCCGCGAGAAATGCGGAATTAGGCGCGTCAGACGACGCAGGGCCGCGAGCGAACTGTGACATCAGACACCCTCGTGCGTGCGCGCCGATTTTTGCTTGGCTCACAAGGGTTGACGGGCGCAGCAGCGCGCTCCACCGGCCGATTTTCGCTTTGTGGGTTCCTGGGGATAAGTGGATAAGCCGCGGCTAGCGAGCCCTGGTGATGCGACCGTCGATAGTCGGAGCGATCTCGCCATGCGCCGTGAGGGCGTCGAGCACGAGCTGGGCGACTTGCGGCCCGCTGGTTCCCCCGATGATGATTGCCGCCCGTGCAAAGGCGGTGAACCCGTCTCCGCCGCGAACGAGATAGCTCGGCACGGCGACGGTGTAGGCGGCATCGTCCGCGAGCGGTCGGTTCCCGACGGAGGCGTCCACGATCCGGCGTCCCATCGGCAACCCGGGATCCCAGACGAGCCGCACCCCGGAGAGCTGCAGGAACCCGCCGCCCTCGCGGTCGGCTTGGGCGAGCCCGTGCTCGAGCGCCGCCCGGAGGTCGCGTCCACGCATCTCGAGCTTCAGCACCACATCGGTGAAGGGCAAGAGGCTGTGGACGTCGCGCTTCGTCAGCGGCCCCGGCGGCACCGTGCGGTTGGTACGGATCGCGCCGCCGTTCACGACGGCCACGTCGCTCCCGAGACGCTCCCGTATGATGTCGGCCACGAAGTCGCCAAGGTTGGTCTCCTGGGTCCGCACCTTGCTGCCGTGCGCCTCGAGCGGAACAGCCGTGCGGCCGACGACGACGTCCAGCTCGCGGTCGAGCCGCTGGGCGTACTCGCGGACCAGCACCTCGACGGCCGAATCGGGTGGCACCCGTCGGCTGACTTCGCGAAAGCGCCAGGACCGTTCGAGCAGCCGCCCGTCACGCGTGAGCCACAGATCGACCTGGACGAGGTAGCGAGCGTCCGACCCCGCCTTGGTGATCAGCGTCTTGCCTTCCTCGGCGACCAGGGGCTCGTGCTCGTGCCCGCCCAGGATCACGTCCACGTCCGCGGCCGCGGCGAGGGCCTTGTCCTCGGCCATCTCCATGTGTGTGACCGCCACCACGAGGCTTGCGCCCCGCGCTCTGAGGCGCGAGGCCGCTTCCCGGCCGACCGTGACGGGCTGACCGAACACGACTTCCGACCCGGGTCGTGAGGTCGTCGCGCTATCGGGGGTGGTGAGACCGAAGAGCCCGACGCGGGCGCCACCGAGCGTGAGGATCACCTCGGTCGACGCGCCGCCGAATGCCCGACCCGAGCGCCGGTCGACGACGTTGGCCGAGAGCCAGCGGAACTTCGACTCGTTCATGCGCTCGATGAGGACCGAGGGGCCGAAGTCGAACTCGTGGTTGCCGAACGTCGCGAAGTCCAGGCCGATCGCGTTGAGGGCCGCGATCATCTGCGCTCCCTGGAGGAACGTGGACTCGACGGAAGGTGAGAGGGTGTCGCCCGCGAGAACGAAGACCGTGTTCGGGTTCTCGCGGCGGACCTCGCGGACGAGCGTCGCCAGCCTCGCCATCCCGCCCCGTCGCCCGCCGTCCACGGGCTCGAGGACGTAGTGGTCGTTGATCTGCAACAGTGTCAGTCGAACGAGGTCGAGGTCGGTAGACCGCTCGCCCAGCGCCGCGCACGCGCCGAGGACGACCGCGACGACAATGCAGAGCGCGGCGCGGGTCCACGGACGCGTCATCGAGCGGCGGTGCCGATATCCGTCGCGGTTTGGCTCTTCCCGAAGTGGTCCAGACGGCGGGCGATGCGCTCGGCCAGCAGACGCTCGCCCCGGTCCATGTCCCCGGCCCTGAAGCACGCCTCGAGCAGCGTGTCGTGAAAGACGTCGCGCTGAGCGCGACTGCCACCCAGCTCGACCACCCGAGGCGCCACCGCTTCGAGGCGTGCGACCGCGCGCCGATAGTCGCGCGCGGCGAACGCGTGGAGCCCCTCGCTCAGCGGCACCAGGACGTCGCCGATGAGCCCGGGCCCATCACGCGCGCTCCGCTCGCGCAGCATCCCGAGTTGTCGATCCGCGGTCGCGCAGTCGCCGCCGGGGATGGAGGAAGGCGACCGCTCGAGCGCCGCGGGCGCCTCCGTGCTAACTGGCAGACCGTAGGCGTCGTGGCGCATGCGCGGGATGCTAGCAGACCTGGCTCGTCCGGGGCGCACCGTCCCCGTCGGCGACGAGCGGCGCCAGGAAGTCGATCGCGCGCCGCTCCACCCACGAGTTGACGTGCCAGGGCCATTGCCCCTCGATGAACCCCGCGTGACCGCCACGCGGCACGTACTCGGCTCGAACCGACGGCGGCAGCAAGACCGGGTTCGGAAGCGCCTCGCGGGGAACGATCGGATCGTCCAGGGCGTTGACGAGCAGGGTCGCCAGGCGGATGCGTGAAAGGTACGGGCCGCTGGACGCGCGACGCCAGTAGTCGCGTTCGTCGGCGAAGCCGTTGAGCGGCGCTGTGACCGCGCGGTCGTACTCGGCGAAGGTCCGCGCGCGAAGGGCCCGGGGCAGATCGATCAAGCGGCGAAGGTCGGGATCGCGGTCGGCCTTCCGGCGTACCTTGGCGCGCATCGTGCCGAGAAAGTTCGCCGCGTACACCCATCGGCAGAGCCCCCGGTCGAGCGCGCGTGCGCATGGCTCGAGATCGAACGGGACCGAGATGGCGACGGCCCCGACGAGCTCCGCCGGCACTCCGACCTCCCGCTCGCCCAGCCACTTGAGCAGGACGTTGCCGCCGAGCGAGACGCCGACGGCGCCCATCCTTAGATTCCGCTCCCGCTCGACGAGCAGACGAACGACCTCGTCGAGGTCGTCCGTGTGACCGGAGTGGTAGAACTGGGGCAGCCGGTTCAGCTCCCCGCTGCACGATCGGAAGTTCAGCGTGACGGCGCGCCAGCCGCGCGCGAGCGCCTGGCGGGCGAGGCCGACCACGTAGTGCGACCGCGACGAGCCCTCGAGACCGTGCAGGATCAGGAGCAGAGGCGCCTCGCGCGGCGCCGGGGTGGCCCAGTCGAGGTCGACGAAGTCACTGTCGCGCGTGGGCACCCGCTCCCGCCGCCACCGAACGCGGTCGCGGCGGAAGAGCGGGCCCCAGACCGTCTGGACGTGCGCGTTCCGGCACCACCAGGGGGGCCGGAACGCGGACTCTATGCCTGGCCCTGCAGGATCAGCTTGACGACTTCCGGCGCGATCTCACGAGCGCGCCGATCGAGCTCCTCCTCGGTGAGGTTGGCGATGGGGTGCGCCATCATCAGGAACTTGTAGGTCGGCACGCCCCATTGCTCGGCCATGGCTCGCGCCGTCTTCTCGAAGACGTCCGTCACGATCGAGGCCGAGGGGACCGCGTTCTTCTCCAGCACGATTCCGTCGAGCACACTGCCCGACGAGCAGGACCCTCAGTCTCCGACGCCTGCGACCATGGCATCGCAGGTCTTCTGGATCTCCTGGATGATCTCCTCGTGCGCCGGGACCGAGGCGTTGTGCTTGCGGAACATGCGCGTCTCGGCGACGCCGTACTCCGACTTGAGGATCGCGCCGATCTTTTCCAGGAGCCGATCGGAATTGAACTTCGTGTTGTCGATCAGGCCGACGCGCTTGCCTTCCAGCGTCGCCGGCCGATCCACGTACGCGATGGCCCGCGTCGTGACCTCTGCGGTGGGATCGAGGAGCTCCATCATCGTTTGACCTCCTTGGTGACGGCCAGTGAGGAACGGCTACCGCCCCAGCCCGGGATGTATGCCGAGAACGCGCCTGCCCGGCCCCCCGCCGCGACGACGAGGATGTCGTCGGCAGACGCGACGAGCGGTCGCAGCTTCGTCTCATCGCTTGGCTGAATCGAGCCGGGCAGCCGATTCGTGCGCTTGAGGTGGGCGTGGGAGTTCTGGGTGTGCTCGAACAGGAACTGTCTGATCTCCTTCTTGCCCCAACCGCCGTGCCCGATCGTCCGCATGTGCTCCCCCGCGAGGACGATCACGTACTGCGGCTGCCGGCCGGCGCTGCCGCCGAGCCGCATGGCGTCGGCGAGCGTGGTGAGCACCCCTTCAGGGGTGTTCGAAAGCTGGTTGTAGAACTGATGGGGCGACTCGGCCGCCATCACCGTAACGGTGCTCTGCTCGGGACGGAAACCGCGGTCGACGTGGAGCGGCGCCCAGGGACTGTCGGCCTCGTTCTCCGCGATCACGTAGGAGACTTTGCCCGGATGGCCGAGCGTCCCCCGGTCGAGGAGCCCCGGCAGCGACCCGCAGACGTTGCGCATGACGAGGCGCAGCGCCCGCCCGATGGTGAGATTCCCGCGCCATCCCGGCCCGAAGAGGTTGTCCCCGGCGTTGATCTCGAGCTCGCGCGCGATCGGACCGTTGACGATCATGAGGACGGCGGCGCCACCCGTGGAGGTGCCGGGTCCGTGATAGCTCCACGTGGGGTCGCCGATGCCCTCGACGGCTGCCACGACGACCGGCATGTACTCGGGCTTGCAACCCGCCATGACCGCGTTGACCGCGACTTTCTCCGCCGTGACCGACACCGCCCGGTTGGTGATGAAGGCGACTTGCTGCTGCGGCTCGAGGCGCGCGGCCTCGAGCATCGCGCTCACCCGGTCCGGCGTGGGCGGGACGACCGGCAGACCGTCGGTCCAGCCCTGCTGGAAGCAGAACTCGATCGCGTCGGCGGCGTCCTGGACCTGATACAGCTTGGACGTGAGTGTCACCGGCATCAACGCCTCCTTCAGACTATTCTGAAGCCTCGGATGGCGGGCCCCGACCCTCGCCACGCTAGCATCCAGGCCTGGATCACCGCAACCTCAACCTGGCCAGTCGGCGACGCGTATCGTCCCCGAGCGTGTCGCGCCGCGAGGCAAGCGGACTCAACACCTGCATGGCCACGCAGTATAGCGCCGCGCGAGCCTCATCGTCGCGTTCCGCTCAGCGCCGAAGGCGCAGGCCGGCGAGCGCGAAGAGCGCGGCGGCGCCGACCGCGAGCGCCGCCACCAAGAGCGACTGCGCGAACGCCGCGACGAACCCGACCGTGGCCCGCCGAGTCGCGAAGACCTCGGCCAGGACCGCGACGCCTGCCACGACGCCGAGGGTGCGCGACAGGAACGTGAGGCCGCCCGCCGCGCCCTGTTGTCCCGGCGGGAACGCGGCCATGACGGCGGCCATGTTGGGGACCTCGAAGAACCCGAGCCCGAATCCCGCTGTGAAGAGCGCAACCGCGATCACAGCGAGCGGCGTCACGCCGTCAGCGGAGGCGAGGAGCGCGAGCCCGAGGGCTTCGACCAGAAGCCCCACCGCCGCGGGCGCGCCCGCGCCGACCCGGTCGGCGAGCCGGCCCGAGAGGGGTGCGGCGAGCGCGGTGCCGAGCGGCGTGAGCATGAAGAGCATCCCGCCCACCGACGGGCTGAGCCCACGCGCGTCGACGAGATAGAACGGCACCAAGAGCCAGATCGCGAAGATCGCTCCTCGGGCGACGAAGGAGAGCGCGCTCGCGCGCAGCACGGAACCGCGCGTCACGTCGGCGATCGTGACAGACCGGCGCCCGCTCGCGGCAAGCTCGGGCCGGAGCGCCGCCGCGGTCCCCACGAGGACGCCGAGTGCGAGCGGCACCCGGACGTGGAAGACCGAGCGCCAGCCGAAGACCTCGACCAGCAGCCCCGCCGCGAGTGGACCGAGGGCCCCACCCAGCGCAATCGCCCCATTCAAGAACCCCAACCGTCTGCCGCGAAGCGCGGTGGCCGCGCGGGCGGTCGAGAGCGCCGGCGCGGTCCCGTAGACGAGGCCTCCCGCGAAGCCCTGCACGACGCGCGCGACGAGCAACCCGCCGAAGCCGGCGGCGGCGCCGCCCATGACGAACGCGACCACGCTCAACGCGACACCGGTCCGGAACACGGCGACGTGCCCGAGCCGGTCGGCGGCGGCGCCTCCCGCGAACGAGGTGATCGCATAGGTCAGCACGTAGCAGATGATGATCCAGCGCACCCGCTCGGCCGGCGCCGCGAACGCCGTCGCGATCGCAGGAAACGCGATATTCATCATGGAGTCGAGCGACACGACGAGCGCGCCGGCGGCCGCGGTCCACCGAGACATCGCGCGTATGATGACACGACATGCCCGATCCGATCGGCTGGGTGGTGCTGTTCGTCGGGGCGCTCGTGGGCTCAGTGGTCGGCGGGGTCGCAGGATTCGGCGCCGGGATCATCATGCTGCCGCTCGTCTCGTGGGCGGTCGGCATCTGCTCGGCGGTGCCCGTGCTGACGGTGACGATGTCGATCGGCAATCTCTCGCGCATCTGGTGGAGCCGCGGGGAGGTCGATCGCGCCGTCGTCGTCCGATTTGCGTTCGGCGCCGTGCCGGCGACCGCGCTCGGCACCGCCCTCTATGCGGGCGTGCCGGCCGAGTGGCTCGGTCGATTCGTCGGCGTCTTCCTCATCGCCTCGGTGCCGATCCGTCGGTTGCTGGCCACCGATCTGTTCCGCATGCGCCTCCGTCACTTCCCCTTCCTCGGCGCGTTCATCGGTCTCCTCTCGGCGCTGGTGGTCACGACGGGTCCGCTGAACACGCCCTTCTTCCTGGCGTACGGCCTGCGCCGCAGTGCGTTGGTCGGGACCGAGGCGGTGTGCGCCATGGCGATGCACCTGGCGCGCGGGGCGGCCCTCGCGCGCTACGCGCTCTTGACCTGGGACGCGGTGGTGGTGGGCACGGTCCTCGGCGGGACGATGTTCGGGGGCGCGTGGCTGGGGCGCCGCATGCTCGACCACATGAGCGATCGCGTCTTCCTGGGCATCATCGAGACGCTGCTCGTCGCGATGGGCTTGCAGGCGCTCCTCTTTCCGCGGTAAAACCGTGCTCCGTGGACGTCCAGCCGGGCGCGACAGCGGAGGTCGCCTACACGGTCGGCGCCGATCGGACTGCGCATGCCATGGGTAATCGCGGCGTTCACGTCTTCGCCACGCCGTTCGTCATCGGCATGCTCGAAGACGCCGCGGGAGCGGTCCTCAAGCCATACCTGCCACCGGGGGCGGGATCCGTCGGCACCATGGTCGAGATGAAGCACCTCGCCGCAACGCCGGTCGGTATGAAAGTGCGCGCGAAGGCCACCCTTCTCGAGATCGACGGCAAGCGCCATCTCTTCGCGGTCGAGGCGTGGGACGAGAAGGACAAGATCGCCGAGGGTCGGCACGAGCGGTTCGTGGTGCCCGACATGGAGAAGTTCCTCGCGCGAGCGATGAAGAAGGGCGGCGCCTAGCCTCCGGGCATCTCGCCCCGAGCCGCCACCCACTCCCGTAGCGCCTCGCGCGTCGACTGAAACGCGAGGGCATCCCACGGAATCCGCTCCGGCGTGACCCACTCGAGCGCGTCGTTCTCGTCGCATGTCGTGAGCGTGCCGCCGATCACACGAGCCGTATAGACGATGATCACGGGCGCGGCCGGGTAGGTGTAGACGTTGAGGAGCCCGGTCAGGTCCACATTCAGGCCCGTCTCCTCGAAGGTCTCGCGCATCGCCGCGTCGGTCACCGTCTCGCCGAAGTCGACGAACCCGCCGGGAAACGTCCAGAGGCCGCGCCCTGGATTGATCGAGCGGCGCGTCAGGAGCGTCGCGCCGTCCTGTTCCGGAATGGTCGCCGCCACCACCTTCGGGTTCAGGTAGAACACGAATCGGCAGCGCGAGCAGACTTTCTGCTCGCGATGGTCAGGCGGCACCGGCTCGGCCGCGAGCGGCGCGCCGCAGAGCGGGCAGAAGCGGATCGTGGAGGGCGCCAGAACCAGACCGTCACTCACTGTCCAGAGTCTAAACCAGTCGCTCTGGACGCGACAACCGGGTGAACGACGGTTCGGGGGCTGCCTTGACACTTCGCGCGCGCCGATGCTACAACGCGACCGTCGCGCTCAGGATGTCTCCCCGAGCCAGGAGGCCTCGCATGCCACGCGCCACCGTCACGATTATCGTCGCTACGCTCGCGGTCGTGCTCGGCGGGGAGCCGGCCGCCGTTCGCGGACAGTCGCCGGCCGGCGAGTACAAGATCGGTGTACTGGAGCCGCTCACGGGACCGCTCGCCTTCGAGGGCAAGCGTCACCTGGAGGGCCTCGAGATCGTGCGCGACCTCATCAACGAGCGGGGCGGCGTCATGGGCAAGAAGCTCGCGTTCGCGGTCGCCGACGCCACCGACCCCACGGCGGCGGCCAGCGAAGCCAACCGGCTGATCGCGCGCGAGGGCGTCAAGATCATCACCGGCACGTTCTCCTCCCGGCTGTGCGGCGCGGCGAGCGAGGTGGCCGCCCGCCACAACGTCATCTACTGGGAGTCCTCCTGTGTCGATCCGCGGTTCAACAAGCGCGGTCTCAAGCACGTCTACCGAACCGAGATCGACGCCAGCGGCTTCGGCTGGTACAACGTCGAGTTCATCGCCAAGCACCTGGCCCCCCGGCTCAATCTGAAGCCCAACCAGCTCAAGATCGCCTTCCTGTCCGAGGACTCCTCCTACGGCCAGGGCGTGACGGAGTCGGCCCGGCAGCGGGCGAAGCAGGAGTTCGGCATGCAGGAGCTGATGCTCGAGTACTACAACTGGACGACGCTCAACGACATGACGCCGACGATCCTCAAGATGAAGCAGCTCAATCCCGACGTCGTCCACCACATCGGCTTCGGCAACGACGCGGTGCTCTTCTGGCGCCAGTCCAGGGAGCAGAATTTCCTGTTCAAGGCGCTCGTCCACGCCGGCGCCACGGGCTACGGCGGCGGCGACTTCGGGAAGGCGCTCGGCAACGACGCCAACGGGGTGTTCGCCCTGCTGGAGCCGGGCCCCGGCTTCCGCCTCGAGGCGCTCCGCCCCGAGGGTCAGCAGATCGAGCGGGCCTTCCGCGAAGCGGTGCAGAAACGGACCGGCTCCTACCCGTTCGGCGCCCACCAACTCGCCGGCAGCGGCCTCTGGCTGCTCAAGCTCGTCCTCGATCGCGCCCAGACCGACGATCCTGAGAAGTTCCGCGCGGCCGTCATGTCGCTCGACCTCCCGATAGGCTCCACGATCAACGGCTGGGGCGTGAAATTCTCCGAGCTCGGCCAGAACGCCAACGAGCGCGTCCAGCACTACATGCTGCAGTGGCAGAACGGCCAGCTGGTCACCGTGTGGCCGGAGGAATTCACGACGCTCCGGGCCAAGTGGATCCCGCTCGGCTCCTGGGACCAGCGCAAATAGACGTTCTCGCCCAGCTCGCGGTCGCGACGATCCTCCTCGGGGGGATCTATGCCCTGATCGCCGTCGGTCTCACGCTGATCTTCGGCATCATGCGCGTGGTCAACTTCGCCCACGGCGAGTTTCTGATGCTCGGCATGTACCTCGCCTTCTGGACCTTCGCCCTCTATTCCGTGGATCCGTATGTCGTCGTCTTCGTCTCGATTCCCGTCTTCTTCGTCGTCGGCCTCCTGAGCTACGTCCTGGTCATGCGCGGGGTCATCCACGCGTCGCACAACGTGCAGATCTTCACGACGGTGGGGCTCTCGGTCGTCCTGCAGAACGTGGCGCTGGTGGCATGGTCCGGCGACTTCCGGTTCGTCCGACCCTGGCACCTCTCGACCGTGCTGCGGGCGGGCTCCACCACCTTCAACTTGACGCAGGTGGTCGCGTTCCTGATCGCGGTGGCGCTGACCATCTCGCTCGTCGCGTTCATGAAGTGGACGCACGCCGGGCGCGTCATGCGCGCCACCGCCCAGGACCGCGACGCCGCCACCTTGATGGGGATCGACACGGATCGCGTCTACCGCCTCACCTTCGCCATCGGCATCGCCGCCGTCGGGGCTGCGGGAGTGCTGGTGGCGCCCCTGTACTCCGTCTACCCGACGGCGGGACTTCAGTTCGTGCTGCTCTCCTACGTCGTGGTCGTCCTGGGCGGCCTCGGCGACATGCTCGGCGCGATGCTCGGCAGCCTCATCGTGGCGGCCGTGGAGGTGGCCGGCTCGTACCTGTTCGGGACGGCCTGGAAGGAGATCTTCTACTTCATCCTCTTCATCCTGGTCCTCGTCTTCCGCCCGGCGGGCCTCTTCGGTCAGCGGGGCGCCGAGACCCTGGGCGTCTGAGGATGAGCTTTCTCGTGCGCTCCCGCCGGGGTGCGCTCGTCGTCTTCGGGCTGGCCGCCGTCACGCCGCTCGTCGTCCGCGACGCCTACTTTCTCGACAGCCTCGTCCTGATTCTCCTGTGGGGCGCGCTCTCGGCGGCCTGGAACGTGGCCGGCGGCTACGCCGGCCAGGTCTCGATCGGCCACGCGTCGTTCTTCGGTATCGGCGCATACGCGGCGGCCCTGATGGTGACGCGCTTCGGCCGGGGCCCGTGGCTCGGCATGCTTGTCGGCGTCGTGCTCTCGATCGGGGCGGGGTTCATCATCGGCTTCCTGTCCAACCGGCTCAAGGGGCCGTACTTCGCCCTGTCCACCATCGCCTTCTCTCAGGTCCTGCTCATCGGCGTCAGCCGCTGGCGCGGCTTCACGGCCGGCGGCGAGGGAATCCCCGTCCCCTTCCGCCCGGGCTTCGCGACGCTCGGACTCGGCCACGTAGGCTGGGTGTACATGGCGCTGGCGGCGGCGCTCCTCTGCTACCGCGTCGAGGTCTATCTCGAGCGCTCGCGGATCGGGTACCAGCTCGCCGGTGTCCGCGAGGACGAGGACGCGGCGGAGGCGCTCGGGATCCCCGCTCGCCGGCTCAAGGTCTTCGCGGTGACACTCAGCGCGGCCCTCACCTCTGTCTGCGGCTCCCTGTGGGCGCAGTACGTCGGCTTCGTCGATCCGACCTACGTCTTCTCCGTCGATCTCTCCGTCCGCTTCGCCCTCAACGCCATCATCGGCGGCATGGGCACCGCGCTCGGGCCCTACCTCGGCTCGATCCTGATCACGTTACTGGAGACTTACCTGCGCGCGACCTTCTCGGGCGTCAAGACCGGATTCGCCGGCATCTACCTGATCATCTACGGCACCGCCCTGATCCTCGTCGTCCGATTCGTGCCCGAGGGGCTCGCCGGCATCGCGGCGAGGCTCCGCGCGCGGAGGGCCCACGCGTGAGCGAGGCGACGCCGATCCTCGTGCTCGACCGCGTGACGAAGCACTTCGGCGGGCTCACCGCTGTGGCCGACGTGAGCTTCACGGTTCCGGCCGGCGAGCTCCTGGGGATCATCGGGCCGAACGGCGCCGGCAAGACGACGCTCTTCAACGTGATCTCCGGCTACTACCGGCCCGATGCCGGGCGCGTGATTCTTGCGGGCCACGACGTGACCGGTCAGCCGCCGCACGCGATCTGCCGGCTCGGGTTGACCCGTACCTTCCAGCTGGTGAAGCCCTTCGGCAACCTCTCCGTCAGCGACAACGTCATGATCGGTGCGCTGACCCGGCTTCCCTCGATCCGCGCCGCCCGGGTCGAGGCCGAGCGTGTCGTCGAGACATGCGGGCTCACTCCCCATGCCGAGGCCCGCGCCCGGACGCTGCCCATCGGCTTGCGCAAGCGGCTCGAGGTCGCGCGGGCCCTGGCAACGCGGCCGCGGCTCCTCCTGCTCGACGAGGTGATGGCGGGCCTCAACCCCACGGAGCTGGCCGCGATGATCGAGCTGATCCGGCGGCTGCACGCGGACGGCCTCACCCTGATCGTGATCGAGCACATCATGGCGGCGATGATGCGTCTGGCCCTACGGATCGTCGTGCTCCACCACGGCGAGACCATCGCCGAGGGCCCCCCGGCCGCGATCGCGCAGGACCGGCGCGTCGTGGACGCGTACCTCGGCGAGGAGTTCGTGCTTGCTCAGGCTTGAGGGAATCGACGCGTTCTACAGCGATCTGCAGGCGCTTGCCGACGTCTCCTTCGAGGTGCGTGACAAAGAGATCGTCGCGCTGGTCGGCGCCAACGCCGCGGGCAAGTCCACCACGCTCCGTGTGATCTCCGGGCTCGTGACCCCGCGTCGCGGCCGCGTGATGCTGGGCGACGACGACCTCACGGCTGTTCCCGCCCACGCGCGCGTCGACCGGGGCATCGTCCAGGTACCCGAAGGTCGCCGCCTCTTCCCGTTCATGACCGTCACCGAGAACCTCCTTCTCGGGGCCCACGCCGGCCGGGCGCGGGGCGAGCGCGACCGTACGCTGTCGTACGTCTACGCCCTCTTCCCTGTCCTCGGCGAGCGCCGGACGCAACTCGCGGGATCGCTGTCAGGGGGAGAGCAGCAGATGTGCGCGATCGGTCGGGCCCTCATGGCGCGGCCGCGGGTGTTGATGCTCGACGAGCCGACGCTTGGGCTGGCGCCCGTGCTCGTCGCCAAGATCTTCGAGACCGTGCGTGCGATCAACGGTGAGGGCGTGACCGTCCTGCTGGTCGAGCAGAATGTCCGCCAGGCACTCACCCTCGCCCACCGCGCATGCGTTCTGGAGAGTGGCCGGCTGGTCCTTCAAGGCCCGGCTCGCGACCTGCTGAGCGACGAACGTCTCAAGCGCGCGTATCTAGGGCTTTAGGACTCGGTTCCGGAGGGAAAGTATGAAGATCGACAGGCGCCGCCTGGAGCAGTCGATCGAGGACCTGGGGCGGATCGGCCAGACACCGCGGGGAGGGCTCACTCGCCTGGCGCTCACCGATGAGGACAAGCGTGGCCGCGACTGGATGGTCGCGCGGATGCGCGAGGCGGGCCTCTCCGTGACGGTCGACCAGATGGGGAATATCTTCGGCCAGCGCGCGGGCGAGGCGGCGCTCCCGCCGGTGATAATGGGCTCCCACGTGGACTCGGTGCCGACCGGCGGCAGGTACGACGGACAGCTCGGCGTCCTCTGCGGCCTCGAGGTGATCCGGACGCTGAACGACGAGCAAATCCGGACGCGCCATCCAGTCACCCTGGCGATCTTCACCAACGAGGAGGGAGCGCGCTTTCAGCCGGCCATGATCGCCAGCGGCGTGATGGCGGGCAAGATCGCCCTCGAGGACGCCTACAACGCGCGGGACAAGGACGGGATCCGTCTCGTCGACGAGCTCGAGCGGATCGGCTACCTCGGCGCCGAGCCCTGCGTCGCCCGCCCGTTCCGCGCCTACCTCGAGCTCCACATCGAGCAGGGACCGTTGCTGGAGGAGGACGGGCTCGCGGTGGGTGTGGTCGAGGGAATCGTCGCCATCGCGTGGTCGCGGCTGACGATCCACGGCGTCCAGGACCATGCCGGGCCGACGCCGATGCGTATCCGCCACGACGCCCTCGTCGCCGCCGCCGAGGTGGTCGCTGGCGTCCGTCGGATCGCCAGTGAGATCGGCGGCGACCTGGTGACGACGGTCGGCAATCTCGTCGTGACGCCGAACATCGTCAACGCGATCCCCGGCCGGGTGACGCTCTCGATCGACATGCGCGATCCGCGGGATGCGACGCTCGACCGGGCGCTGGACAGGCTGGAGCCGATCGTCCGCGACGCCTGTGAGCGCGAGGGCGTGCGGTATGGGCTCGAGCACTACTGGCGCGTCCCCTCTACACCGTTCGACCGCGATGTCGTGGACGCCGTGGAGCGCGCCGCCAACGCGGCCGGTGCGCGCCACCGCCGGATCCGCTCCGGCGCGGGCCACGACGCCCAGTACATGGCGGCGATCGGACCGGCCGGGATGGTCTTCGTGCCATCGCGCGACGGCCGGAGCCACTGCGAGGAGGAGTTCACGCCGATCGGCGATATCGACTACGGCGCCCGCACGCTGCTCCTGGCGACGCTCGACCTCGCGGGCCGGGCGTGACGCCATCATCGCTGCGCCGACTGCCCCTTACTCCGCGGGCGGAAGCGCGTCGCCGACCACGTAGGGGGCCAGGCGCGGCGGCGGCTGGGACAGGCGCAGGCGCGCGACGACCGGCAGGTGGTCGGAGGCGACACGCGCCAGGCGGCTCCGGTGCACGCTGAACTCCTCGCCCTCGAGCTCGGCGTCCCAGTAGATCCGGTCCAGCGCGAAGAGCGGGAACATCGCCGGGTGGGTGCGACGGCGCCGCATCGGGGACGAGAACTCACGGCGGAGCCCGCGCGTCACCGGCCCGCGATGCCACTCGTTGAAATCCCCCAGAAGGACGCGCGGCCCGGCGAGGCGCTCGGAGTCTCGGATGAAGACGCCGAGCAGGTCGAGTTGCTCGCGCCGCTCGCGTAGTGCCAGTCCGAAGTGGCAGTTGAAGACGTGGAGCGGCGTGCCCGCGACGTCGAGGTCCACGCGGAGGCAGCCCCGCGGCTCACGAACACCGCGGCTCAGGTCGCACCGGCCAGATCCCAGCACGGGCAAGCGCGTGAGGACGACGTTGCCGTACGTCCCACCCCCGTGGGTCCGGGTCTCGCCCATGACGATCTCCGACATGTCGAGCCGCGACGCGAGGTACATGGCCTGATCAGCGTGCGGCACGCCCTCTTCGCGAATCACTTCCTGCAGCCCCACGACGTCGGGCGAGACCTCGGCGATGACGTCGGCGATCCGGTCCAGGTCACGGCGGCGGTCGAGTCCAACGCCGCGGTGGATGTTGTAGCTCACGACGGTGAGGTGCGTCACACCCCCTCCGGCTGATACCGCACGAAGTATGGATACAGCTGGATCGGGTGCGTGATCGGTGACGGGACGTCCGCGTCCCGCGGGTGGATCAGGAACGTCTGCAGCTCGTCGGGAGAAGGACCGGCGTGGGCGCCGACTTCGGAGATGAACGACACGTCGCCCTGTGGCGCGTTGGTCCCGTAGATCACGAGATCGCCCGCCGACGGCATCGCCATGAGGTCACGGATCCCCTCCACGACCCGGTCGAGGTCGGGCCGCCCGGCGAAGGGGCCGGTATGGAGCTCGTCGAGGCCGTACCGCCGGCCTCGCCAGAAGCAGAGCGGGCCCGACGCGGAGCGAACCAGGACGATGCCGATACCGCGGGCGCTGGAGATCGACGTTGCCAGAGCGGGGAAGCGCTCCTCGATCCGCTCGAGCGTCAGGGGCTTCGCGGACTCCAGGAAGTAGACGAACGCGTTGGGCCCCGCGGAGATGACGCGGATCCCGGCACGCTCGCGCACGTCGGGCGTCTCACCGAGGACCCGCGGGAAGTCCCGCTCGAGATAGTTCACGAACCGCTGGAAGAAGCCCGGAGCCCGTTGCGCGCGGTACGCCTTGAGGCCGCTCGCGAATCGCCGACCCTTGCCCTCCGGCGCCGCCGTCCGGGGAGCGCCGGCCGGATCCAAGAAGTCGTCGAAGAGCGACCGCTCGATGGGCGGTCCCCCCGTCACCCGCTGGTACGGGATGCACGTGGCCTGTCCGTGATCGGACAGCACGTAGAGATCGTAGCGATACTCTGGCACGCGCCGGAGAATCCGCCAGAGACGGTGGATCGAGGCGTCGACGCGGCGGAGCGCGCGGAACGCGCGCCGGTGGCGCGGCCCCCACGCGTGGGCGACGACGTCGTAGTCGAGATAGTTGACGTAAATCGTGGGGACGCCGCCGTAGAGGTCGTGCGCGACCGCCAGTGTGAAGAGCTCCCGCAGCCACACCGAGATCCCGATCTTGATCGCGAGCCATTTCCAGCCGTCCGTCGAGACGGACAGGGGATCGGCGACCATCCGGAGCGCCGCCCGGCTGAGCTCGATCACGGACGCCAGGCTGGCCTTCATCAGCACCCACGCGAGGACGACCGACTTGGAGACTGTGCAGAGCAGGCCCGCCCCGCTGGGGCGCTTGATCATCGCGAACGTCAGGAGGTTGCTGGCGGCACCGCCGGTGAAGACGCATCCGTAGGCGCCGCCGCCGGCCACGATGCCCCGACGGCCGGCCGCCTGGACCTTCTCGACGTTCGCCGCGTCTCCGCCGCGGGGAAAGTAGACGTCGGCCTTGCGACGCTTGTCGTGGTAGTGGAAACCGGGAATATCGGGCCGCACGCCGTACATCGCCGCCATCTGGAAGGCGGGTGTCGAGGTCGGGAGCCCAACGCTCATCGGTGCCAACCGGTAGCCGCGATGGCGGAGCAGGCGCGCGAGGAACGGCGCTCGCCCCTGGACCATCGCCTCTTCGAGGACGGCCCGCGAGAGCCCGTCGATCTGGACGATCAGGAGTCGGCGGCGACCAGGCGCTGGCGCCGCGCCGAGCCGGAGCCGACGGACGAGACGATCGAGCACGCGTTGCAGACCGAGGGCCAGGTCGTCGAGGGGCATGCGCCCTTATTGTAGTATCTGATCGCCCATGGACCATCCCGTGGTCGCCGCCGTGCGCGAGTTCGTCGACGCGGAGGTCCGGACCATGAGGCTCGCGAGTCGCGCGGAATGATCGAACACGCCTCTCCGGAGTCGGACGTCGAGGAGATCGGCCAGGAGGCCCTCGCCCCGCCGTGGATGACCGTCCTCCACAACTGCGACTGTCACACCTTCGAACAGGTCGTGAAGCAGCTCCAAAAGGCGATCGGCTGCAGCGAGGCCAAGGGCTGGGAGCTCGCCTGGCAGGTCCACAACACCGGCAAGGCCGTCGTCAAGGTCGGCTCGGAGCCCGAGTGCGTGCGCGTCGGCAACATCCTCGCCGCGATCGGTCTGGTCGTCACGGTGGTGCAGTCGTGACGGGCGCCGCGAGCCTCGGCTATCGCCGCGGCGCCCTCTGGGGCCTTCTCGTCACCAAGCTCCTTGGCGCCTGGGGGCTCACGTGGGACATCCAGTGGCACCTGACGATCGGGCGCGACACGTTCTGGATCCCCCCGCACCTCATGATCTACTCGAGCGTCGTCGGTGGGCTCGTCCTCGGTGGCGGCGTTCTCGCGCTCGAGTGGCGGGAGCGAGTCGCACCCACTCGTGGATTCCGCCTGGCGATCCTGGGGCTCGTCCTCGTCGTCCTGGCGGCGCCGATCGACGACCTCTGGCACCGGCTCTTCGGCATCGACGTGACCCTCTGGAGCCCTCCCCACCTTCTCGCCCTCTTCGGCTCCGCGGTCAGCACGCTTGGCTGCGTGCTGATCGCGACGGAGGTGTATCCCCTCGGAAGCTTCGCGGGGCGCAGCGTGCTGGTTCTGGCGAGCGGCGTGCTCTACGGAGGCATCCGCGTGACCCTGGACCCGTCCTGGCTGGTGGCCTACTCCCACGGCGGCGTCCTCTTCCACACCTTCACGATGCTCGCCGCCCTCGCCCTCCCGCTGGCCCTCGTGACCGCGGCGCGGGTGTCCGGCATGCGCTGGGCGCCGGTTTTCGCGGTGGTCGTGTCGTTCGCCGTGGGAGTCGCGGGTCAACAGGTGGCGCGAGCCGGGTTCGGGATCTTTCAGCCCGCCTCCTTCATCGAAGAGGAGATCGCGAGAGACCCGAGTTCCGCGCTCGCGATGGGACGCGAGATCGCCGAAAAGAATCGGACGGTGCCGGCGACCGCCTGGCCGCTGCGTCTCTCGCTCGCGGGGCTCCCGGCCGCGCTGATGGCGGCGGCCGATCCCCGCCGCCGCCCGGGCGTTGCGACGATCGTCTACGGCCTGGGCCTGTTCGCCGCCTACGTCTGGTTTCTGACGAGCCTGCCGGCCTACGCGCCGCTCGTGCCAGCGGCGAGCGAGACCGCGATGGCTCTGCTACTCACGGTGGTGTTCGCTGCCGCCGGCGGCCTCGCGGCGCGCTGGCTCTCCGACCGCCTGGTGGGCGGCGCGCCCGACCCGCGCGCCGCGCGGCTCCCGCGCCCGGCGATCTGAGGCGTCCCAGCGAATGACCCGGTCAGGTCTCCCATGATGATCCAGGGAGCGAACTCCTCCTCGCCGACACCAGTGAGCTCGCTCTTCGAGCGCTTGCCCGACGCGATCGCGATCACCTCTTCGAAGATCTGGCGGCCGACCATCGGCAGCGGCGTGCCTTCCAGCGCGACGCCGCAGTTGATGTCCATGTCTTCGGCCATGTGGCGGTACATCAGCGAGTTGGTCGCGAGCTTTATCGACGGGAC
>Ga0099827_10000005_pt1 | contig 58359 bp, 60 predicted proteins | sample CZO8metaG_FD_79339 | JGI IMG/M metagenome (GOLD analysis project Ga0099827, IMG submission 79339) | Vadose zone soil microbial communities from the Eel River Critical Zone Observatory, Northern California, USA - CZOApr15con1.8 metaG | ecosystem: Environmental > Terrestrial > Soil > Vadose zone ...
AACTGGATGCACGGCGCGTCCGGCGTCATCGGGGCCGCCGACGCGGACGTCCTCGTCTCCCTGAAGGCCAACCATCGGCCCACCGCCGACTACGTCCGCGCCCTCCGGGAGACGCTGCCGACCGAGTTCCCCGGCGTGACCTTCTACTTCCTGCCCGCCGACATCGTCACGCAGATCCTCAACTTCGGTCTGCCCGCCCCGATCGACGTCCAGATCGAGGGGGCGGACATCCAGGGCAATCGCCGCGTCGCGGACCAGATGCTGAACGAGCTCCGTCAGGTACCGGGGCTCGTTGACCTCCGCATCCAGCAGCGCTTCGACTACCCGAAGTTCGACGTCACCGTCGACCGCACCAAGGCGGGACAGGGCGGCTTCACCACTCGGGATCTCGCCACCAGCCTGCTCGTCTCGCTCAGCGGGAGCTTCCAGACGACGCCGACCTTCTTCCTGAACTGGCAGAACGGGGTCAACTACAACCTTGCCACCCAGACTCCGCAGTACCGGATCCAGTCCCTGCACGACATCCAGAACATCCCGATCAGCGCCCCCACCGCGACGCGGCCCGGCATCCTCGCCGATGTCGCGTCGATCACGCGCTCGAGCGAGATGGCGGTGCTGTCGCACTACAACATCCGCCGGGTCGTGGACATCCACGGCGCCGTGCAGGACCGCGACCTCGGCGCGGTCGGCCGCGACGTCGCGCGGATCGTTGACGCGAACCGGCCGCACCTGCCTCGCGGCAGCTTCCTCACCGTGCGCGGACAGCTCGCGACCATGCGGACGGCGTACGTCGGGCTGCTCGCTGGACTCGGCTTCTCCATCGTCCTCGTCTACCTGCTGATCGTCGTGAACTTCCAGTCCTGGCTCGATCCCTTCATCATCATCACGGCGCTGCCGGCGGCGCTCGCAGGCATCGTCGTCTTCCTGTTCCTGACCGGGACGACGCTCAGCGTTCCCGCGCTGATGGGGGCCATCATGAGCATCGGCGTCGCGACCGCCAACAGCATCCTGGTCGTGGCCTTCGCCAAGGAGCGGCTCGGGGAGCACGGAGACGTGGCGAGGGCCGTGGTGGAGGCCGGCTTCACCCGCTTCCGACCCGTCTTGATGACCGCGCTGGCCATGATGATCGGCATGGTGCCCATGGCGCTCGGCCTCGGTGAAGGCGGCGAGCAGAACGCGCCGCTCGGGCTGGCCGTCATCGGCGGCCTGCTCTGCGCCACCGTCGCCACCCTCATCTTCGTGCCCTCGGTGTTCGCCCTGCTGCATGGGCGGCGCTCGACCGGTGCCGCGCGATGACGGGCGATCCCGAGAGCGAGTTCGTGGGGCCCTCGCCAGCCGCGGTCGAACGTGGCGTCACGCGATCCTACCGCCGTCACCTGGCGCTCCTCGGGATCGCGGTGGTGGCGGGGGCGCTCGGTCTCGGCATCTTCTGGGGGATCCGCGGCCGCAGCGCGGCCGACACCACGCTCCGGCACACCACCGCCGAGGCGGCCGTCTCGCTCGTGAGCGTGGTGTCGCCGAAACCGGGCGCGCCGACGCAGGAGATCCTGCTCCCGGGCACGACCCAGGCCTTCACGGATGCGCCGATCTTTGCGCGCACGAACGGCTATGTGAAGGGCTGGTACTTCGACATCGGCGCCCACGTGAAGCAGGGGCAGCTCCTCGTCGAGATCGAGAGCCCGGAGGTCGACCAGCAGCTCCAGCAGGCCCAGGCCGACCTCGAGACAGCGCAGGCCAATCTCCGGCAGGCCCAGATCACCGCGGACCGCTGGCTGGCGCTGCTCCAGAGCGACTCGGTCTCCAAGCAGGAGACGGACCAGGCGGTGAGCGCGCTCAGCGCGATGAAGGCCACTGTGGATTCGAACGCCGCGAACGTCCGCCGGCTCGAGCAGCTCCAGGGGTTCGAGAAGATCGGCGCCCCGTTCGACGGAGTCATCACCGCGCGCAACGTCGACATCGGGGTCCTGATCAATGCCGGAGCGAATACGGCGGGCCGGGAGCTCTTCCACATGGCCGCCATTCACACGCTCCGCGTCTTCGTGGCCGTCCCCGAGGTCTACTCGCGGGCGGCCCGCCCCGGGAGCTCGGCGACGCTCACGCTGGAGGAGTTCCCCGGGCGGACGTTCCGCGGCACGCTGGTGAGGAACGCCAACGCGATCGACCTCGCCTCGCGCACGCTCCTCGTCGAGGTGGACGTCGACAATCCCGGCGGGGAGCTGCTGCCCGGGGCCTACGTGTTCGTCCACCTCTCGCTTCCGAAGCAAATCGCGTCGGTCACGGTTCCCGCCAACACGCTGCTCTTCAGGGCCGAAGGACTCCAGCTCGCTGTGGTCCGGGACGGCCAGGCGCAGCTCCTCCCCGTGACAATCGGGCGTGACTATGGCACCACCGTCGAGATCCTCAGCGGGCTCCAGCCCACCGACCAGGTCATCGTGGCGCCCTCGGACTCCCTCGTCAGCGGGACTCGCGTGCGGATTGCGAGCGTGCCGGGCGGGACTGGGCAATGAGGGGGCGAGGCGCGGGCCTCGTCGGGCTTGCCGCCCTCCTGCTGGGCGGCTGCATGGTCGGCCCGGACTACACGAAGCCGTCGGTGCCCATGACGCCGGCCTACAAGGAGGCGGATGGCTGGAAGGCCGCTGAGCCGAGCGATCACCTGCCACGGGGTCAGTGGTGGTCGATCTTCGGTGATCCCAAGCTCCACGCGCTGGAGGAGGAAGTCGCCAAGGCCAACCAGAATCTGAAGATCGCGGAGGCCAGGCTGCGCGCAGCCCGGGCCATGGTCCGCTTCAACCGGGCCGCCCTCTTTCCCACGATCTCGGCCGGTGCTGGAGCCAGCTCCATCCGCGACTCCGCGAACCGGCCCTTCTTGTCATCGAACGCGGGCACGGGCAGCAGCGGCGACTTGCTCCTGTCACTCGACATGTCGTACGAGGTCGACCTGTGGGGCCGGGTCCGACGGACGGTGGCGGCGGCGCGGCAGGAGGCCCAGGCCACCGCCGCCGATCTCGAGACCGCCCAGCTCAGTCTGCAGGCCGAGCTGGCGATGGACTACTTCGAGCTGCGGGCCGCCGACGCCCAGAAGCAGCTCCTGGACGAGACGGTGAAGGCCTTCGAGGCGGCGCTCCAGCTCACGACGAATCGCTTCCAGGGCGGCGCAGCGCCGAAGTCCGACGTCGCCCAGGCCCAGACGCAGCTCGACACCACGCGGGCGCAGGCCACCGACGTCACGGTGCAACGGGCGCAACTCGAGCACGCCATCGCGACGCTGATCGGCAAGCCGCCCGCGGCGTTCAGCCTGTCCCCTCGTCCGCTGGATACCCCGCCGCCGGACATCCCGGTGGGTCTGCCGTCCAACCTCCTGGAGCGGCGCCCGGACATCGCGGCCGCCGAGCGCCGGGTCGCCGAGGCGAACGAGCAAATCGGCATCGCGAAGGCCGCGTACTTTCCGGCCGTGATGCTGAACGCCTCGGTCGGATTCGAGGGAAGCTCGTTCGGGAACGTCCTGAACGCATCGAGCCTCCTCTGGTCGGTGGGGGCATCGATCACGCAGACGATCTTCGACGGCGGCCGCCGGCGCGCCACCTCGGACGCGGCGCGCGCCAGCTACGACGCGACGGTGGCCGCCTATCGCCAGACGACGCTGACCGCCTTCCAGCAGGTCGAAGACAACCTGGCGGCTCTACGTATCCTCGAGCAGGAGGCCCAGCAGCAACGGCGCGCCGTGGAGTCTGCGCAGCTGTCGCTGCAGCTCTTCACCAACCGCTACCGGGGAGGAGTCGACAACTATCTTCAAGTAATCACGGCGCAGACCGTGACGCTCGCGAATCAGCGCACCGAGATCGACATCCTCCGGCGCCGCATCGACGGCAGCGTGCTACTGGTGAAAGCGCTCGGCGGCGGCTGGGACGTGGCCGGGCTGCCGCTCGAGAAGTAGTCCCGGTCAGCAGAGCCTCCACATCGCGTTCGCGGGAGCCGTGTTCGCAGGTCTGGGCGGCACCCCGCCCGGCAGCGCACTCGACGGCCCGCGGGCCGGCGGGCCCACCGCCCCGGACGTCGGTGCGTTGCAGCAGACGTTTCTCGCGGGTTTTCCGGGGAGCGCTCGTGGTCTCAGTCGCGGTCGCCGCGACGGCTTCCGGCGAGGGCGCCGGTCAGCGACCGTGCCTGATCGACCTCGACCTCTAACTACCCGGGCACCGGGACCCATGCCTCCGGACAGCTCGGCACCGTTGGGTAGTACGCCCCATAGCTCGGGCAGTAGTACCAGTAGGTCGATGGCGGAGGGGAGTACGTATAAAAGTCCGGGTACGCCGGTGCGAAGTAGAACGGCACGCCGATGAATACCCCGCCATGACCCCTTCGGTCGAAATCACGGCTACCGTCGAAGCCGTGATGCCCTTCGAATCCATGATGGCCTTCGAAGTGCCCGCCGACGGAATGTCCAGAGAATCCATGTCCGCCGTGTCCCGCGGCGGCATAACTGGGTGATGCGGCGGCAAGAACGAACGCGAGCCCGACGAGAACGATCGATGAAAGTCTCCTCATGACGTCTCTCACTTTCTAGCTGTTGGACGATCCCGGGTAAGCGAGCATTCAATGAAACCCATCGGCGCGCCCCCGCATCCCAAGAAAAGGATGAAGGAGGTCGAGAATGACGACACCCGATGCCTACGAGATACTCTCATGGGCGATCGCCATCCTCTTCTGGCGCAAGGTCTTTGCGGTGGAGAGCGAAGGAATCCCGGGAACTTTCGGCCCGGGGCATGACCACGACCTCGCGACGGAGACCGGGGCCGGGCGAGCCGGGAGATGAATCTGGGAGTCCACGCGAGGACCGCGGTCGTGACGGGCTCCACCGCGGGAATCGGGCTGGCGATCGCGACCGCGCTGGTCGCGGAGGGCGCGTCGGTCGTCGTGAACGGGCGGACGCAGGCGCGCGTGACGGCCGCGATCGAGCAGATCCGGCAAACCGTGGAAGGGGCACAGGTACGGGGGGTGGCGGCGGACCTGGGGACAGCGAGCGGCGTGGAGGCATTCGTGCGCGAGGTGCCCGAGGCGGACGTGCTCGTGAACAACCTAGGCATCTTCGAGGCGAAGCCGTTCGGGGAGATCCCGGACGCGGACTGGATGAGATTTTTCGAGGTCAACGTGCTGAGCGCCGTCCGGCTGGCGCGGCGGTACGTGCCGGGGATGACCGCGAGGAAGTGGGGGCGCGTGATCTTCATCTCAAGCGAGTCGGCGCAGCAGATTCCCGCCGAGATGATTCACTACGGCATGACGAAGACCGCGCAGGTTGCCATCTCGCGCGGGCTGGCCGAGGCGCTGGCCGGCACCGGCGTGACGGTGAACTCGGTGCTAGTCGGCCCGACTGCGTCGGAAGGCGTCGGGACCTTCGTGGAGGACCTGGCCCGGCAGCCGGGGACGACGAAGGAGGAAGTCGAGCAGCACTTCTTCGCGGGGACCCGGCCCACTTCGCTCCTCAAGCGGTTCGAGACTCCGGGGGAAGTCGGCGCGGTGGTCGCCTTCGTGGCGTGCGATCACGCTCGGGTGATCAACGGAGCGGCGGTGCGGGCGGACGGCGGGGTGGTGCGGAGCATCTTCTAGCTGCGACCAGACAGAGCGCCCGCCAGTCGTACGCCACGCGTCACTGATGGACAACAATTAAGGTCCGCTACGCCAATACCTTCGCTCGAGGCAACAACGAAGACCTTCCATAAGGAGAGTGTCATGGCGACCTCTGAACTAGAACGAATGCTCGACGATTGGGCGATGGCCTGGTCATCCAAAAATTCATCAAACGATCCTGAACGGGTTCTTACCCTTTTTGTCGACGACTGTGTTTTCGAAGACGTTACCTTCGGCGTGGTCGCTCGCGGCAAAGAGGAACTTCGCAGCTTCGTGAAGGGCGCCTTTGCGGCAGTCCCTGACTTCAAATATGGATTGACAAGCCGGTTTGCCGCCAGCCACTGGGCTGTTATCGAGTGGGTCATGTCAGGCACTCACAAAGGCGACCTCCCAGGGATGCCGGCCACTGGCAAGCGCTTTTCGTGGGTGCGGGGCTCGAGCATCCTCGAACTGGAGGCCGGTAAGATCCGCCGCGAGTCTGATTATTGGGATGCAGCTACGTTCATGAAACAGGTCGGCCTGCTGCCTTCCCGTTGACGCACGCGGCGAGTCGTCAGCGCTATCACGGCTCCAGTTCGATGGACGGGATGCTAGATCTCACGAGTGAACTACTCCATCGCTAACACATGCCGCGGAATGGTTGGTGCGTTTAGCTCAAAGGGGACAGGAAAATGAGCAACTCAACAGTGGGCGACGCGGCGATCGCCGTAGTTCGCCGGAACACCGAGGAAGTACAAGGCAAAGGCAACTGGAACCTGTACGAGGAACTGTTCGCCGATGATTTTGTCGACCACACGCCGCAGCCGGGCACGACACCCGACAAGGACGGGGTGCGGGTGCTGTACAAGGGCCTGCGTGCCGCGTTCCCCGACTTCCGCCCCGAGATCCACTGGCAGGTGGCCGCCGGCGACCTCGTGACCACCTACAAGACCTATTACGGCACCCACCAGGGAGAGTTCCTCGGTATCCCGGCCACCGGGAAGAAGGTCAGTTTCTACACCGTCGACGCCATGCGGGTCGTCGACGGCAAAATCACCGAGCACTGGGGCGTCGCGACGCTGCTCGACCTGATGCAGCAGCTCGGTGTCGTCCCTCCGCTGGGAGGTCAGCGATGACGACACCGATCGCTGGAACGGGCCGCTGGGCAGAGCGCGGAGCTCGCGCAGCGGTACCGGGATTTCGAGTTGAGAACCTTCGACTACATCGTGGTAGGTGGCGACAGGTCTGAAGGTCAGCCGGTCGTCCTCCAACGGGCCGGCCGCTTTACGCTCCCAGCTGAGCGACCGCGCCGCATCACCGACGTCCGAAGAGGTTCACGAGATCGTCAGATCGCCGGCACGGTGCCGCCGTCGATCACGTATTCACTCCCGTGAATCGAGGCTGCCCGGTCGGAAACGAGGAAGGCGACGAGTTCCGCGACCTCTTCGGGCCGGCCGGGTCTGCCGATCGGAATTCCTCCAAGCGAGTCCATCAGGCCCTGGCGCGCGCCGACCTCATCGGTCCCGCTGCTTTCTGCGAGCCGAGCGATGAGGCGATGCGCAGCGGTTGTTTCGATGAAGCCGGGCGCGACGCTGTTCACGCGGACACCGATAGGCCCGACTTCCTTTGACAGGCCCTTACTGTAGGTCGTCAATGCGGCCTTGGCGGCGGCGTAAGCGAGCGTCGCCTCGAACAGCGGCAAGCGCCGCTGGATTGACGAGATATGGATGATGACGCCAGACCGCTGCTTCAGCATTCCGGGCAGCAGTCCGCGGTCCAGACGGACAGCGGCGAACAGGTTGGTGTCGATGGTGCGCTGCCAATCCTCGTCGCCGAGAGCCAGCACGCCGCCGCTCGGTGCGGAGGACCCGCCGACATTGTTGACGAGGATGTCCACGCCGCCGAGATGGTCCAGGACTTCGCGGATCACCTTGTCCACGCCGTCACGTGTGCTGATGTCCGCTTGGACGAACAATTCCGCTGCCTGACCTTCGGACGCCGGCGAGCGAGCGGTGGTTGCCACCGTCGCGCCGCCCGCCGCGAGGCGCCGGACAATGGCCTCGCCCATACCCTTGGTGCCGCCCGTCACTAGGGCACGCTTGCCCGCGAATTCGGTCGGATCGAACGAAAAGGGCGTCGCATCGCTCATCGGTAGTTCTACGGACATCCCGGTTCCTCCCTGCGTCCATCGCGCCGAAACCTCTCACTCCTGAGTTGCATCGATCAGAGCGTAGGCTCTATGCGGACTGAATGACAAGAACGCACAAAAAAGTAAGGTACTCACCTGCAGGTAAGCGCAATGAGCTGACACCGACTTCCGCCGCGCGTGACGTTGAAAGCTGGTGACCCTCCATTTCCCAGAAGATGCTCATCCAGCAGCTTCGCCAGATGGAAACTGACGGACCGGCATGATGGGGCTCCTTTCCGCGTGCCCGATGATGGACACCATGAATCATCCCACGAAGGAATTAGTGCGACCCATTATCCTACAAAGGAGGCGCCCCTCCGCCAGCGGGCCACCGTAATGCGTGGCCTCGCTTCACGAGGATCACCGGCTCCCCGCGCGCGTGGCCGAGGAGCGGCATGCCGTCCTGAACGCTCGCGACCGGGACGCCGGCCGCGAGATCGGAACCACTCAGAGCCGGGGGCTCGCTCACGTCAGTCCCTCACTCTCCCTTGCTGCGGTGGTCGTACGAGATGGAGTAGGCGGCCGAGCGGGCCAGCAGAATCGGGTCGGCCGAGAGATCGATGCCGTCCGTCCGGTTCGTGGGGTCGAACACCAGACGGCGCTCGTCCGCCGCGCTCGTCGGAGAGATGGCGGCCACCTCCAGGCGTCCCAGCTCGGTCAGGGGCCGGTCCTCGGGCCACAAGGCCGTCACGTCGTCCGTCGGATCGTTCTGCGCGGCCAATTGCAAGAGAAGGCGGAACACGGCTGGACCGTTCCGTAGCCGGCTCTCCAGCTCGTCGCGCAGGAAGTTCGGGCTTCGCTTGCCCGCATCGTCAGGAGAGAGGAAGGCTTCGCCCGCCCCGGGGATCCATCGATAGCGGCCGAATCGGCTCGTGCCATCCGCGGACGTGAACAGAAAGGCGTGCTCGGCGTGGTAGCTGGTCTGGGCGTAGCTCGCCGGCACCGGCTTCTTCATCAGGCGCTCAATGAAGGCGCGGGCAGTGGGATGACCCTCCATAAAGCGGGGAACCGCATCGGGCGCGAGCTTGCCTGTGACCGGGTCCGGTAGCTGAGCCCGGAGGAACGCGAGAAATTCCTCGGGCGTGCGCACGGGAAACCCTTCGATGGAGTTGGCCAGGACGTCGGCGACCTTGCCATCGGGTAGCTGAAATTTCACCGACAGCGCCCGCTGGCCGGGAAGGCCATCGTGCACGTCCGGATTCCCGCTGGGATTGGAGAAACGGATGACGGTCGGGATCGTTTGGCCTTGCAGGTGCGGCGCCCGGGTCACGCGGCGAGCATCGGGTGACGCGCGAAAGGTGCCCGAGCAGACGATGCCCTTGGCGTGCGCGGAGCGGAAACCGGGATGCGAGCCGGCAAGCGCCCTCATGGTCTCGACGAGTTGAGCAACGACGGTCCCCGGGGCGGTTGATCCAGACATGGCAGACCTCCTTTCGGTAGACGCCCACCTTCATTCCTCGTTCGGACGCGCTCATGACGGAGCCGACGCCGCCATCATTCCCGGCGACGGCGATCCCGCGACGTGGTGCACGTCGTCGCCCTGCGTGACGAAACCCAGCTTCACGGCAACGCGGAGGCTCGCAGTGTTCTCGAGCGCCGTCGTCCAGCTCGCCGTGAGATGGCGAGCGCGGATGTCGGCGATCACGTGCGCGGCGCAGAGTTGACGAGGAGACCCATCTGCCTCGAGTCGCCGGCTCACCGACGAGTGGTCTCGGCTGTTTCCCCGTTCTCTGATTCTTGAGTCTCGGGCAGCTGGAGCTGCTGAACGGGGAAATGCAGGGCCATCCAGGCGGCCAGGCCCCCCTGCAGCGGATGGACTCGCGTGATTCCCTTGCGCCTGAGCTGGAGCGCCACCCGGGCGCTCGTGGCTTCGTTCGGTCAGGAACAGTAGAGCACCAGCTCTCGAGATCGGAGGAACTCCCACTGGTGCTCGTCGATCTTGTCGGTCGCCATCCAGCGGCTGCCCGGGATGGCGTAGGGCGTGGCCGCCACCTCAAGCCGCGTCCGGAGATCGATGATCGTGACGTCCTCGCCCGCGTCGAGCCGGCTCTTAAGCGCTTCCGGCCCGATGCGGGCGATGCGAAGCGCCCGGAGAAAGAGCCGCCGGCGCACGTACTTCACCAGGACGTAGCCGAGCAGGGCGGCAACGACGACGAGACCGAGCGTGCGCTCCAGTCGCTCGAGACGAGCGACGATCACGGAGATCGCATCGGTGAAGGCGTAGCCCAATCCCATCCAGATTCCCGCCCAGAGCAGCACGCCGAGGAGCTCGTAGAACGCGAACCGCAGGCGTCCCACCGCGAAGATGCCGGCCAGCGGCGGCATGACCGTCGTCAGCCCCGGAACGAACTTCGCGATGAGCATGCCTCGGACTCCATAGCGGGCGAAGACGTTCTCGGTCCGTCGCACGCACGAGTCGGGCTCGAGCGAGAGGCGACAGAGACGCGCCAGCACACCTACGCCGCGGCGCCGGCCCAGCTCGTACCATCCGAGGTCCACCGTCAGTGCGACCAGCGCGATCGCGCCCAGCACTAGCGGGATGCTGACGCGTCCGCTCGCCGCGAGCGCGCCGACTGCGAGGAGGGCCGGCACCGCTGGCAGAGGGATGCCGACCTGTTCGGCGACGACCAGCGCCGGAAGGATGACGACGCTGTAGTGCTCGAGCAGCTTCAGGCTGTCAGCGAGCGTCATGATGGTGGCGCCCGCGGTCCCTCATCGACCCCGCTTCATTCGTCGCGAGGCTCATCGCGGATAAAGTGGCCGCTGCGAAGGTCCTCAAGCGCCTGCTCGATCTCCGCGCGGGTGTTCATCACGAACGGCCCGTAGCGCGCGATCCGTTCGTGAAGCGGTCGAGCGGCGGCTAGGAGGAAGCGCCCGCCGCCCGCGCCGGCTGATGCTTCGACGACGTCGCCGTCACCGAAAACGACAAGGGCGGGCCCATGAACGGGAACCTGCTCCGGCCCGAAGCGGAGATCGCCCTGGTCTACGTACGCGAACGCCGTATGGCCCCGTGGCACCGTCTCGCGGAAGGTCGTGCCGGGTGGTAGCGTCACGTCGACGAACTTCGGCGCGACTGCCAGGCCCTCGACCGGGCCCTGGAGCCGCCCGCCGGCCGCCTCACCGGCGATGACCCGAACATTCGCTCCCCCGTCCAGCTTCGTCTCCGTCAGGCGATCCGCTTGCAAGTCGCGATACTTCGGCCGCGTCATCTTTTCGCGAGCGGGCAAGTTGAGCCAGAGCTGCAGACCGGCGATTCCCTCGGGACGGACTTGCGGCATCTCTTCGTGCATGATGCCGCTCCCCGATGTCATCCACTGGATATCTCCGGCGCCGATAGTCCCGCGGTGCTCCAATGAGTCCCTGTGTTGCACTTCCCCAGTTCGGACGATCGTCACCGTCTCGATCCCGCGGTGCGGGTGATATGGAAAGCCCGCTTTGTAGTCCCCCGGGTCGATCGACTCGAAGTGGTCGAGGAGCAAAAAGGGGTCGAGGTGGTCGAGCTTTCGAGTCCCGATGCTGCGCCGGAGGTGAACCCCCGCTCCCTCAACGACCGGTTCCGGTGTCACCACCTGGGCCACTGGCCGTGACGACTGGTTCATGCTTCGGACCTCCTTTTAGAGAGCCTCCACGGGGATCATAGAAACGTCGAAACGCCGATCCCCGCGGATCACCCGAACATTGAGCGCGTCCCCAAAGGGCCAGCCAACCAACATTCGATGCATATCGTCGACCGTTCGTACGCCGCGCTCGTTGAGCGCGACGATGAGGTCGCCCTCGCGCAGCCCGGCGATCACGGCTGGACCGTGGGGTTCGACGGAGATGATCTCCACGGCTTGCGAAACCGACAGCGCATGGCGCCGCGCGATGAGGCGGTCGATCGGCCGGGTTTGCCCGACGATTCCAAGGTAAGCGCGGCGGACACGGCCGCGAGCGAGCAGCTCGCCTACTACCCACTGGGCGGTGTCAATCGGGATGGCGAAGCTGATGCCCTGGGCCATCCGAATGATGGCCGTGTTGATTCCGATCACGCGTACCCGCGTGTCAACCAAGGGGCCGCCGGAGTTGCCCGGATTCAGCGCGACATCAGTCTGGATGATGTTCTCGATCAGCTGCCCCGTGCCACTTCGCAGGGATCGACCAAGGGCGCTGATCACACCCGCCGACACGGTCGACTGAAACCCGAACGGATTGCCGATGGCGACGACGAGTTGTCCAGCTCGCAGCGACGCGGACTCTCCAAACTGAGCGATGGGAAGTCCCGAGCCGTCGGCCCGGATCACGGCGAGGTCGGTCGCCGGGTCGCTGCCGACGAGCGTCGCACCAAGGGTGGACCCATCGGTCAGGGTGACGCCGAGATCGGTCGCGTCGTGCACCACGTGGCTGTTCGTCAAGACATATCCGTCCGGCGTGAAGATCACTCCTGAACCGGCGCCGACGACGCCCGCAGCCCCACCCGGCCGGCGGGTGCCGGCGGCGATGCTCACAACCGCGGGACCGACGTGCTCTACGACGGCGACGACCGCGCGCGAGTAGGAGTCTGGTAGCTCGCGCTCGTCGATGCCGCGGGCTCGATCAGCCTCAAGCGCCCCAACGGCTCCGGACGGCTCGTCGAGCTCAGCACCCGCAAGGGGAGCGTCGATCATCATTCTCGCCTCAGCACTCAGAAGATGCCGGGGTACGCTTCGAGGATTCACCCGACGATTCGGCGAGCATCGAATACGCCGGAGGTTGATGTTCGGCACTTTAGATGCGCGCCGCACAGTGCTCGATTCAGCCGGTGATCAGGCCGTCATCGCTCGACGGTTTTCTCGTCTCGATCCGACCGCGGACCTCGTTATCGTTCATAACGCCTCCTTGCTGTCGAGGGCAGACCTCGTAGGTACGCAGTCATGGTTCCGCGGCCCGGACCCCAACTTCGTCCAGGTGCCGCAACAAGTCTGCGGGGTCCTGATACACGCGGTAGGCGCCCGCCCGTTCGAGTTCATCCTGGCCGTAGCCCCCCGAGAGAAGGCCAACGCCGAGGGCACTGGCGCGGCGGGCGGCGAGGAGATCCCAGACGCTGTCTCCCACCACGACTGACGCCGTGATTTCCACACGAAGACGCGCGGCCGCCGCGAGGAACAGATCAGGGTCCGGCTTGGCACGCTGCACCTGGTCCCGCGTGATCACGGGCGCTTCGGGCCCGAGCCCAAGAGTGTCCAGCGCAGGGCGAGCGGTTTCCAGTCGTCCGCTGGTCGCGATGGCCCACGGCACCCCGACCTGCGACAAGTAGGCCAGGAGTTCCCGCGCGCCGGGGAGCGGGCGAACCTGCCTCACCTGACGCAGATACGCCTGTCTGTGCATCCGTTGCAGCCGCGCCGCCTCATCTGCGGTCACGTGACGTCCGATCTCTCGCAGGAGGGCGTTCATAAACAGTCCCCCGCTCATTCCGATGCGGCGGTGGATGCGCCACACTGCGAGCTCGATGCCTGCCTCTTCTAACGCCTCCCTCCAGGCCAGGACGTGTTGGTAGACGCTGTCCACCAGCGTGCCGTCAAGGTCGAACAAGAAGGCCGGGGCAGCCCTCCTCGCCCGGCGGCGTGTCAGGCCGTCTGCGTCGGGTTGGCGGGCTGCCGCGCCTTTTCGCTGCTGACGTTTCTCTTTGATGTCGTCCCCCTCTTGTACCACCGTGTTCCGCAGGCGGTGGCTGTGATCGGCCTTTACCGGCCCGGCGCCCGATCCTGTGCCGACGATCGCTGATGCGATCTCGTCAACATCCGCGAGGGCGAGTTCGAGAGTCGCTGCGCGGATCCAGCCGTCAATCTTGCGCCGGTGAGTGCGCGCAACGATTAGGCGACCGGCAGCGTGACCCGCACCGTCGTGCCGCGGCCCGGCTCGCTCTCGATGCGGAGCTGGCCGCCGTGGGCGAACACGAGGTGCTTGACGATCGCGAGCCCCAGGCCGGTACCCCCGAGCTCCCGCGATCGGGCCTTGTCGACGCGGTAGAACCGTTCGGTGATCCTCGGTAAATCGGCCGGCGGGATCCCGATGCCGGTGTCGATCACGTCGACCTCGATCTGGCCGTCGGCCGGCTTCTGCGCCTGGACTGTCACACGGCCGCCCTCGGACGTGTACTTGACGGCGTTGTCGACGAGATTGATGACGATCTGCACGAGCCGATCGCGGTCCGCGAGCACCGACGGCAGGTCCGAGGACAGGCGGCTCTGCAGCGTGACGCGCCCGCTCGCCGCCTTCGGGTCCATGATCGCCAGCACCGTGTCGACGACCTCGTCGAGCCGTGTCGGCGCGAGCTTCAGGGACACGCGGCCCATCTCGATGTTCGAAAGATCGGTCAGGTCGTTCAGGAGCCGCCCCAGCCGCTCGGTGTGACGGAAGACGATGTCCAGGAACCGTCGGGCGTTCTCCCGCTCCTCGAGGGCGCCGGACAGAAGGGTCTCGAGATAGCCCTGAATGGCCGTTAGCGGGGTGCGCAGCTCGTGCGAGACGTTGGCCACGAACTCCGTGCGCACTTGCTCGAGCCGACGCAGCTCGGTGACGTCATGCAGGACCATGACGACCCCGACCTCGTCGACCGCGAGGCGGAGCGGCACGGCGTTCACCTGCACGCGCCGCTCGACCGGGCTCGCGATGCGGAGCTCGCGATGCGAGACGCTGCCCTCGCCCGCCGCCCGGCTCTCGCGAAACACCTCGTGCAACTCCGTGTTGCGGATGACCTCGAGGAAGGGTTTTCGCTCGCCGCGCGTCGCGTCGAGGCCGAACATGGACCGCGCCCGCTCGTTCATCAGGAGGATGACGTCGCGGCCGTCGACGGCAATGACGCCTTCGATCATGCCGTCGAGGATCGCGGTGGCCTTCGCCTGCTCGTGCCCGAGATCGTGGATCTTCTCCCGGAGCCGCGCCGCCAGGCCGTTGAGCGCCCGCCCGAGCGACCCGATCTCGTCGGGGGAGCGGACCGGAGCGCGGACCGTGAAGTCGCCCTCGCTCATCTGGCGGGCGATCGCCTGCATCTGCACGACCGGCTTGGTCACACGCCCCGCCACGAAGAGCCCGATCCCGAACGCGACGGCGAGCGCGACGACGCCCCCGGCGAGCATGACGCGGTGGATCTCCGCGTACGACGAGGTCACAGCCGTCAGCGGCAGGGCCACCCGGATGACACCGATCGGGCGGCCGCCGGCGACGATGGGCAGCGCCACGTAGAGGAGTGACACATTGATCGTCGCGCTCGTCCTCCGGTCGCGCCCGACCCGGCCGGCGAGAGCCGCCCGCACTTCGGGCCGCGTTCCGTGGTTCTCGACCCGGGGCAAATCCTCGACCGCCACCTCGGAATCGCCCAGCACGCGTCCGTCGGCCGCGATCACGGTGATGCGCGACGCGGTCGGCCGCGCCGCACGAACCGCGAACGCGTGGATCTCGGCCGGCGGCGCGTTCCGCACGACTAGCGCCCGCGCCTCGTCGTGCAGCAGCCGGCCGATGCTGGCCAGACCCGCCTCCAGGGTCTCCACCGCGAACGCCGCGAGGGCGCGGTTCAGGTAGAGACCGGCCGTGACGGTCGTGAGGGCGACGAAGCCGACGAGCGTCAACGTCAGCTTCCGCGCGATGCTACGGCGGAGGAAGTGAATGAAGAGGCGGATCATGCCGACTCCACCTCGAACCGATAGCCCACCGACTTGACCGTCGCGATCCGGCTCCCGGCGGCGCCGAGCTTCGCGCGCAGGCGGCGGACGTGCACGTCCACAGTGCGCGACTCGATCTCGTCCGCGCGCGCGTAGCCCCACACGTGGTTCAGGAGGTGCTCGCGGGAGAGGACGCGCCCGGCGGCGTCGAGCAGCGCGTGCAGGAGGTCGAACTCCTTGGGCGTAAGATCGACTGCCCGACCGTGGAGCGTCACCGCGTGGCGCGCCGGGTCCAGCGCGACGGGACCCACGGAGAGCGCGCGGGGCCCGTGGTCCGGGCGCGAGCGCCTGAGCACGGCCCGCACCCGCGCCACCAGCTCCTTCGGCGAGAAGGGCTTCCCCACGTAGTCGTCGGCGCCGACCTCGAGTCCGACCACGCGATCGACTTCGTCGGACTTCGCGGTGAGCATGATGATCGGCACGCCCGCCGTGCTCGCGTCGCTCCGCAACCGGCGGCACACTTCGAGACCGTCGAGCTCGGGCAGCATGAGGTCGAGGACGACGAGGTCGGGAGCGGCCGCCTTTACTTCTCGCAGCGCGTCCGGCCCGTTCGCGGCCGTCCGGCAGCGAAAGCCGTCGCGCTCGAGGTGCAGGACGATGAGCCGGCGGATATCCGGCTCGTCCTCGACCACGAGAACCACGCGGGCCATCGCCTACTGGCGACAGGCTCTGAAGTTCGCGTAGTCCCCCTGCGCCATGGAGTTGGTGTCGTCGGAGTCGGTCAGCACGGCGATGCCGGCGGGCTTGGGCGTCTCGTTCACGTCGAAGTACTTCTTGTAGTCGTCGCGCACGTTCACGCGCTCCTCGACCCACTCGCCCTTCTTCTCGGGGGCGCCGGACCGCAACACCCTCACCTGAGTGAGGCCCATGTTCGAGTTGAGTCGGGTGCCGGCCGGGACCTTTTCGCTCCAGACGTACTTGACCGCCTTGGGCCCGGTGATGCGCGAGTAGGGCACGAGCATGTAGACCGCCAGCACGCTGTCGTTGGTCTTCGACTCGCGCTCGTCGCTTCCCTTCGGGAACTCGAGCGGCCGCCACGACCATGCGAGCACAGGGTAGGCGCCGAGGTCCCACTCGTGCTGATTTGCGGCCTGGATGCCGAGCCCGCGGGCGGCGGCATGCAGGAAGCGCAGGCCCGGCTCCTCGGCGACCCGGTAGACGTCCTTGCCGGCGTCCTTGCGGGGCTTCCAGTCGGTCGGAAACTCGCCCACCTTCGCCTTCGAAAAGTCCTCGATCGTCACGCAGTCGCGCTGCGCCGCGGTGTCGGCCAATCCCACGGCAAGCAGGAGGCAGGTCGCCACGACCATCGCCAGCGGGCGGCGCATCGCCCTCGCCGAAGCGATCAGATCGTTCGCGTCGCGCCCGGCGAGGTCGTCAGTCGGCCCGCGGCCGGCGGGTCCCATGCCCTGAAGGCTAACACACGCCCATCCCCGAGCCGCGCGCGAGCGCGCCAGGGCGGGAGGCCCCGCACTACCGTCCGCGGCGCCACCAGTGATGCACGAGGTTGTCGACGACCTCACCCAACTGCCCGATCGTCCGGCACTCCCGGACGAAGTCGCACGCGGGCGCGTAAAGCGGCATCACGCTGTCCCCGATGCCCCAGCCCCACTGGCCCTCAGGGTTCAGCCAGATGATCCCCTTCACGCGCTCGCGGATGAGCCGCAGCGCCCACGCCTGCGGATCGTTGTAGTTGTTGCGCGCGTCGCCCAGCATCAGGATCGTCGTCTTCCGGTCGAGCGAGTCGAGCTCGGTCTTCGCGAACCGGCTGAAGGCAAATCCAAAATCCGACCGGCAATGGTAGTCCACGGGCGCGCCCTTGAGCGCCCACTCGATGGCGCGCTCGACCGGATACGTGCTGAAGGCCTGGGTGACCTCGGCGATCTCGGAGACGAACACGTACGAGCGGACCCGGCTGAAGCACTCCTGGAGGCTCCAGACGAGCTGCAGCATGAAGCGCGAGGCGTTACGGACCGAATCCGACACGTCGCAGATCGTGATGAGCTTCGGCTTTTCGCGGTGCCGTCGCTTGAGGAAGATCTCCATCGGTACCCCGCCGTACTGGAGGCTCTTCCGCGTCGTCCGCCGCGTGTCCAGGCGCCCCTTGTGCTCCTGCCGCTGGCGCAGCGCGAGCGCATCCTTGATCTTGCGCGCCAGCCGCGCGACCACGCTCTTCATCTGGGCGATCTCGTCCGGCGTCAGGGCGAAAAGCGGCTTGTCCGAGAGAACCTCGCGCGTGAGCTTCTCGCCCTGGCGGTACGCTCGACGCTCCAGCTCGCGCTCGACGTGCTGGCGGATCATCCGCTTGAAGGCCTCGAGCCGCAGCTCGAGGTAGTTGCGGATCCGCGCCAGCTGGCCCGGGTCGAGACCGCGCGCCTCGAGCGCCTTCATGATCCGCTCGAGGTCGCCCTCGATGGCGGACCAGTCGAAGCGGTCCAAGATCCGGCGTGAGAAGAAGCCGACCTGCAGGAAGTACATGAGCCGCTCGAGCCCGGCGTTCTGGCCGCCGGAGCGGATGGCCATCTCGAGCTCGCTCCCCTGGCCGCGCATGAGCAGCTCGGTCAGCTCGTCGAGCTCCATCCCCTCGTCGGCCAGGAGCTCGTCGAGCAGCTCCTGCACGCGCGGGTCCTGGGGACCGAGCGCCTTCTTGAGCCCTTCGCCGAGCGCCTCGAGGTCGAGGAAATAGAGGTTGAAGAGCCGGTCGAAGGTCGGCTGATCGCGGAATTCCTTGATCAGCGTCGCGGCGAGCGTGGACTTGAACGTCTCGCGATCGGAGAGGCCGACCTCGGCGCTCGCGGCGAGGGCGTCGAGCGCTTCCGAGGGCGAGATGCGGATCTCGGCCCGGCGAAGGTCGCCGATGAACTCGAGGATCCTCTCGTCCAGGGCCTACTCCGCCAGGACCTTGTCCAGCGAGCCCTTGACGCGCTCGAGATCCTTCTCGTGCTTGACGAGCATCGTCAGCGTGGACTCGACGATCCCCGGGTCCAGCGCTCGGGCGTTGAGGATCACGAGCGAGCGCGCCCAGTCGAGCGTCTCGGAGACCGACGGGAGCTTGCGCAGGTCCATCGCACGGATCTTCTGCACGGCGGCGACGACGGCACGGGCGAGTTGCTCGGGGACCTCCGGCACCTTCAGCCGGATGATCTGCAGCTCGTCCGCCGGCGCCGGGAAGTCGATGAAGAGGTGCAGGCACCGGCGCTTGAGCCCGTCGGAGAGCTCTCGGGCGTTGTTCGAGGTCAGGACAACGAGCGGGATGTGCTTGGCTCGCACCGTCCCCAGCTCGGGGACGGAGACCTGGAAGTCCGAGAGCACCTCGAGCAGGAACGCCTCGAACTCGGGCTCGGCCTTGTCGATTTCGTCGACGAGGAGGACGACCGGCTCCTCGGCCAAGATCGCCGAGAGGAGCGGCCGCGGCGAGAGGAAGCGGAACGAGAAGAACGCGTCTTCCTGGCCCGCGATCTTCGCCACCGCGTCGGGCAGCGACGGCGCGTCGGCGATCAGCTCGCCGATGCGGTCGCGCAGGAGCTGGGTGTAGAGGAGCTGCTTGGCGTACTTCCACTCGTAGAGGGCCTTGCCCTCGTCGAGCCCCTCGTAGCACTGTAACCGGATGAGCGGGCGCGCCGTCACTTCGGACAGCGTCTTCGCCAGCTCGGTCTTCCCCACACCGGCCGGCCCCTCAATGAGCACCGGACGGCCCATGCGTGCGGCCAGGAACACGACGGTGGACACGCGACGGCTCGCGATGTAGCGCGCGTCCCTGAACCGCTGCTGGACCTCCTCGACGGACTCGAACATGATGGCTCCCTTACTCGACGGATTTCGGCCATTGTAGCAGGCATTTCGACGACTCCGGGCCCGACGACCGATGTGTACAATGCCACATGGCTGACGCGGCTCGCTACCATCGGCTCCAGCTCCTCCTGGCGCTCCTCGGCCTGGGCATCTCGCTCGCGTATCTCCTCGCGGCGCTTCCGACGGGGGCGGGCCACGCAGTCGCGTACTGGGCGGCACGGGTCACGTCAGCACGGTGGGGCCAAATCGCGCTGGTCGCGCTCCTGCTCGGTGCCGGACACGGCGCGCTCGGCCTTCCCGTGACGCTGCTCCGGAGCTATTGGCTGCCACGGCGCTTCGGGCTCCTCCACCAGGCGCTCGGCGGTTGGCTCGCGGATCGCCTGAAAGCGATGCTGATCGGCGGGGCCCTCGGCCTCGCGGCCGTCGAGCTCGTCTACGCTCTCCTCGAGCTGACGCCGCTCTGGTGGCTCGTCGCGGCGGCGGTCTTCTTCGCCGCCCGGATCGCGCTGACCGCTGTGCTGCCGGTCTGGATCGTCCCGCTCTTTTACCGGCTGGTCCCGCTCGCCGACGACGGGCTCCGCGAGCGGCTGTTGGCGCTGGCGCGCCGGGCGGGCGTCGACGCGATCGGCGTCTTCGTCGCCGACCAGTCGAGGAAGAGTCGCACCGCCAACGCCGCGGTCGTGGGTCTCGGCCGCACGCGACGGATCATCCTCTTCGATACGCTGCTTGCCGATTTCCCACCGGAGGAGATCGAGTCGGTGCTCGCCCACGAGCTGGGCCACCATGTCCACGGCGACATCCGTCGCGGGCTCCTCCTCCAGGGTATGCTGACGCTCGTCTCCTTTGGGCTCGCCGCGCTCAGTCTCGATGCCGGCGTCGCGCTCTTCGGGCTCGCCGGGTCCGCCGATCCCGCCGGGCTCCCGTGGCTGGCGCTCGTTGCGCTGGCGCTCGGGCTGGTCCAGCTCCCGCTCGGCAATAGCTTCTCGCGCTGGATCGAGCGCCAGGCCGATGACTTCGCGCTCACCGCGACCGGCAACGCCCCAGCGTTCATCGGGGCGATGGAGCGCCTCGCCCGACTGAACCTCGCGGAGCGGCGCCCCAGCCGACTCAAGGAGATCGTCCTCTACTCGCACCCGGCGCTCGAGCGGAGGATCGCTCGCGCGACTATGGACCGAGTCGCGCTGGCGGAGCGCTACCGGGACGACGGCCGTTCGGCGACGTAGGCGGCGAGGGCAGCGTCCCAGGATCGCAGGTCGTCTTCACCGAGCGCGGCGAGGTGCGCGTGCGCGAGGACGGAGTACGCGGGCCGCCGGGCCCTCGCCCCGAACTCGGCGGCGGTCACGGGCGTGAGGTCGGCCCTGACTCCCGCGAGCTCAAGGGCCCGCCGGGCGAAGTCGTACCAGCTCGTGTGCCCGGCGCTGGTCAGATGATAGATCGGATGAGCCACCTTCGGGAGCACGGTCCAGATCTTGCGCGCCATGTCGAGCGTGTAGCTCGGGCCCAGCACCTGATCGGCGACGACGTGGAGCGGCTTGCCCTCTCGCGCCAGCCGCAGCATCGTCTCGACGAAGTTCGTGCGGCCCTTGCTCGAGCTGCCGGCAACCCCGAAGAGTCCCGAGACGCGGAAGATCACCGTCCGCTCGCAGCGCTCGAGCGCCAGCCGCTCACCCGCGAGCTTCGACTCGCCGTAGACACTCAGGGGGGCGGGCGAGTCGGACTCCAGGTAAGGCGTGCGCTTCCGGCCGTCGAAGACGTAGTCCGTCGAGAAATGGACGAAGACCGCGCCGAGCGCCTGGCAGACCGTCGCGAGCGCGCCGACCGCCTCGGCGTTCAGCGCGAACGCGCGCTGCCGGTCGTCCTCCGCCCGGTCGACGAGGTTGTAGGCCGCCGCATTCAGGACGCAGGTCGGTCGCAGGTCCTCGAGCGTCGACCGCGCGCTGGCGGCATCGAGGATGTCGAGATCTCGGGAGCCGAGCGGGACCAGCTCGCCCGGGCGGTCGAACGTTCGCACGAGATCGGACCCCAGCTGGCCGGTCGCGCCGATGACGACGCAGCGCTCACGGCGCGCGCCGCCGTTGCGTCGTGGCTCAGCCACCGGCCCTGGAAGACCCGGACGATACCGCGAGCGCGACGAGGTGGTCGAGGTGGCGAATGTCGAACGGTTTGGGGATGTACGCGAACACACCGCCGCTCAGCGCCTCGGCCGCGGCCCTGGTGTCCGCGTTGGCGGTGATCATGATGACGGGCACGTTCACGCCGAGGCCGCGAACCTGCTTCAGGAGCTCGAGCCCGCCCATCCGCGGCATGTGCATGTCCAGCAGGATGAGATCGAACTGTCCCCGCAGTAAAACGATCAGCGCTTCGGCCCCGTCGCGCGCCGACTCGGTCTCGTACGAGTGCGCGTGGCGGAACTGGCGGAAGAAGTCTTTCAGCACTTCGACTACCGGTGGCTCGTCATCGACGATCAGGACTCGTTTGGTCACGCAGGCAGTATATGACGGACCGGGACCAAAGTGCCTCCGCTGGCGCCCGCCTCCACGGGCTGCGGTCGGCTGATCGTCGATGAAGTTTACGATTCGCGTCGCCCTGGGTCGTGAGTGCGCCCGAACCTCACGCCGCGCAAGCCCTTTGCCCGGTGGCACGGAAGATGTACGGCGCACGGCACTGTGCCCCGAGACCGCCCTGTGCGTTGGCCACGCTTGCCAAGCCCTACGACGCAACTCACGCGATGAGTTCCGTGCCGGAGCGCCGTCGTCACCCCCGGATTTCGGTCTCGTGGCCCGTCCGCCTGTGGGTCGACGACGAGGCCCTCCTTGGGCGCGCGGAAGATGCGAGCCGGCATGGTCTCTGGGTCACCGTTCCACCAACGACGGCGCTGAAGCTCGGGAAGACCTGCTGGATCGACGTCCTGAGCGAGGAGTTCGGCTCGTTCACCGTCGCGGGCGAGGTACGCCACATCGCCGGCCGGCGGGTCGGACTGGAAACCACGCGCCCGGTTCCGATCGCCGGGCACGACAGGGAGTGAGATTGCGAGGAGTCTTCGGACCGGACAGTTAGCACATGGGACCGAATAGTCCTCAAAGCTTCGGCGCCAGAGCCGACGCAAACAACTCGAGTTGCTCGAGCTCATCAAAAACCGGATTCAGCATGAGGAAGCCGACTCCCGCCTCGACGATCTCCGACAGGCGCTCGACGCACTCCTGGGGCTCGCCCCAGACGGACACCTCTACGGCGAGCTCTGGCCGGCCGTAGAAGGCACCGAACCACTCCGCGAGCCGCCGGCCGGCTCGCGCGCGGTCTCGGTCGACCGCGATGTAGACACGCTTGCCCAGAGGGAAGCGGGCGGGGTCTCGTCCGCTCTCCTTGATCATGCGGTGGAGCAGCTTCACTTCGTCGAGGAAGACCTTCGTCGAGACCGAGCCGGCGCCGATGAACGCGTCGCCCAACTCCACAGCCCGTCGGAGCGCGTTCGGATGGTGACCGCCGAACCAGAGCGGCGGATGCGGCTTCTGCAAAGGCTTGGGCTCCATCGACGCGTTCTGGAGCTTGAAGAACTCCCCGTCGACGGTCACGCGCTCCTCAGTCCAGAGGCGCTTGATCAGCCTGAGCCCCTCGGCGAAGCGGGCGGCGCGGCGAGCCGCCGTGAGCCCGAACGCGGGGTAGATCCGCGGGTTACCGCCGAGCCCGACGCCGACATCGATTCGGCCGCCGCTCAGGTGGTCGAGCGTGGTCAACGTCTTGGCCAGGTGGATGGGGCTTCGAAGCGCCGTCAGCAGGACGGCGGAACCAAGCCGAAGCCGCTCGGTGCACGCCGCGGCGTAGGTGAGCAGCGTGACGGGCTCGAGACTCCGGATCGACCCGAAGATCTGCTCGACGACCCAGGCGCTCTCGAAGCCGAGGGCCTCCGCGCGGGCGAGAAATCTGACGACCGCGCGGGCGTCGAACGCGCCCGAGAGAATCGTCTGGGGGATCGCGACACCGAGCCGCACGCCAGTGGGCATGGCCGAATCCTAGCACACGACAGCGGTGATATAGTTGACCGCCACCGACGCTGTCCGATCTCGTAAACCTGCGCCAAGGAGACGTGGAGATGACCGCTCTCAAAGACGCGATCGCCAGCGCGATCGATCGCCTCGGCGACGACCTCGAGAAGCTCTCACGCCGGATCCACGACAATCCCGAGCTTGGCTACCAGGAGGTGCAGGCGGCCGCCTGGCTCACCGACTTCCTCGCCGGACAGGGGTTCAAGGTCGAACGCGCCGTGGCGGGTGTCGAGACGGCGTTCCGCGCGACGCTCGAGACGGGCGAGGGCCCGACGATCGCGATCCTCTGCGAATACGACGCCCTGCCGGCGATCGGCCACGCCTGCGGTCACAACGCGATCGCGACGGCGGGCGTCGGGGCCGGCGCCGGGCTTGCAGCGGTCCGCCACCAGCTGCCGAAAGGGCGTATTCACGTCATCGGTACGCCGGCCGAGGAGGGCGGCGGCGGCAAGGTGAAGCTGATCCGGGCCGGCGTCTTCGAGGACGTCGATGCCGCGATGATGGTCCACGGCTTCGACCAGTGGGTCGGCCACGTGGACTTGCTCGGCATCGTGCGGGTGGGCTTCGAGTTCACTGGCAAGGCGGCGCATGCCGCCGCCGATCCGTGGGACGGCGTCAACGCGCTCGACGCGGCGGTCCAGACCTACAACAGCGTCAGCATGCTCCGCCAGCAGGTGCGCCCCGATGCGCGGATCCACGGGATCATCACGCACGGGGGCGCGGCGCCGAACATCATCCCGGAGTTCGCGGCGGCGACCTTCTACGTCCGCTCGCTCAACCTCGACTACATGTGGCAGCTCCAGAAGCGCGTCATCGCCTGCGCCGAGGGCGCCGCGAGGTCCACCGGCTGCACCCTCAAGACCATCGATCACAAGGACACCGTGTACGAGACGATGAAGCGCAACCAGACGCTGCTCGGAGCCTTTCGCGCCAATCTCACGGCCCTGGGCGTCACCGAGGCGCCACCCCTCGTCGACCGGCTCGGATCCTCGGACGTCGGCAACCTGAGCCAGGTGCTCCCCACGATCCAGCCGCTCATGAAGATCGCCCCCGACGGCACATCGATCCACTCGCGCGCCTTCGAGGCGGCTGCGGTGAGCCCGCTCGCGCGCGAAGGCACACTCACCGCGGCGAAGGCCATGGCGATGACGACGCTCGATCTCCTGGCCGAGCCGGCCCTGCTCAGGCGCGCGCAAGACGAGTTCAAGGGGGTGAAATGAGCGCACCGGGCGACGTGAAGCAGAAGGTGGCAGGTGCGGTGGATCGGCTCGCGGACGACCTGGAAGCGCTGTCGCACAGGATCCACGACAACCCGGAGCTCTGCTTCAAAGAGGAGAAGGCGCACGCCTGGCTCACCGAGTTCCTCGAGAAGCACGGCGCGCAGGTCGAGCGGGGCGTCGGCGGGTTGCCGACCGCATTCCGAGCAACGATCGACGGGTCTCGCTCTGGGCCGACCATCGCCATTCTCGCGGAATACGATGCTCTTCCTTCCATCGGTCACGCGTGCGGCCACAATGTCATCGCGACGGCGGGCGCCGGCGCCGGGGCGGCCCTCGCCGTGGCCCTCGGCAAGGTCCCGTTCGCGGGCCGGGTCCAGGTGATCGGCACGCCCGCCGAAGAGGGCGGCGCCGGCAAGGTGCGGTTGTTGGAGGCCGGCGTGTTCCGCGACGTGGACGCGGCGATGATGATCCACGGCCGCTGCGGGACGCAGGTCTGGCGGCCGACGCTCGGCATCATCAAGGTGAAGGCCGAGTTCTACGGCAAGGCAACCCACGCGTCGTCCTGGCCGTGGCGCGGCGTCAACGCGCTGAACGCGGTCATCCAGCTCTTCGTCGGGCTCGACCAGATGCGCCAACAGCTCCGGCCCGATGCGCGCGTCCACGGGATCATCGTCAAGGGCGGCGACCAGCCGAACATCATCCCCGAGTACACGCGCGCCGACTTCTACCTGCGGGCGCTCACGAAGGACTACTGTCAGGAGCTGCTCCGGAGGTTCAAGGACTGTGCTGACGGCGCCGCGGCGGCGACCGGCTGCCGCGTGGAGGTGACCGCCGAGCCGACCATCCACGACCCGATGAAGCCGAACCGGACCATGGCGGAGCTCTTCGAGCAGAACCTCGGCGTGATCGGGTTCCCGGTGGACCGGGACGACGGCGAGGCGGGCTACGGCTCGACCGACTGCGGCAACGTGAGCCAGGCTCTCCCGACGATTCACCCGTACATCCGCATTTCTCCGGACGGCGTGCCCGGGCATTCACGCGAGTTCGCAGAGTGGGCGCGCTCGCCGATGGCGCGCGACGGAATGGTGGCGGGGGCGAAGGCGCTGGCGCTCACGGCGCTGGACCTTCTCGCCTCCCCCGACAAGCTCGAGGCTGCCAAGGAGGAGTTCGAGCGATGAGAGTGCTTGCGCTGGCGCTGGGTGCGATGGTGCAGGTCGGGGTCGTCGCCGCGACGTACGGCGCCGACATCAACCTCACCATCGTCAACGTCGTGAGCCCGCAAGACGTCAAGATCTGGGAGCCCACGTCGATCACCGCCAAGAAGGGCGATCGGGTCACGCTCCGGCTCATCAACAAGCACGCCGACGAGCACGGCTACGAGATCGCGGCGTTCGGGGTGAAGGAGGTCGTGGCCGGCGACAAGACGGCCTCGGTCAGCTTCACCGCCGACAAAGCCGGCGTGTTCCCGATCAAGTGCCACCTGCACCCGGCGCACGTGGTCGGGCAGTTGGTCGTCCTCGAGTAACCCCGGTTGGCGCCGCGTCCCGGGGCGCTCGCCCTGCTCGCCTCCACTCTCGGGCTCGGGCTGGCGGTCGGGGCCTCGGGACAGCCGCCCGATCTCTCGGCAGGCGAGCGCGTGTTCCGTGACAACTGCGCCGTCTGCCACGGTGCCACCGGTGACGGTCACGGCATGGCCGCGCCTCACTTCAAGACTCCGCCGCGCGACCTCACCGAGGGCCGGTTCAAGTTCCGCTCGACGGCCTCCGGTCAGATCCCGACGGACACGGACCTCGCCCGGACGATCGTTCAGGGCATTCCCTCGACCGGCATGGTCCCGCAGAATCACCTGAGCGAGGCCGAGGTGCGGGCCGTGATCGCGTTCGTCAAGAGCCTCTCGCCGCGATTCTCCGCGGGCACGGCGCCCAAAGTCGTCGCGATCGCGTCGGCGCCGCCGGCGACGCCGGCGGCCGTCGCGCGCGGCGCCCGGGTCTACGTAAAAGGCGAGTGCGCCGAGTGCCACGGCAAGGAGGCGCGCGGCGATGGCCCGTCGGCCAAGGACCTGTCGGTCAAGCCCTCCGACCTGACGCGACGGCCGTTCAAGAGCGGCCCCACCGCCCGAGACATCGTCCGCACGCTCCTCACGGGGCTCGACGGCACGCCGATGCCATCGTACCACCAGGTCATCGAGGACAACGAGCTGTGGGACCTCGCCTACTGGCTCGACGCGCGAGGCGGGCCCCCGGAGACGACGGACGACGAACGCGCCGGGTGGCACGTGGTGCGGATGCACCAGCGGCGCAGCCGCTAGCGACTCTCTGCGAGCCCGCTAACCCAACTTCCGGAGTTGAGTAGGTGAACGGCGCGACCGCGGGGTCGCGCCGTTCGTAGCGCCAACCGCCGTCGGCACCGAAGACTGGAACTGTCGATGTAGTGCCGACCAACTTCGTTGACTTTGTCCGCCGCCGTGACGGATAAGCTGGGTGATGTACCTGCGTCACACCACGCGGCGGAAGGACGGCAAGGTCCATCGGTACTGGCGCCTGGTCCGCTCCGTCCGCGTCGGCCGCAAGGTCGTTCAGCAAACCGTCGCGCATCTCGGCGAACTCGATGCTGCCGGGCGGGCCCGGGCCAAGGCGCTGGCGCGCGCGCTCACCGGGGATCGAGGGCAACCCGACCTCTTCATCGCCGCCGAGGCCGACGAGGCGATTCCAGTCCGGCTCAAGCGCATTCGGCTGGAACGCGGTCGCGCCTTCGGTGACGTCTGGCTGGGCTGGACGTTGTGGCGCGCGCTGCGCTTGGACGAACTGCTCGGCCGCCTGCTGCCCGACGGACGCGAGGCGGTGCCCTGGGGCACGATGGCCGCCGTTCTCGTGCTCGCGCGGCTGAGCGAGCCGTCGAGTGAGCTGCACATCGCCGAGACGTGGTATCGCAGCACCGCGCTGGAGGACCTGCTGGCATTGCCGGCACCGCTGGTCAACGACGATCGGCTCTATCGCGCGCTCGATCGGCTGTTGCCGTACAAGCGCGCGCTCGAGCAGCATCTCGTCGCGCGCCTGGGCGAGCTGTTCGGCCTCGACTACGACCTGCTCCTCTACGACGTGACCAGCGTGTACTTCGAGGGGCTGGCGGACGCGAACCCGCTGGCGCAGCGCGGCCACAGCCGGGATCACCGCCCCGACTGCAAGCAGGTCTGCCTAGCGCTCGTCGTCACGCGCGAAGGGATACCGGTCGGTTACGAGGTCTTCGCCGGCAATCGCGCCGACGTGACGACGGTAGAGGAGATCGTCGAGGCGATGGAAGCGCGCTACGGCCTGGCCCAGCGGATCTGGGTCATGGACCGCGGCATGACGAGCGAAGACAACCTGGAGTGGCTGCGCGAGACCGGCCGTCGGTATCTCGTCGGCACGCCCAAGAGTGAGTTGCGGAAATGGGCGCGCGCCATCGCCGACGCGCGGGACTGGCAGGTCGTCCGCGACGGCCTCGAAGCCAAACAGTGTGTCGGACCCGATGGCCTCGAGACGTTCGTGCTAATCCGCTCGGTCGAACGCCGGGAGAAAGAGCGCGCAATGCATGAGCGCTTCGCGCGCCGCATTGAGGAGCGCCTGGTCCGCCTCGGGCAGCGCGTGCAGCGGGCCCGGCGGGCGCTCGACGTCCGCCGCTTGGAGCGCCAAGTCGGGCGCCTGCTCGAACGCAATCAGCGCGCGGCCGGGCGCTACCTCATCGAGTTCGTCCCCGATCCGACGCTGCCGGCGGGCGTGCGGCTCGAGTGGCGCGCCCAGCCGGAGTGGGACGACTGGGCGCGCTGGAGCGAAGGCTGCTACGTCCTGCGTACCAACGTGACCGACTGGAGTCCCGACGATCTGTGGCGCACGTATATCCAGCTCACGGACGCCGAAGCCGCGTTTCGCGTCCAGAAGAGCGAGCTGGCCATTCGCCCGGTATGGCACCAGCGGGCCGATCGCGTCCAGGCGCACATCCTCGTCTGCTTCCTCGCCTACGTGCTGTGGAAGACGCTCGAACAGTGGCAGCACCGCGCGGGGCTCGGCCGGAGTCCCCGCACGATCCTCGATGAACTCCGGCGGATTCAGAGCACGGACGTCGTGCTGCCGACCGAGGACGGACGCGAGCTCCGCCTGCGCTGCGTCGTCCGCCCCGATGCCACGCAGGCCGCCCTCCTCGACCGCCTCGGCCTCGAACTACCCGAACGCCTTCGGATCCGATCGCCGGCCCTGGAAAACGCGTCCGTGTAGTGCCGACTTTTTCGCTAAGTGCCCGAAACTACGACCCTGACCCCCTCGAACTGCGGAAGTTGGGCTAACGCTCCATCGCCGCCAGCACCTTCTTCGCCTGCTTCAGGTGATCGATGGCGTGAAGCCGCCAGCTGACGATCGCATACGCTTTCCAGTCGAGGTCCTCGACCCAGTGGAGCGGGCTCGTGTTCCCACGGGCGTCATTCACGTTGACGACCATCACGAGCGGCGCCCGCGCCTCGGTCTTGAAGTCGGCAGGGACGGCTTTGAGAGTCCTCAGGACCTCCGCGTGCATGCGCGTGATCTCGTCGAGGAGCCACGGCCACGGCCGGAGGAGCGGCGCCTTGGACCGGAGGCTCGCCGGTATCGGTTCTCCCGGCGGCCGCTGTCCGGCCAGGAGACACCACAGCTCGTCGAGCCCCGGGCGGTAGGTTTCGACAACGTGATCCACGACCTCGTGAATCGTCCACTGGCCGGGGATCGATCTTCGCGCAGCCTGCGCCGCTGACAGCGGGAGCACGAATTCCTCGAAAGCGCGGACCGCGTCCGCGATCCTCTCGAGGATCACCGGCAACGGGAGCTCCGTCGCCTTCGTCCTGAAATATTCCCGCGCTTTCTCCTTCGCCTTCGCTTCGGCCTCTGAACTCATCGTGCCTCCCGCGTGAGGTAACGCAACACTGCGTCTCCACAAAACCGCGTCGCCTCGGCGACGCTAAATGCCGTCGGATCGAAGGTGAGCTGGAGCGAGACGCCGTCGACGAGGCCGACGATGACGGCAGCGGCGCGCAACGGATCGGTCCGTCGGAAGGTCCCCATCCGCACGCCCTGCGCGACGACGGCGCCGATCAGCCGCCGCGTGCGGTCATAGAGGGCTGCGTTGATCGTACGGAGCCGTCGGTCGTGCATCATCTCGCCCCAGAACTCGACGAACACGATCCAGAAGGCGCGCTCCTCGACCGCCAGCCGCAGACACGCCTCGACCAGTGCCAGGAGCCGCGCCCTCGCGTCCTTCGGTCCCCGGTCCTGGGCGGCGGCGACGCGCCGGTCCAGATCCGCAGCGACCGTCTCGAGCGCGGCCACGAGGATGGCCCGCTTGTCAGCGAAGTAATAGTGCAAGATCCCCTGACTCACCTTGGCCTCGCGCGCGACCCTCCTCATGGTGAGCCCGGAGTAGCCGTCGCGCGCGAGACACCGGATCGTGGCGCGCACGATCGCGGCGCGCCGGAGCGCCGCCACTCCCCGCCGGGGGCTCATGGGTTTCCTTTCTTGATTGGACGACCAATTATCTTGACGAGGCGGGGCGGCGTCAAGCGCGACGCGCCGGGGGGATCTAGGAGGACGTCGAGCGCCGGCGCTCCGCCGCGCGCTCGGCTTCCAGACGCTCGAGCTCGACCGCCGAATGATCGGCGAAGGTCATCGTAGCGGCGATCGCCGGATGGCGCTCACCGATGAGCCGGTGCATCGTCTGACAGATCCGCCGGTAGGACGGGTGCCCCTGCGGCGTCGTCCGCAGCTCGATCAGGTGCATCGCCTCGCGGGCGTTCATTTCCATGTAGAAACGGACACGGTACGCCATGGACACCGCGTAGGAGGCGACCTCGGGCAGATCGGCCGTCTCGATCGCGTTGTGGAGCTCGGCCGACTCCGCCAGCCCGCGGTCCCAGTCCTCCGCCGCGCCCGCCTCGGCGATCGCCTCCGGCACGACGCGGCCGTGGCGCGGCGTGAGCCGCTGCCACTCCAACGTGAGCAGCCGGTGCCGCTGCAGGTCTCGGAAGGCCCCGTAGTCGCCCAGCACGTCGAAGCGGTACGACGTGCGCTCGAAGGCGCGCCCCGGCCGGTGGCGCCGGTTCAGCCGCTTGCCGACATACGCCGCCATCACCGCGTTGCGCTCGTCCGGCGTCATCGCGCGCGCGACGGCCAGCAGCTCGGCGTCGGGGCGGCTGGAGACGGCATAGAGTGCCGCCGCCACCACCTTCACCTCGCCGTCTGGATCGAAGTCGGTGAGCGTGACCTCATCCTCCGGCGCGATCGATGGCACCTTCTTCGCCGCGGAGTCCGCGTTCACCAGCCGCCCGGCGACCTCCCGCGTCTCCTTGCGGGTCTCTTCGAAGTACGCCGACCAGACGCCGCCGCGCTCGGGCACATCGACCCGCTTGAGGAACGCCGGGATGACCTTCCGCAGCTCGGCCAGCATCAGATCCGCATAGGCGCGTGCCTCTTGCAACGGATGGGCGCGCATGCGCAGCAGGAGCTGCTCGTACGCCTGCCCAGTGCCGTAGATGCCGACGTTCGACGTCGTCGCCGCGGGCAGCATCCCGCGCAGGGTGTCGAGCGCCTTGGCCCGGATCGTCATGCGATAGACGGTCTCGGACTCGGCCGGATCGCGCGGGAATTTCCTTTCGTAGAACGCGCGCAGCTTCGGAAGCCAGGCGCGGTAGGTGTCGAAGCTTCGATCCAGCGTCGCGACGTAGCGCTCGCGGAGCGCGCCGGTCAGCTCGGCGGGGACGTGGTAGCGGTACCGGCCGTCGGGGCGGTCGTCGTAGGGGATGTAGCGGGTCGACTGCTCCAGGTAGGCCATGAGGCGGCCCCACTCCAGGACCTTGGTCAGGATGTTCGACGCGCCCTCGCACGCCAGGTGCACACCCCCGAGCTGGGCCACGGAGTCGTCGCCGTACTCGACGAACACGCGCTCGTAGAGCTGCTCGGCCCGCTGCGTGCCGGCGGCCTCGCGTGTCCCGCCGGCGCCGGCCGCGGCCTCGAGGGCGCCGGCGCCGAGGAACTCGTCGACGAAGAGCCGGCGGAGCGACTTCGGCGAGCGGGAGTAGCGCGCGAAGAGGGCGCCCTTCACCACCTCCGGCAGGTTGACGAGCGCGAACACCGGACCGTCGAGATTGCTGACATACGGGGCAAGCGCGGCCCGCTCCTCACGGGTGAATTCGTCGGGCATCCTACGCCGATCGTATCAGATGCACCGACGCCCCGGGACATACCCGGGGCGTCGGGTGGACAGAGCGTCCGCTACGCGATAGCCACCGAGTTCCCGGGCGAACCGGTCGCGCCCCTGACGGGCAGCGGGTTGAACGACCAGGCGAACTCATACGCCTTGTCGGCTCCCAGCTCCTCGAGATCCAGGTTCTCGTTGATGTAGATACCGTTCACCGTGATCCAGATTGCGTGACAGCCGAAGATCAGGTCGGGGTTCTCGCCGGGTACCGCCTCGACCGGCCAGGTGTCGGCACCCACCGCGGCGATCTTTCGATCGGCGAGCCAGCGGCCCGCAGTGAGGCCGGGCCCGGGGAAGCCTTTGTTGAACTCGGCGTTGTCCTTCTTCGAGAGCTTGCCGTGGCCCGTGCGGAAGAGCACGGCGTCCCCCTCGCCCGGCTCCTTCGTGCCTTGACGTCGGAGCGTCTGTTGGATGTCGTCGACGGTGATGACGTAGTTGATCGGGAGCCGATCGCCGCCCTTCAGGGCCAGGACGTCGAGGAGGATTCCCGGGTGAAGAACGGTCGACAATTCTGCATACCAAGCTTCTGGAGGCCGTACGTACCGCCCACCTGCTCCTGGGTGAATCCCGTTGTAGTAACGGAGCTTGCCGTCGTTCGCGACCATGCCGATGTGACCGAGGCCGTCGAACTGCGTCCCGGCTTGCCCGATCTCGCCCACAAAGAACTCGTCGTGATAGTGAAGCTTGTGGTTGCCAAAGGGTCCGCCAGTCGGTGAGCCAGGAATCACGACGTGCACGCCGAGGCGGTCGCCGAAGACCGGGATGCCTCTCTCGAGGACGCGACCGAGCTGGTAGACCTTGCCCGTCTTGATGAGGCGTGCGGCCTCGAGAACCTTCGCGGGCGTGATCCGGTTGTTCGCTCCCCGCTCGTCGTTCGGCCCCCAGGGCGACGGCCACCACTGTCCGGAGATGGGGTTCGTCATCTGCGCTTCGTATCATCGACCGCATGCTCGCCGCCGCCGCCGTCCTGGGGCTTGAAGTACTCCTTGAGCCAACCGGGCTGCATCGCACGCCTCCTCGTCATTGAGTTCCCTTCACCAGCTCGGAGCTCGCAGAACCGATCCGATCACCCCTTTTGCATGCACGCCGGCACCTCCGACGTGAGGAAGTCTTCGCGGGGTGGTGAAAAGATGTCGATCACTTGCGTGTCCTCGGGGAACCACGCTTCGTGCTCGACGCCGCCCGGGATCACGCCGAGGTCCCCCGGACCACACGTGCGCTTCTCGGTCCCGAGGCGGAATTCCATCTTCCCCGACATCACCACGAACATCTGCTCGTGCGGGTGCTGGTGGGCCGCCGCGTGGACGCCCGCCTTCATCGACCACCAGACGACCATCTCCTTGTCGCCGACGAGGATCCGGCTGGGCATGGGCTGACCTCCTTCGGAGTGTGGTGGCTCACGGTTTAATCGTCCGCGAGCGACCTGTCAAGTGACTCGCCCCGGGAGGCCGTGCTAGGCTCTCGCCTCATGGCGCGCCTCAAGATCGGCTTCATTCCCATCGAGGGGGGTCACTACTACACGGAAGCGCTCGAAGAGGTCACGAAGGCCGAGGAGCTCGGCTTCGACTCGGTCTGGATGGAAGAGCACCACTCGGTGACGAACCATTACTGGCCCTCGCCGCTGGTGGTGCTCGCCGGCTTCGCGACGCGAACGTCGAGGCTGACGCTCGGGACCGACATCCTCGTCGCCGCTTTCCACAATCCCGTACGGCTGGCAGAGGACGTGGCAGTGCTCGACGTCATCTCCGGCGGGCGTTTCACCCTCGGGATCGCGATCGGCTACAAGCCCGACGAGTTCTCCCTCTACGGCGTCGAGCTGGAGAAGCGGGGCGCGCGGTTCGAGGAGCAGCTTGCGATCATCAAGGGTCTCTGGACCCAGGAGCGGATCAGCTTCAAGGGCGCGTACTACACCGTCGACGGACGCCTCGAGCCCAAACCCGTGACGAAACCCCATCCACCGATGTGGATCGGCGGCTGGGGGGACATCACGCTCAGGCGCGCCGCAACGCTCGCCGACAACTGGATCCCCGGACCGACCGCTGACCTCAAGCGACTCCTCGAGGGCAAGAAGCGGTTCCTCGACAACCGCCGGGCCGCGGGCCGGAGCCAAGCGATCACGGAGTGGCCCCTGACCCGCGACCTGATCATCGCCGACACCGACCGAAAGGCTCGGGAGCTCGCCGAAGCGCACATCATGATCGCGTACCGCAAGGAATACGCCGGCGGCTGGCGCCATCCCTTCATCTACGCCTCGATCGCGACGGACCTGGACCGGCTGATGGAGGACCGCTTCATCATCGGCGGGCCGGATCAGTGTGTCAGGAAGATCCGGCGCTTCGTAGAAGAGTACGGAATGACTCATCTGATCTGCCGGACCTTCTTCCCGGGCATGCCACACGAGCACATCATGCGCGAGCTCGAGCTGATTGCGCGGGAGGTGGCGCCTGCGTTTTCATGAGGCAGGGCGCGTAAGTGCGTGATATACTAAGGGCTTACCAGGGCTTTCCAGGGGGAAAGGAGTGTGAGTGCGATTCCCCACGGCGCTTATCGTCTAGACCGTTCCTACCAGTGGAACTACACGCACGCTCCAGCACTGCCGAGGGTAAGGCGCTTGCCCTCCGGAACCGGCGGCAGACTCTTCGGCCACCTTCTCGATTCGAGCCTGGGCGTCGCCGCGGGCCCCCTTTTGAACTCGAAGTGGGTGGAGGGCTACGCCCGGCTCGGCTTCGATGTCCTGACGTACGCGACGGTTCGGTCGGCCTTCCGGCCGGCGCACGCCTTGCCCAACATTCGTCACGTGGAAAACCGCGAGCAGGCGGCGGTCATCGCGCGACGCGCGGCCGGAAACGGCGATGCCACGATCGCCGTCTCGCTGGGCGAGCCCTCGATGGAGCCGGACGTGTGGCGCAAGGACGTTCGCCGGGCCAAGGAGCGCATCGGGCCCGGCCAGGTCCTGATCGTGAGCGTCATCGGCACACCCCTCCCGGGCGGCGACGCCGAGACCCTCATTGCCGACTTTGCCCGCTGCGCCGCGTGGGCCGGCGAGAGCGGAGCCGACGCGGTCGAGGTCCACCTCGCGACGCCTGATCCGTTTGTCCCGCAGGCCCAGATGATCTACGAGAACGTGCCACTCGCCGCGCGAATCCTCCACCGCGTGCGAACGACGATCACCGTCCCGGTGCTGGCAAAGCTCGGAGCGTTCAGGACACCGCGCCTGCTCCACGAGACCGCGACCAAGCTCGCGCCCTGGACCAACGGCTTCGTCCTGGTCCACAGCATCAGCCGTAGGGTCCTGGACGACAAGGGCACCCCTGCCTTCGAGGGGACCGGCCGCGAGCGCGCCGATGTCGTAGGGGCCCAGACCTTCGCGGTTGCATCGCGGCAGGTCGAGGAGATGCTCGCCTGGCGCAAGGCCGGCACCTGGGACCGCGCCATTCTCGCGGTAGGCGGCATCTCCACGGTCGAGCGCGCGCAAGACGTCCTGCGCGAGGGCGCCGACGCCGCGCTCGTCGCGACCGCCGCTCTCTTCGATCCGCTCTTCGCCGCTCGCTTCCGCCAGACTCGCCCGGCCGCAGTCGCCTGACCTGGTGCCCGAGGAGTGGGGAGGGGTGAGGTCCTCGCGACGACGCTCGCCAACAGCGCGCGAGGTTCTGTCCCTCGGGGCGCAACTCAGGCAGCGCTGACCGCTGCAGATTCCCCAGCGCGGTCCGTGTGCTAGGCTACGAGCCGTGCGCTGGCTGATCGTCCTCCCTTCCGAGCGGCCCGGGCTCATGGGGATGGACTTCGCCGATGAGCTGCGCGTCCTCGGCCACGAGGTCCAGACGTTCGCGTACCGCAGGGACAACCCGCTCTACAAGAACCGCGGGTCCAAGGCGCCGTACCAGCGACTCATCCTGCGTCGTCTGGAGCGTGCCTGCCTGAGCTGGAAACCGTCGATCGTCCTCGTCTGCAAGGGCGGGCCGATCACGCCCGATGCGATACGACGTCTGAAGGCCAGGAGCGACGCGCTCTTCGTCAACTACTTCCCTGACAACCCGCTCTGGATGCTGCCCTTCGAGTGCATCGAGCCCTACGATCTTTTCTTCACCAAGGACCGTCACGCTCTGAACAGCCTGCAGCAGGTCGGCCTCGCCAACGTCCGGTACATGCCGCTCTACTGCATCCCCGCCGACCACCATCCGGTCACCCCCACCGCCGACGAGCGCACGCGGTACGGCGCGGCCGTCTCGCTCGTCGGGAGCCACTACGCCTACCGCGAGCGCTTCGTGCTGGCACTCGCCGGCTATCCCCTGCGGATCTGGGGGGCCGGCTGGCGGCACGCGAAGGATCCGGCGGTGCGACGGATGGTCGCAGGCGGTCCGGTGTGGGGACACGCGAAGCTCCTCGTTTACTCGGCCTCGACGGTGTCGTTGAACCACCATCATCCGATGAACGACATCGTGGGCACCAACACCCGCACCTTCGAGCTGGCCGCCGCGGGGGCGTGCCAGCTCGCGAGCTACCGGGAGGACCTCACGAGCCTGTTCAAGCCCGGCGAGGAGATTCTCGTCTACCGGGACCTCAGCGAGCTGCGCCGCCACCTCGATCACTACATCGCCCGCCCGGACGACGCGCGCGCCATTGGTGAGAACGCCCGCCGCCGTGCGCTCGCGGAGCACACGCTCCGCCACCGGCTCGAGGAAATGCTGGATACCGTCGAGGCCACGTTCGGGAAACGGCCGTGAACGACTCGCTGGCGCAGAGCCTCACTTGCATCGAGTGCGGCGCCGCCCACCCGCTCACCTACCGCCTGGAGTGCGAGCGGTGCCGGGGCCTGCTCGAGCTGCGGTACGACGTCTCCCGTCTTCAGAAGGACGGGCCCGCGCTCTTTACGGGCTCGGGGCTCTGGCGCTACGCGCCCGTCCTGCCCATCAGCGATCCCGCGCACCGGCTGACGCTCGGCGAGGGCGGCACGCCGCTGCTCGACTGCCCGCGCCTCGCCCGGGAGCTGGGAGTGCGCCGGCTGCTCCTCAAGTTCGACGGCCCCAACCCGACCGGGACCGTCAAGGACCGCTCGTCGGCGACGGCCGTCGCCGCCGCGCTCCGGTTCGGCTACCGCGCGACGTCGGTCGTCAGCTCGGGTAACGCGGGCTCGTCGATCGCCGCCTACTCGGCGCGCGCCGGTCTCACCTCGTTGATCTTCGCCTACGAGCGGGCCTCGGCGCCGAAGCTCTTGCACATGGCGGCGACGACGGCGAACCTCGTCATCTACAAGGGCGTCTACGACGACCTCATCACGATCTGGGACCGGCTCGTCGAGGAGCGTCTGTTCTTCGACTGCGGCGCGTCGCGCAATGCCTACAAGCAGGAGGGCAAGAAAACGCTCGCCTACGAGATCGCCGAGCAGACAGCCTGGGCGCCGCCGGACGTCGTCGTCGCCCCGGTCGCGGTGGGCGAGACGTTCATCGCGACGGCGCGCGGTTTTCGCGAGATGCACGAGGCGGGCTGGATCGCGCGCGCGCCGCTGATGGTCGCCGCCCAGGCGACGCGGGCCAACGCCGTCGCGCGCGCGTTCCGCGACGGCACGGCGATCACGCCGCTCAAGATCGGCTACACCGTGGCGGAGGGCCTGGCCGCGGGCGATCCCGGCAAGAAGGGCGCGTGGGTCCTGCGGCTCCTCCGCGAGGGCAAGGGCCTCGTCGGCGACGCCGAGGATGACGAGATCCTCGCGACGCAGCGGCGGCTCGCGCGGGTCGAAGGCATCTGGGCCGGCCCCACGGGTGTGGCCACGCTGGCGGTCCTCGCCGGTCTCCTCGCGCAGAAGCGGCTCGACCCGGGGCAGACCTTCTGCGCGATCATCAGCGAGACGGGGCTGAAGACCGAGGCGGAGCCGCCGAGCCGGACCGGAGTCGCCTTCGACTACGACACGCTCCGACGCCTTGTCACCGAGCGTCTCGCCTAGGTGCCGCTGCCCCGCCGCTTCTACCTGCGACCGGCGCGCGCCGTCGCCCGCGATCTGCTCGGCTGCGTCCTCGTCTCGCGGCGCGCCCGCGCGGTCACGGCGGGCCGGATCGTCGAGACCGAGGCGTACCTCGGCCCCGAGGACACCGCCTCTCACGCCGCGTTCAGGCCTGGCAGCCATGACCTCTTCTACGGCGAGGGCGGCTTCGCCTACGTCTGCCTGAACTACGGGGTCCACTGTTGCCTCAACGCGATCGCGGGCCGGTTCGGACAGCCGGGATGCGTGTTGATCCGAGCGCTGGAGCCCGTGCTCGGTCTCTCGATGATGGCAAGGCGCCGCCGCGTCGCCGCTCATTCCGCGCGGCTGGCCAGCGGCCCTGGCAATCTCACCCAGGCTCTCGGCATCACCCTGCGCGACGACGGTGCCGATCTCACGCGCGGGCGCTTGACCGTCGAGCCGCCTGACGGGCTGCGCAACTTTCGCGTCGCAGTGGGCCCGCGCGTCGGCATCACACGCGCCGTCGAACTTCGCCTTCGCTTCTGGATCACCGGAAGCCGCTTCGTCTCACGCTAGCTCTGCGGGAGAGAGGAGCTCGTCCCGTCGGCGCGGTTCGACCCGCCGTCGCCGCCACGCCCGGGCCGCCCCGACGCCGGCGCGGGGGAGCCGGGGTGCCCCGCGGGACCCGTGTAGTCAGCATCGCATCGGCTCGTGCGTGACGGCAGGCCACTTCCGATTGCAGCCGTCGGGTCCCGCGGGGCACCCCGGCTCCCCCGCGCCGGCGTCGGAGCGCCACGCGCCTCAAAGCGGATAGGGCACGAGCTCGCGCGCGATCTCGACCTCGCCGGCGAAGCGGTTGCGCGCTTCCTCGGCGAGCGCATCCACCTCGTCGTGATACTCCGCCCCGATGTGGGTGAGGATCAGACGCCGCACGCCCGCGCTCGCCGGACGCTCGAGCGTGCTGAACAGGCTGAGGAGGCTCAGCAACGGCTCGACGTGTTCGGGCCGGCAATGGATGGTCAGCGGCGCCTGCCGTCCGAGCACGGCCAGGTTCCTGACGAGCGCCGGCAGTCCGTACGAATGGTCAGGATGGATGTGCGTGATGACGACCGAGACAAGGGCCTGCGGGTCGACGCCGGCGCGTCGGAGCTTCTGGACGGGGCTTCCGCCGCAGTCGATCAGCAGGGAGCCCTCGGGCACGACGACGACGATCGACGTCGTATCGCGGACGGCGGACGGGACCGACCCCGACGTGCCGAGAAAGGCGAAATGCATCAGCGCGATCTCAGGCTCGCGGGCTCGAAGAGGGCGTCGGCGGGGTTCGTGTTGATCGCGACCGAGCGGACGGTGAACAGGATGAGGAGCTTCCCGTCGACGAATACCTCCTGTCGGTACGGAAAATAGAGCCCGCCGATCAGGGGCCGGTGCTCGGAGAGCGTGAGGTCGAGCAGCCTGACGCCGTTCGGCAGTCGCTCGCGGGTGACGATGCGGACCACCCCGTAGTCCGCGTCGAGCCACACGGCCGGAACGTCGCGGTCGCCGGAGCGGGCGCCGATCACCGTGATCGTCCGTCCGCCCAAACGCACCGCATGGCTCACGTCGTCCCGCACGCCGCGAGAGCGCCATTCCGCCAGCAGGTCGGCGGCGAGACGCTTCACCGGGACGAGCAGGTGCGTGAGGACGCGCATCGGCCCGGCGGCCGGGATCTCCGAGACCGTGCCGTCGGCTCGCCGGACCCAGACGCGATCGCCGACCGTGATCTGGACCTCGCGCTGGCCTTCGACGGTCTGCTCGAGGCGCTGGCGCTGCGGGAGCTTGAAGAACATGCGCTGCTCGCCCACGGACGACGGACCTCGCCCGCCCGGATGGTAGAGGGTGAGGTTCTGGTCGATGACGAGGTCGCTGATCCGGACGTCGGGGAGCCGAGCGACGAAAGCTTCGACCGCGGCCCGGGCGTCCTGGCCCGCCGCGACGGGCACGCCCATGCTGATGGAGGCCAGCAGGAGCGGGAGGACGACGGCGCGCCCCACGGATGTGGTTATAATGCCGTAGATGTGCTGAACGCAAACTAAAGGAGCGCCTGTGCCGAGCGACACACTGAGCACCGGGATCCTGGCTCTCGTCTGGAACTCGGGTCCGATCGCCAAGGTCGTCCTCTTCATCCTGATGGTCTTCTCCATCGTGAGCTGGGCGCTCATCGTGGAGAAGGCGTTCCAGTTCCGGCGGGTTCGCCGACAGACGCTCGAGTTCCTCAGGGTCTTCCGTGAGGCGCGGCGCCCGTCCATCGTGCACAGCGCGGCGCGCAGGCTCCGGCAAAGCCCGCTCGCTCAGCTCTACTTCGCGGCCTACCAGGAAATTTCGGGGATCCCCGAGGTCCTTGACAAGGTCCTCGATGACTTCGACGAAGGGCTCGGCGCCGAGCGGCTCGAGGCGGTGAACCGTGCACTTCGACGCGCGGCCGCGCTCGAGGTCGCTCGGCTCGAGCACTATCTCCCCTTCCTCGCGACGACCGCGAGCGCGACGCCGTTCATCGGCCTCTTCGGCACGGTGTGGGGCATCATGGCGGCGTTTCACGGGATCGGCGCGCAGGGCTCGGCAAGCCTCGCCGTCGTCGCGCCGGGAATCTCCGAGGCGCTGGTTGCGACGGCCGCGGGGCTCGGCGCCGCGATCCCCGCCGTCATCGGGTACAACTACTTCGTCAACCGCGTGAAGCACTGGGCCGTGGAGATGGAGGGCTTCGCGATGGACCTCCTCAACCTTTTGAGCCGGCCCGCTGCCAAGGTGGGACGCACCGCCAAAGATGGCGTTTAGGTTCGACGAGTCGCAGGGCCCGCGCCGGATCGGCACCAACCTCGCCGAGATCAACATCATCCCGCTCGTCGACGTCGTGCTGGTCCTGCTGCTGATCTTCATGTTGACGGCCCCCATGATGTACCGCGGCATCGACGTCAACCTGCCGAAGGCCGCGTCGCGGCCGACGGCCGTAGAGGAGCGCCTGGTGCTGACGGTCACCAAGGACCAGTCGCTCTTCCTGAACGATCGCCGCCTGCTGCCCACCGGCCTCGAGCTGGCGCTCCGTCAAGCGTTCGCCAACCGGACCGACAAGACCCTCTACCTGAAGGCCGACGCCGGACTCTCCTACGGCGTGGTCGTGGAGACGATGGACCGCGTCCGTCGGGCGGGCATCGAGCGGCTCGGCATGGTGACCGAGCCGGCTCGGGAGCGCTGAGACCGCGACGGCGCTGCTGCCGTGGCTCTTCCCGCGAGCTTCCACATCGGACCGGCGCTGGGCCGGCTGCGACTTCCGCTGGCTCCCGCGCTCGTGTCGGCGATCGCCCACGCGGCGTTCTTCGCAGCCGTGATCTTCGGCGCCTCCATCTGGAGCGACTCCCGGTCGAAACCCGTCTACGTGGTCCTCACGCCGAGCACCGCGGCCGTCGGGTCCCCACGGGGTGTGTCCATGCCGCCGCGCGTCGAGGAGGCGCCGATACCGAAGTCGCCCCCGGCCGAACTGCCGCGCCGTGAGCCCGCGCGCGACCTGCCGTCGCGCGAGCTGCCGCCGCAGCGAGACTCCGCCGGGCTGCCTAACAGGAGTCTGCCGACGCGGTCGCCCACGCTGCCGCGTCCGGCCGACAAGGAACTGCCGGTCACCTCGAGCGCCTCGCCGTCAACGGCTCCGGCACCGGCTCGGCGCGAGGCGAGCGAGCCGCCGCCCCCGCCGCTCGGCGCGCCGTCGGGCTCTGCGGTCGGCTCCGGCCCTCTCACCCTGAGCGTCTCCGACTTTCCCTACGCCTACTACATCCGGCAGATTCAGCAGAAGATCCAGGAGAGGTGGCATGGGCGGGCCATTCCCGGACAGCAGCCCTCCGTCGTTTTCGAGATCCGGCGCGACGGCAGGCTCAACGTGGTGGCCATCGAAAGGACCTCGGGCAATGCGTACTACGACCAGGTCGCGCTCCGGGCGATCAACGACGCGAGCCCGTTCCCGCCCCTTCCCGACGACTTCAGGAAGGCCGTGCTGAGAATCGGCCTGCAGTTCGTCTTCGATCCAACAGGGGGATAGCTGGTGAGACGCGTCGCCGCCGTTGTTCTCGCGCTCGTGATCGTCACGGCCCTCGGGCTCTGGGCGCCGCCGCCCGCGGTGCGCGGGCAGGCCGTCGACGTCTACATCAACGTCACCGGTGGTGACCGGAGCAGGAAGCTCAACATCGCAATTCCCGAGTTCACCGTCGTGGCGGGGACGGACACCGCGCTCGCGAAACTCCTCGCTTCGGTGGTCGGCAACGACCTCACGCTCTCAGGGCTCTTCAGCGTCGTCGCCGCGTCGGGCGCCATCCCCGCCAACAATCCCGCGGCGCTCGGACAGACGTGGAGCGCGTTCGCCGCCGCCGGCGCCCACGCGGGCGTGCACGGGCTTCTGGGGATCCGCGGCGAGCGCCTCGAGGCCGAGATGCGCCTCTACGATCTCACGACGCCGGAGTACCGCCTGATCGCGTCGAGGAAATTCGAGGTCGCCGCGCCGCAGTCGCGGCGCCTCGCGCACAAGATCGCCGACGAGATCGTGCTCCAGTTCACCGGCGAGTCGGGGGTCGCGGACACGAAGCTCGCGTACGTGGTGGGGCCGCCCGGAGCCAAGGAAATCGTCGTCGCCGACTACGACGGAGCGGGCGCGACCGCGGTGACCCGCAACGGATCGATCAACCTCTCGCCCGTCTGGAGCCCTGACGCGCGGTCGATCGCCTTCACCTCGTTCATGAACGGCTACCCTGACCTCTTCCGTCTCTTTCCCTTCGAGCGGCAGCGGCCCGTGCAGACTCTCGCCTCGTTCGTGGGGATCAACTCGTCCCCGGGTTGGAGCCCCGACGGTCGCTTCCTCGCGCTGACGCTCTCGAAGGACGGAAACCCGGAGATCTACGTGCTCACGGTGGCGACCGGAGTCCTCCAGCGCCTCACGCGACACGCCGGGATCGACACGGAGCCCGCGTGGGCGCCGACGGGCCAGCAGATCGCGTTCGTCTCGGACCGCGCGGGACAGCCGAGGATCTTCGTGATGGACCGGGACGGCGCGAACGTGCGTCAGATCACCACGAGCGGCTTTCACACGCAGCCCCGGTGGTCCCCGAAAGGCGACTCCATCGTCTACACGCAGCGAGCGGGCACGCACGACCTCTGGGCCATCAGCCCGAGTGGCTCCACCCCGCGCCCGCTCACGAGCGGCCAGGGAGACAATGAGTGCGCCGCCTGGGCTCCCGACGGACGCCATCTCGCGTTCCAGTCCAACCGCAACGGCCGATGGCAGGTGTTCGTCATGTCGGTCGACGATTTGACGACGACACGGGTCACGCAGGGCACGACCGAAGCCACAAGTCCCTCATGGTCGCCGCGTCTGCCGTGATAGGATTAAAACCCGTACGGTGGCCCTCAGGGCCGAAGCCAAAGGAGGCATCATGGTGACACGCGCTGGGCACGCCACAGTGATGTCGCTGCTCTTGGTGGGGCTGATCATCAGCGGTTGCGCGAAGCAGCCCGCGACGACGGCGGCGACCGCGGCGCCGGCGCCGGCACCGGCGCCCCGAGCCGCGGCTCCTGGGCCCGCGCCGACGGCCGCCGCCCCGGCGGAGAGCGGTGCGGCGGCGACGGCGGCCCCCGCCTCGACCGCACGGCCGTCACTGAAAGAGTTCACCGCCGTCGCCGCTCTGAAGGACGTCTTCTTCGAGTTCGACAAGTACGACATCCGGGGCGAGGACGCGAAGACCCTCGATGCCAACGCCACCTGGTTGAAGGCGAACGCCGAGAACCTCGTACTCATCGAAGGACACTGCGACGAGCGCGGCACCAACGAGTACAACCTGGCGCTCGGCGAGCGTCGCGCAAAAGCGGCGATGAATTACCTCGTCTCCCAGGGCGTCCAGGCAAACCGCATCACCATCATCAGCTACGGCGAGGAGCGGCCGCTTTGCAACGAGAAGAACGAGTCGTGCTGGAGCAAGAATCGCCGCGCGCATTTCCTCGTCAAGCCGCGCTGAGCCCGCGTGAGGTCCTGCCGGGGAGGAGATCCATCCTCCTCCTCGGCGTCGTCGTGTTGCTCGCCGGCTGCGCGGAGGTCCAGGAAGTCACCGGCGTCGCAACTCAGCAGGACATTCTCCAGCTTCGCCAGGACGTGGCGGCGGCGCAGCAAGCCGCCCAGCGCGCCAAGGCTGACGGGGAGGCCCTCTCAGCGCAGCTCAAGCGCCGCTCGCCCGAGCAGACGGGAGAGAGCGAGCGGCAGGTCGCGGCGCTCACCCGTCAGGTCGACAGCCTCAGTGAAACGATGACAACGCTCACGGGGCGAGTGGAGGATCTCGGAGCGCGACTGGACGCGATGAGCCGCCAGCTTCGCGGGACGGGCCCGGTGCCCACCCCTTCGGCGCCGCGGCCCCCGGGCTCCCCGCCGACGCCGGGCGCCGCACCCGGAGCACCTCCTGGTCCGGTCGTGGCAGTGCCCTCGCGGCCGACGACAGGCTCGCTGCAGCCACAGGACATCTACCAGGCCGCCTACATCGATTTCAGCAAGGGTAGCTACTCGCTCGCGATCGCGGGGTTCCGCGAGTTCCTGCGGCGCTACCCGGAACACGAGTTGGCCGGGAGCGCCCAGTACTGGATTGGTGAGGCATACCTCTCGCTGGCACGCGGGTTCACCGATTCCGCTCAGGGCGACAAGGCGTCCGAGTCGCTCGAGCAGGCTGTGCAGGAGTTCAAGAAGGTGCTCGCGAACTATCCGCGAGCGGAGAAAGTCCCGACGGCGCTCTACAAGGAAGCGCTCGCGTTGATCGACCTCAAGCAGCCCGGGCTCGCCCAGGCCCGCCTCCAGTATCTCGTCGACAACTTTCCCCGAGCCGAGGAGATATCGCTCGCACGAGAGCGTCTGGCCGCACTGAAGACCCGCTAATCCCGTCGGCCGACCGGGAAGAGTCCACAGTCTCGAGAAAGGCTGACTGGGCCCGGTGGCCGAGGGTGGTGGGTCCGCCTGAGCCCCGTGTAGTCAGGGTCGACTGAACCGCTTTACCGAAGGCAGGATCTCGCGCGCTGTGAGCTAGCGGGGCTCAGGCGGACCCACCACCCTCGGCCGCCGGGCCCAGTCAGTCGGAGGGTTCGTCGAGGCCGAGAACCCATACGACCGTCACGTCCTTCTCGTGGGTCGAATAGACCATGACGGTGCCGCGCGGATCTTCTGTGTGGGCCGAGCTGACGACGACGGAGGGATCGGGGGTGAGCAGGCCAGGCAGCGTCTGCCAGAACGTCAGCGACACCAGGCCCACGACTGCCACCGCGCCGCCCAGCGCCCATCGGGGCCGCCACCACCTCCCCTGAGCGGCGACAGGCGGCGACTCACGGCGACCGGCGTCCTCGATGCCCCGGATGATTCCTGGCCAGAAACCGGTCCAGTCGGGTGCGACCCGGCTCCGGCCTGAGCTCAAGGTCTGCTGGAGCAGAGCCCGCATCTTTCGAAGCGCCTCGGCTTCCCGCTGACAGGTGCTGCACCCGGTCAAATGTCTGGCTGTGGACTGTGCGGTCGCGCCCTCGAGAGCCCCATCGAGGTAGGCGCCGATCCGGCGGCGGGTCCGGAAACAGGTCAACACGACCATTGGACGGCCCCGCCTACGGCCCGTATTCTCATGGCGGAATGATACCCGAACAGCCGGTGACGCTGGCCCTGGGAGCTGACCTGAGCCTCGAGGCTCGCCTGGCTCTGCCGGACTCCCCGAACGCCGGAGTCGTGATCTGCCATCCCCATCCACTCTATGGCGGAGACATGGACAACCCCGTCGTCGTGCGCGTCCAGGAGGTGTGCGCGGGGCTGGGCCTGGCCACTCTGCGCTTCAACTTTCGCGGGGTGGGCGTCTCGGGCGGCACCCACGGTGGCGGCGCCGGCGAGCAGGAGGACGCGACGGCGGCACTCGATACCCTCGCGAAGGCGGTGGGCGGAGCGCCGCTCGCGATCGCAGGATACTCGTTCGGCGCCTGGATCGCCGCGCTCGTCGGCTGCCGCGACGCACGAACGGCGGGGCTGGCGTTGATCGCGCCGCCGCTCGCCATGTACGACTTCGGCTGCCTCGAGGGAACGCGCGCGCCGACGCTGATGGTCGGGGGCACCGCGGATCCCTACTGCCCGGCCGGTGATTTTGCGCGGCTCACCGCACGGTTCCCGTGGGTCAGCGCGATTGCCATCGAGGGCGCAGATCATTTCTTCTTCGGCAAGCTCTTCCCGCTCGGTCAGGCGGTTGCGGAATGGGCGCAGCGGCTCCCCCGGGAGCGCGCGGCCCGCTAGCTTCGCGGAAGCTGGCGAGGCGTCGCGTTGCCGGCCGAGAGGATGATGCGCACGCCTTCCTCGACGGCCAGCCCGGTTTGGAGCACCTCATCGCGCGGGACGAGCACCACGTCGCCGAGATAAAGGTTGTTCGTCGGGATGAAGAGGGTCACCATCTCGCGCTTACCGTGCGGGGTGTCCACGAGGACGTGGCTCGTGACGAACGCGAAGGCGTACTCGCCCTGGCGCGGGTGCTCGACGAGCACGACCGCCCCAAACGCGCTTCGCCGCTCGGGCGAGAAGGAATCGATGAGCATCTTGACCGACGGATAGAGCCGCCGGTAGATCGGCACCTTCAGCAGGAGCGTGTCGCCCCAGGCGAGCACGCGACGGCCGACCACGTTCCGCGCGATCGTGCCCATGACCAGGATGATGCCGACGGCGGTCAGGAACCCGAGCCCCGGGATGGGGCGGCCCAGCATCTTCTGGTACATCGGGGCGAAGACGTCGTCGATCCGGCTCCAAAAAATCCAGAGTAGCCACCCCGTGAGGAAGACGGGAACCGTGACGAAGAAGCCAGCGATGAATCGAACCTTGAGCCAGTTCTTCACGCCGATGGCCATGATTTCTTCGAGGATAGCACCTCGGACCAGTCGCCTCCTCGACATGAATCTCCGCGGGGTGTTCTTCTGCTGTCAGGCGGCCGCCGCGACCTGAGGGCCGCTCCGAGGACTACGGGCGCACGATCCTCCCGCCGCCCATCGCGCGCAAGAAGTCGCCGAGGGAAGCGAAGCGCATGAACGGGTTGCCGCGCTTTTCCTCCCCGATCGTCGACGACGGGCCGCCGTAGTTGTGGCCGGGAAGCAGAATCGTGGAATCGGGCAGCGCGCCCAGGCGCTGCGTGAGCGAGTGGTACATCTCAGCCGGGTCGCTGCCCGGCAGGTCGGTCCGACCGCACGAGCCGATGAAGAGCGTGTCGCCCGACACGAGTCGGCCGTCGATCAAGAAGCACTGGGAGCCCGGCGTATGCCCGGGCGTGTGCATGAAGGTCAACGTCATTCGCCCGACCGTCAGCGTCGCATGGTTGTCCACCTGCACGAGGTCGGAGCCGAAGCCCTTGAGGAACTCGCGCTCGGCCTTGTGGACGTAGACCTTCGCCTTCACGCGCTCCAGCAGGTCTTCGACGCCCGGAACGCGTCCGGGCATACCCCAGGGCTCGAGGCTGCCGCCCACGTGATCCTGGTGGGTGTGCGTGATGAGCGCACCCGTGATCGTCATGCCTCGAGCCTGGGCGGTCTCGACGATCGTGTCGATCTCCCACGCCGGGTCGACGACCACGCACTCGCGCGCCTGCGGGTCGCCGATGAGATAAACGAAGTTCTGCATCGGCCCCAGTTCCATCTGCTCGAGGTAGATGGTGTCGTTGGACACGGTCTCCATCCTACCGCAGGGGCGGCGACCACGCTAGAATGACACTCCGCATGCGCGTTTCGCTCGGTCGCCCGGCATGCCTTGCCGCGCTCGCCCCGGCCGCGACCTCATGCACGTTCCCGGTCGAGGGACAATTCGCCGGCCGTTCGCTGGCCGACCGCGCCGACCCGACGCGTACGATCGTGCTGATCTACAACCACGGCTTCTCGCGGGACACGGCGGGCACCTACAAGCCCGGTGTGCCACCGATTCTCCAGCTCGCGGTCGATCGGAATCCCGACGTCGTCCTCTTCTCGCAGGTGCGGAATGCCTCCCGGCTCGAGCGCACCCACCACAGCGACTACATCGAGTCCGCGGTCGAGCTCTTCCGGCGGCGCGACGGGGTGCCGCTGGAGAACATCATCCTGGTGGGCCAGAGCTGCGGCGGGTGGGGATCCCTGCAAGCGGCCGCGTTCGTCTATCCGGGCGTCGGAGGCGTCCTCGCCTTCGCGCCCGCCTGCCACGGCCAGCTCCCCCACTCGAGCGCGGTCAAGCGGGCGCGCGAGTCCGAGATCGCTCAGCTTGCCGAGCGCGCCCGTTTCCCGGGCGCCATCTTCCTCTACGAGGGCGATTCCTACTACGGCCTCGCCGACTGGGAGGGCTTCGAGACCCGAGGGTGGCGGGCGCCCGATCTCAAGCTCGAGCGCCTCGCCCGCGGGCGGGTGCTCGAGGTCTGCTCCCGCTGTGGGCGCGACAGCCACGGCGCCATGTCGGACGCCCGGTTCGGGGCCGCGTTCTTCGCGTCTCACGTGCAGCCGCTCATCGATCGAGTGCGCGAGCGCATCCGAGCGCGGTCCGAACGATGATCGCGGTAGAATGGCGGACTTCACCTTCAAGGCGTGCGACCGGTTGTATGCGCGGGACGAGAGGACCGGCTTCCAGTCGGTGAAGAACGTCTGGATCGAGATGGGCTGGGACGCGGACGCGATCTGGCGGGACAGCGTCGCCCACTCCCAGACGACGAAGTCGTTCAACAGCTTCCTCTTCCAGGACAACCTGATGCCGCGTCTGCAGCGGCTCGGGCTCGTCTCGGACCGGATCGCGCCGCGCTACCGGGAGCTGGGCCTGCTGGCCTGATCAGCCCTTGAAGTCGTCGGGGACTTTCGGCGGCTCGCCGAGCTGCTTCGCGTCGACCGCATAGATCGCCGGCGCCGCTTTCAGCTTGACCCAGGCGCGCTCGGCGTCGCGCTTGCCGACCAGCATTGCGGCGAGCTCGGCGCCGTCCGCTTTCAGCAGCGTCACCTCGAGCGTCGGCGCGTCGAGGCCGTACCGGGCGGGCTCGTCGCCGGTGGGCGTGGCGATCGATTTCCACTTCAGCGCGCGGAGCGCGTAGAGCAGGTTGTCCACCGTGGCCGCCTTTGCCGAGCCCCGCCCGCCCTCGACCAGCTTCCAGTCGACCTCGCCGCTGCGCTCGACCACGACGGTCTGACCGCCGGCGCGCACCCGCATGCGCTTGATGTCCTTCGGCTCGAGCCCGGGCAGTAGAACGCGGTCGCGCAGGTCGTCGACGGACCGGCCGAGCTCCTCGAGCACCTTGCCGTCGACAAGCACAACCGGGCCCCGGCCCGCCAGCCCCGCGTACGCGGTCGGTGCGCCGCCCCGGCGCTCCGGCGAGGGCGCCAGGAGGAGCGTCCGGGGGGCCGGCGCTCCCTGCTCGCTGATGGTCACGCGCACCGTGGGCTTCGCGAGATAGCGTGGGACGCCGGCGGCGTCCTCGCTGAGGAAAGCCTGCGCGCGGAGCTCGCGCAGCTTGAACAGCACGGCGCCCGCCTCGACCTGGTCGGCCGGCAGCGCCTCGGGCGCGGTGATCTTCCAGCGCCCGTTCTCCTGCGCGAGCGTGACCGCGCCCTTCGGGCTCTCGATCTCGAGCCGCGTCACCTTGTCGCGCTCGACCTCGACGACCGTCTTGTCGCGGAGCACCGCAACGTTCTTCGGTACGGCCGCCCACGTCTCGTCCGGGATCACCACCACCGCCGACTCGCCGGCCCGCATCGCGTAGACGCCCTTCTTGGCCGGGTCTCCGCGCCCGAAGAGCAGCGTCTTCGTCGCCCGGTCCTTGTCGCGGCCCGTGTGGATCGACACCTGGACGGGCCGGTCGAGCCCGAACGGTTCGAGCGAGCGCGGCGCCTCGGCCACGAACTCCTTCACGCGCGCGGCGCGGAGCTTCTCGAGGAAGTCGCGCAGCGTATCGCCGTCCGCCGGCAGCGCGCGCGGGCGGGTCAGCTTCCAGCGGCCGTCGGCCTGCTCGACGGCGATCGTGTCGTCGCGCGTGATGATCTCGAGCGCCGTGACGTCCTTCTGGTCGAACGCGAGCACGGCCTTGTCACGGAAGTCGGCGAGCGGGCGGGTCGTGTCTCTCAAGACGGAATCCCCGACCACGAACACTGCGGGCTTGCCCGCCTCGCGCGCGTACACCCACACCCCGGTGGGGTTCTTGGCCCCGAGGACCAGGCCGAGCTGCTTGCCGTCCTTGAGGCGAAGCGTGACCTCGGCCGCCGGCTTGTCGAGACCGAAATCGCCGAGCGCGGTCGGGGCCGACTCGATTTCGCGGTCCATCCGGGCGGTGATGACCGAGGTCACCGTCTCGTCGATGGGCCCGCGGTCGCCGCGCGCCTTCACCGGCTCGAGGATCTGCCAGCCGTCGCCCTCACGCTTGAGCTTGACGACGGAATCGGGCCGCTTGATCTCGACCTCGGTGACGTCGGCCGGCTCGGCCGTGAAGACTCGCCCCTTGCGGCCCTCCGTCTTCTCCCGCTCCGGACCCAGCCGGACTTCGTAGACGTAATAGAAGGCGCCGAGCGCGATCAGGATAGCGGCCAGGACCGCGGTCGTCTGCCAGCGCATGACCGGCCGGCTAGTTCGCCGCGCGGCGGCGGACGACGGCGACGATTCCGCCGACGAGCACGAGCGCCGGCAGGACCACGACCGGCAGCAGGAAGACGGCCTGCGCCTGGTTCGAGCTCATGAAGACCGGGGTCTGCTTCACGTCCTTGGGGCGAATCGAGATCTGGTCTTCCTCCTCGGCCAGCCAGCTCACGGTGTTGAGGAAGAAGTCGCGGTTGCCCTGGATGTTGAGGAACTGGTTCGCGGCAATGTTGGACGTGCCGTACACGACGATGCGGGCTTTGTCGATCGTCGCGACCGCCGCGACGATGAGCGGCCCCTTCAGATCTTGTGCATCGGGCTGGGCCACGCCGCGCTGGAGATCCGCGCGGTTGGTCTCCCCCCAGCTCTCTGCACTGGTGCGCGCGAGCCCCTGGACGTTGACGCCTTTGGGCGGAGTCTTGAGCGCGGTGATCGACCGCGTGAGCGGGAAGAGGGTGCTGATCCCGCTCATGTCACGCGTGATCGGATGGGACTCGTACTGCTGGACGATCGGCACCTCGGGTCCGATGCCGAAGAGACGTCCGATCGGGTTCTGTTCTACCACGAGGTCGTCGTCGAGCTGGAACCCGTACTTCACCAGGTACTTCTTGAGCCCCTCGTTCTGGAACGGGTTCGCCATGGCCAAGACTTTGCCGCCGCGGCCCAGGTACGCATCGATGGCCTCGAGCTCCGGCGGAAACAGGTCGTTGCGCGGCCCGGCGAGGATGACGACCACGGAGTCGTCCGGCACCTTGCCCGCGCGCGCGAGGACCAGGGGCTTGACGTCGTAGTTGGCCTTCTCCATCGCGGATTTCGCCTCACTGAACCCCGGGCGGTCGGTGTTCCCGAGCTCGGCCTCGCCGTGCCCCTGGACCACGTAGACAACACGCTTACCCTCACGGGTGACCTTCACGAGTCCGTTCGTCAGCTTCTCTTCCTCGGCGTCGAGCACCTTTTCCGACTTCGCCTTGGTCTCGAGCACGATCGTCCCGTACGACTCGACGCCATAGCGGCGCGCGAGGCCGGGCTCTCGGTCGGGGTCCACGCTCTTCCACGTGAGCTTCCCGTTGGAGAAGCGCGCGTACTGCTTGAGCAGGTCCTCGGCCACGCGTTTGCCGGGCTGGTCGCTGCGGTAGAAGGCGACCGCGTTCACCTCGGTCTTGAGGCCGCCGAGCAGCTGCACGGTCTGGGGCGAGAGGCTGAACCGCTTGTTCTCGGTGAGGTCCAGGCGCGCGCTGTGCCGGAACGAGAGCGCCTGTACGACGACCGTCGCACCCAGCACGAGCGCCACCGCCACCGCCGTGTTGACGCCGTAACGCATCGTCCGGCGGCCGACGAGGCCGCGGAAGTCGTCGATCCGGGCCAGCAAGGACGCCAGGACCAGCAGCACGCCCGCCGCGACGAGCGTCCACCGGAACCGCATCCAGTCCGGTCGCAGGAACGGCAGGATCGCCGCGACCACCAGCACGGCGAGGCCGGCGTAGCCGCCCCAATCGAGCAGCCTCCGGATCATCCCTTCCATCGCCGCGCCTCGAGGGAACGGAGCGTCAGGAACAGGGCCAGCACGGTGAAGTTGAGGTAATAGAGGATGTCTTTGGTGTCCAGGACGCCCTTCGCGAAGCTCTCGTTGTGCTCGAGGATCGACAGGAACTGCAGCACCTTTCCCGTCGTCCCGCCGGCGTAGTCCGCGCTCCAGCCGAGGATCCAGAAGATGAGGAGGACCCCGAACGTGGTGATCGAGGCGACGATCTGATTCTCGGTCAGCGACGAGGCGAACACGCCGACGGCGATGAACGTCGCGCCCATGAGCAAGAGGCCGAGGTAGCCCGTGAGCACCGGACCCCACTCGAGCCGCGCGAAGTACATCACGATCCCCGGGTAGAGCACGGTGAGCCCGATCATGATCGCGTAGAGCGCGAGGGCCGACAGATATTTCCCGGCGAGCACGGCGCCATCGCGCACCGGGTACGTGAGCAGCAGCTCGATCGTGCCCGAGCGCCGCTCCTCGGCGAAGAGCCGCATCGTCACGAGCGGCAAGAGCAGCAGCAGGATGACGCTGATATTCGAGAAGAGCGGCCGCATGACGCTGTCGGTGACGTTCAGGTCACGCCCCATCGCCGGGTTCATCGCGGACTGCATCGAGGCGAGCGTGAAGAACGCGAAGATGGAATAGAAAAAGTAGCCGCCGATCAGGAGGAAGATCGTGAACACCACCCACGCCACCGGCGACGTGAAATAGAGGCGCAGCTCCTTCTTGAAGATCGGCCAGATCCTCATGACCGCGGGTTCTCCCCGGCCTCTCCGGCCGCGGCTTCCTCGCCCGCGACGACCCGGATGAAGACCTCCTCGAGCGTCATCCCCACCCGCTTCAGCTCCAGCAGGTCCCACCGCTGCTGCGCGGCCAGCTGGAAGATTTCCGCGCGCACGTCACGGCCTCGCGCCGCCTCGACCACGTACCGGCCGTCGCCGTTCGTGACCGCCTGGTCCTGCACGGACAGGACACCCGGGATGGCGCGAATCCGGTCGCGAACGGCGGGCGGCGGACCGACGATCTCCACTTCGACCCGCGCGGTCGGAAAGAACTGCTCCACCAGCGCCTCGATGGGGCCCTGGGCGACGATGGCGCCCTTGTTGATGATGATCACGGCGTCGCACAGAATCGAGACTTCCGGGAGGATATGGGTCGACAGGATCACGGTGTGCTGGCCGGCGAGCGCCTTGATGAGCGACCGGATCTCCGTGATCTGCTTCGGGTCGAGGCCGATCGTGGGCTCGTCGAGGATGAGCACCTCCGGATCGCTGACGATCGCCTGCGCCAGGCCCACGCGCTGGCGATATCCCTTCGAGAGCTTCCCGATGAGGCGGTTCTGGACTTCGGTGACCAGGCAGCGGTCCATGACGTCGGCGACCTTCCGCCGCCGCTCCGCCCGCGGGACCCCTTTCACCTCGGCCACGAAGTCGAGGTAGGGCGCGACCCGCATGTCCGTGTACAGCGGCACGCTCTCTGGCAGGTAGCCGATCCGGCGCCGCACCTCCATGGACTCGCGGAACACGTCGTACCCCGCGACCCGCGCCGCACCGCTCGAGGCCGGCATGAAGCAGGCGAGAATGCGCATGGCGGTGGATTTCCCGGCCCCGTTGGGCCCGAGGAAACCCACGATCTGGCCCGGCGCGACGCTGAAGGACACGTCGCGAATCGCGGTGACCAGTCCGTAGTTCTTTGTGAGGTGTTCGACTTCGATCATCGAGGCCGGTTATGGAGTATACAACGACCTACAGATATTGGCCGTAGCGGATCTTCTCGACGACCCCCCGCACGCCCTTGTAGCTGTCGATCGCATCGAGCATGTCCTCGGTGGAGACGGGCGGGGCGCCCGCGCGCTCGGCCTCGCTGCGCACCTTGACCTCGAGGGCGCGCCTGACGATCACGGAAATGTCGGCACCGCTCATCCCGCCCATGACCGGCAGGATCTTGTCGTAGTCGATCTTCGCGAAGAGCGGCCGCCCGGCGTTTTTCTCGGTCCGGACGCGGACCAGCTCCAGGATCTCTTTCTGGGCGCCGGGATCGGGCAGCGGGATCTCGATGAGATGATCCAGGCGCCCCGGCGCGACGAGTGCGGGGTCGAGCGCGTCGGTGTGGGTGGTCGCTGCGACGACGAGGATGCGCGCGGCCGTGCTCAACGCGTCGAGCTTCTCGCAGAGCGCCGCGACCAGCCGGGCGCTCGCCTCCCGCGCCTGGGGCGGCGGAAGCAGATGCTCGAGCGAGAGCGCCTCGGCCTCGTCCAGGAACAGCACCGCCGGACCCTCGGCCATCGCGATCCGGAGGATCTCCTGGAGCAGATCGCCCGTGTTCGCGCCGAACTTCGAGGTGAGATTCATCAGTTTCAAGTGGTAGAAGATGGCGCTCGACGCCGTGGCGACCGCCTGGGCGAGCTTCGTCTTCCCGGTGCCCGGCGGGCCGTAGAGGAGCACGCCCTTCGGCGGGTCGATGCCCCACTGCCGGTAGAGGTCGGGGTTGCTCAGCGCGAGGGCGAACCCCTTGAGACCCGTCTTGGCCTGCCGGAGCCCGCCGACGTCGTCGAAGGTGACCGTCGACCGCATCTTCGTCTCGACCCGACCGGTGAGATCGCCGAACTTCTCGCCGAGCTTGGCAAAGACGTCCTCCAGACGCCGCTGCAGCGCCCATTCCTGGTCGTTCCGCTCCGGCTCGGCCATATCGTCAGATCGACGGGCGGCGTGGCGGCGCGCTGCTGCCGGCCTTGTCGAAGACTCGCTCCTCCACGAGGACCGGCACCTTCGCGCGGATCGCCAGGGCGATCGCGTCCGACGGGCGCGCGTCGAGCTGGAGCTCCGGCCCGCCGGCATTGAGATAGACGATCGCGTAGAAGATGTCGTCGCGCAGGTCGGTGATCACGACGCGCGTGAGCGTCACGTTGAGCCGACCGAAGAGCGTCAGGAACAGATCGTGGGTGAGGGGCCGGGGCGGCGTCACGCCCTGAAGCGGGACGGCGATCCCGGTGGCCTCGGCCAGCCCGATAGCAAGCGCGACGGAGCGCTTGTCGCGCTTGCCCTGGAGCAGGACGGTCGGCTGCTGCGTGCTCTGGTCGACCATGACCGCGACCACGTCCACCTCCTGCGCGCCCGTCGGCTTCGGCGGCGCGGCCTCCGGCCGATCCGGGGCCAGATCCGCTGGGTGGGGGACGCCGAGCACTGCAAGCATCAGCAGTGCGGTCACGCCGATCCGGGCGCTCGTGTTCATGCCGGCTCCTGTCCGCGAAACAGTGGGGCCAGTATAGCGCCGCCCGTCAGGCGACGCGACGGTCGGTCAGCGACATGCTGAGCGCAGAGCCGAGCAGCAGCAGCGACGCCAGTATGGTCCACATGAACGCGTAGCCGATGCCGTGCGTGATGTAGCCGAACGCGAACGAGCCCGCCGTCTGGCCGACCAGGAAGACCGCGCCGAACATGGCGACGATCACGCCGCGCCGCGTCTGCGGCGCGTGGTCCGTCACCAGCGCCGCCAGGCCCGGGTAGAGAAGACCGTGCGCGCCGCCCGACATCAGCCCGGCGACGAAGAGCACCGGGACGACCGGCGTGAGGCTCGTGCGGCTGACGAGGAAGCCCAGCAGGGCCAGCAGCGCGACCGCGCCGGTCTGCACGAGCATCGACGGGACGATCACTGCCCGGCGGCCGTGCGTGTCGATCAGCCGCCCGCCGAATACCCGCACGCCGATCGCGGCGAGGGCGAACGCGGTGTAGAAGAGCGCCAGGGTCTCCACGCCGAGGCTGTCGGCGAAGGTCGGTAAAAAGACGAAGATCGTGCCGGCGCCGAGACCGAAGAAGAGCGTCACCGCCATGTGGCGATGGCGGAGCTCGTCTAACCCGCCACGCTCCCACAGAGAGCCGGCCACCGGCAGCGGCCCGCCCGGACGCCCGCCCGGCAGCCGCCAGACGAACACGGCCGCCACCATGGCCAGGACGGCGGCCAGCCCGAAGAGCGGGCGAAATCCCATCCGGCGAATCACCCACTCGCCGATCAGCGGCGCGACGGCGGTCGCCACGAGCCCCGCGACGCCGTAGATCCCGAGCGCCCAGCCCCGGTGCGCGGGCGGGGTCAGATCGAGAACGTACGAGTAGTTCGCCACGAAGAATGCCGAGAAGCCGACGCCCTGGAGCGCGCGCACGAAGGCGAGCATCGGGATCGACGGCGCGCCGGCCGCCAGGAGCGCCGAGACGGTGACGATGCCGGCGCCCAGGAGCATGAAGAACCGACGTCCGAGCGCATCGACCCACGGGCCGACGAGCGGCTGGCACAGGATCCCCACCGCGTTGTACAGACCCATGACGATGCCGATCTCGATTTCCGTCCCGCCGGCGCCCTCGATATAGAGCGGCAGGAGGATGAAGCAATTCAGGCTGAAGAAGAAAAAGAAGTTGGTGATCGTCGCCCGTACGAATGCCTTGTCGGCTAGAATGGGCGACGACACTCGAAAATTATCGCATGACCACGATAGACGCCACGCTTCGCCGTGCCCTCGAGGTGAGCGGCCGCGATCTGATCCTGACGCTCGATCCCGCGCTGCAGGGCCTCCCCGAAACCGCTCACGGCGGCTCGGTGCTCGCCGTGTTCGATGCGCTGGCGGACGCGTCGGCGCCGCGTGAGGTATCCGGCATCTATCGCCGGCGCGTCCCGCTCGGCATGCCGCTCACGCTCCTCCGCACCCGCGCCGATTCGACGGAGACGTTCGTCCTGTCCGATCCTGCCGGCAGTGTCCTCGTCGATGGTCGTGTCGCGCCCCTGGCCGCGGATCCCGACGACCTCGCGCCCAGTCGGGCGGGTGGGGGTGGGGCGGCCCACGACGACGCGCGCCGGTATCCGCTACCCATCTCGCGCACGTGCTTTGCGTGCGGGACCGACAACGCGCTGGGGCTCCGCGTTCAGCTCGAGTTCGACGCCGAAACGGTCCGGGGGACGTGGGAGCCGCGCGCGTCCTTCCGGAGGGACGACGGCTCGCTCGCTCCCGCGGCGCTGACGACGCTGCTCGACGAGGCCGCGTTCTGGCTCGGCGCCCTCGCCACCGGCGAGTCGGGCATGACGACCGAGCTCCGCGTGTCACTCCACCGCCCCGCGCAGTTTGCGGCGCCCGTCACCGTAACCGGCGCTCGCGGGGCGGTCCACCAGCGCGGCGACGACGCGCGCTACTGGGAGACCGACGTGGTGGCACGCGCCGACGGCGAGGTCGTCGCGACGGCGCGGATCACGTACGTCGCCGTGCGCGGCGCGGCGCGCCGCCTCGTCACCGGGATGCTCGCGATGAACGATCCGGCATGCGTGCGGCGCGTGTTCCCCGCCTATACGTGCTGACGCCTCGATGGTCGGCGCCCGCGCGGCCGTGCTCGTCGTTCCGGCGGCGCTGGCTGACGGGCGCGATCCTGGACGCGACGTGGGCCCACCTCGAGGCCGGAGGCGTGCGGATCTATCCTGAAGCGGGCTATCGGACGGCATTCGGCGTATGTTTGGCACTGGCGGCTGGCTCGCTGGTGATGACCCTTCTCGTGACCGAGACGCGTTGCCGCAACATATGGAGGCGTGCAACTCACTGAGGCGAGTAAGAAGGAGACGTGCGATGGCCAAGACCACCCAGCTCGTCCTGTCGCTCAAGTCCAAGCCCGGCGTTCTGGCCGGCATCAGCCGCGCACTGTCCGATGCCCGCGTCAACATCCTCTCCCTCTCGGCCGCCGAGGTGAAAGGGCGCGGAAAGATCCGCATGACCGTGAACAACCCGGTCGTGGCCAAGCGGGCGCTGCGAAAGGCGCGCGTTCGCTTCGTCGAGGAGGTGGCGTTCGCCAAGCGGCTCCGGAACAAGCCCGGGGCGCTCGCGCGGATCGTCGAGAAGCTGGCGCGTGGCCGGGTCAACATCAGGTCCGCCTACGCGACGACCACCGGCCGCGGCGGCGCGACGGTCGTGCTCACGGTTTCGAACGCCGCCAAGGCTCGTAAGCTCATCGGCTCCTAGCCCTGGCGGAGCCGGCCGGCGGCGGGCGAGGGAGGGGCGGCCGGGGTCGAGAGGACCACGCGGCACGCTTGCGCTGCCCCGCGGCGCCTGGGCTCCATCTGGGCGCGCGGCGCCCGCCGTCGCGTCGTGGGAACGGATTCCCTACGACCCCGACCGCGCCTCCCTCGCCCGCCGCCGGCCGACCCCCGTCTGTCGTCGGGTGTGAGGTTTCCCGTCGGATTTGGGTCGGTCAGCGGAGGGGGTGGAAGAAGGTGCGGATGTCGGCGGCGAGGGCTTCGGGCTCTTCGAGGGCGGCGAAGTGGCCGCCGGCCGGCATCGGGGTCCAGCGCTGGATGTTGTAGGTCCGTTCGGCCCAGGCGCGGGGCGGGAGCAGGATTTCGCGGGGGAACGCGGCGTAGGCCGTCGGCACCATCACGCGCTTGCCGTCGGGAATCGGCCACGGCCGGTGGAAGCGCGCGTAGTACGGCCAGAACGAGGAGTTGATCGCGCCGGTGATCCAGTAGAGCATCAC
>Ga0099827_10000012_pt1 | contig 44273 bp, 44 predicted proteins | sample CZO8metaG_FD_79339 | JGI IMG/M metagenome (GOLD analysis project Ga0099827, IMG submission 79339) | Vadose zone soil microbial communities from the Eel River Critical Zone Observatory, Northern California, USA - CZOApr15con1.8 metaG | ecosystem: Environmental > Terrestrial > Soil > Vadose zone ...
AAGAATCCCCGCATTGCGCGCACGCTGGCCGGAGCGGCATTCCGCAGTCGACATCCACTGCCCAACGCACTGGAGTACCTCAGTCGGTTCGACGCGCTCGTCCATGAGTTTGAAGGTGACGTGGCGTTTGCGCGGACCGTCGCCAAGGTCGCTTTCATCGCGCCCGATCCCGTTCGCGCCGCGCGCCAGTTCGTGCACGATTACCAGGCGTCGTGCGACAGTTGACGACGCGAGGTCTCGAACCCACGATTGCCCGCACGTTGGCTGGCATCGCGAGTGTAGGCGCCGAGCCGCTGACGACGGCGCGCACGCTCGTCGAGAAGTTTCGCGAGGTTGAAGACTTCGTGAAGAGGAATCACCCACACGTGGCGAGGAGCGTCGCACTGGCAGCGTGTCGCGCGACGGATCCGGTGGGCACCGCGCGACTGTACGTCGCGAACTACGATCGAATCGTCAACGTCATTGGCAAGATCGACCCGCAGCGCGCTCGGCGCGTGGCGAATCAGGCTTTCCGTTCTGATAATCCGATCGCATGGGCAAGAAGGTTTCATCGCCAGGTCGTGTCAGCGAATGGCTGACGTTGACACTCTGAAAAAAAAGACTAACTTATAGACATTCCGCTGTAGCCGTCCTGGCTACCCCTCTTCGTCGCCCGACGAGGAGCTGTTCCACCTAGTCGCCCCATTGGCCACGTAGAAAGGAGCAACCGTATGACCGGCAGACGTGTGTCCGCAGTCACGGCGTACACGGCTCATCGCGAATGGGCGTCGCGCCCCCCGGATGAGCGATACGCCAGCGTTCACGCCCTCTGCGAGGCGGCCCGTGCACGTCACGCCCGCATCGAAGAGCGCGCCACCGAGACGGTCGATCTCAGGACCGAGGCGCTCGACACCGACGATCTTGCCATTCGCAACACGTCGGGTCGGACCGCCGCCTTGACGCACTGGAGCTTCGGCCAGCTCGCGACCATCGCCAGCGCGCCGCCAAGCTACCTTCGGACGCTGCCCGCGCCGATCGCCTCAGAGGCCATCAACTACGGGCTGCGGCAGTTCGCTCGAGACCAGTACCAACTGTTCATCGAACGGACCGCACCCTGGACCGTGCACGCGATCACATCACCGCGGTATGCACGCGTCCAGCATCACGAGCTGGCCGGCCGGGTGCTCGACCTCATGGCCCAGCACCCGGCCTGGCACCTGCCGCTCGGATACAAGGACGGCGAGTGTGGCGCTGAACGGGTTCCGTCCGGCGCCTACCTGGGAGACCGAGACATGTTTCTGTTCGTCGTGGACGGCAACCGCGATCTCGACGACCCCACGGACCGCACCCACGCCGGTCTGTTCCGCGGATTCATTCTCCGGAACAGTGATGTCGGTGCCGCCGCCCTGACCCTCGACGTGTTTCTCTATCGGCATGTGTGTGGAAATCACGTGATTTGGGGGTTTCAACACGTGGCTGGCTTCCGGCGCCGCCATGTGGGTGCGTCGATTCAAACGGCATGGACGACGTCGCTTGACAGCGTTCGCGCCGCACTCGACGCCGACACGGCGAATGACCGCGCCCTCCTCCTGCGGGCCACATCGCAGGAGCTTGGAGCGACGCGCGACGCCGTGATCGACACGGCCGTTCGGCGACTGGACATGTCGCAGAAGCAGGCTGCGGAGGCGTACACATTGGCGGAGGAGCACGAGTCAAATCCCCGTTCCATCTGGGGCTACGTGCAGGGACTGACGCGACTCAGTCAGCGCACGCCCTGGCAGGACGGTCGGTACGTGCTCGATCGCGCCGCCAGTCGCCTCGTCACCACGGTCCACTGACCCTGGTCCTCGCCCAGCGGGCACATCCCCGTCTGGCGTTCTCACACCCACCGTCGTCACGCGGACTGCCCAGGCCCTCCGCACGTGCCGGCACGCGTTCGTTCGCGCGCCGTTGTTCGTGGAGGAGGAGCCATGCGCGAGATCCGTGGCCACGTCACCGACATCGACCGCCACGTCGAAGAGGCCCTCAGGGCCAAACAGCAGCTCGATGCCGAACGCTGGAGGACTGAGCTTCGCCCGCGCGTGCTGCGCCTGTTTGCAGCACGCGCGAGAACGCTCACCTGGTCTCGCGCGCTCCTGAAGCTGGTCGTCGAGGAGCTGTATCCCGACGATCTCTTCGCCGAACTTGTCGGCAGGCTCGATCGCATACCACGGCGGCAGTGGCCGTACGTGATCGCGATCGCCGTCGCGCTCCGCCATAGCTGGCGGCGTGACGGGCTCACGCGGATCGCCAGACGCCTCCGCGTGTCGCTTGCCACGAGCCCGGTTCCGCACGGCGGTTCGACTGTTCACCGTTTCCGACCATCACACGGCCGATTCTCCGGCTCGCCTCGATCCCGTCAAGGCTCTCCGCTGCGCTCCGACCCCGCGGGGCGGGGCTCACGGCCTTGACGGAGCTCTCGGTCGAGCCCGGTTCGGCTCTTACGTGATGGTCGGGGAGTTCTGAGGACGTTCACAGAAAGGAGCAGGACGATGCGTCAACTGTCGATCACACCCAGCATCACGGTGACGATCGGCCGCCACACGCGACAGTACTTCGCGTTCGTCACCACGGCCCCACCGGAGCTCGATTCGCCGGCAACGGTGAGACTCCACGAGGGTTCGTTCTCGGATGTCGTCGGCCTTTGCCGCCGACCCAGTCACGTACAACGAGCTCCGTGCCCGCACACCAGCACGCCTGGTGCTCATCGAGGCACTGGAACTCGCCTGGCAGCGAGCCAAGTACCGCGGACATCAGCACCTGTTCCTGCGCGCGGATCCTGGCCTCGTCGGCCTCAACACGCTGCAGCTCTGGCTCTGGCAGCGCCTCCAGGCGCGTGTCGCCAGCCCGGTGGCCGCATGACTCCCTCAACTCACTCGTTGGCGTCAACCGCTCGCCCCAACGGCGAGCTTTTCAGGAGGTCACGTTATGGTCGTCAAAATCACGCCGAACGACAAAGGCAACCCGCCAGGCAAACTCGCGGATGCCGAGCTGCATTTCACCGACGGAGAGCTCGACGGCTTGAAGCTGATCGGCTTCTCCATCTGGGAGCGTCGCGGCGGCGGTGGCCGCAACGTCACCTTCCCGGCCCGACAGTACGCCGTCAACGGTGAGCGTCGCAGCTATGCGTTGTTGCGGCCGATCACCGACACCGGCGCGCAGACCCGCATTCGCGATCTCGTGCTGGAGGCCTACGCCGACTACGAAGAGGGATCGGCGATCGCGTCGTAGCTGCATACCGAGCGTTCCGGACGCTGCCACCGTGGCGGCGTCCGGAACGACGCTCGTGACAGATCACGGCGCTCTGGCGAAGCCTTTTGATCGAGGTGCCCATGGAAACGCCGATGCACGAACGGACGCGCGACGCGGCGGGATCCTCACGCGAGACGTTGGACGAACTCTTGACCGTAGACGATGTCGCCGCCCTCCTGAAAGTCACGCCGAGTTGGGTCTACGAACACACCCGCGGACGCGGCACCCCAAAATCTGAACGGTTGCCGCACGTGAAAATCGGCAAGTACGTCCGCTTTGAAGCTCGTGCATTACGAGCGTTTCTCGAGAAAAAATGCCGAACCGCGTGATCCCATTCACCGCAGCCGCTACAATCGGAACGAGGCTAAACCACGAAGAACCAACGAGAGGAAAGGGTGTCTCTCGTATGGTTCCGAAGAAGCGGCAGTACGGTAGCGGATGTTTGCTCAAGCGAGAAAGGGGGTGGGCGATTCGCTGGCGGGAGGTCGAACGGGCTCCCGACGGCACGACGGTCAAGGTGCTGCGCTACGAGATGCTCGGCCAGATCTCACGCGCGGAGGCGGGACGACAGTTGGCTGCCAAACTGGCGGCGGCTGGCACCCAGCAGCCGGTCCGCTCACGAGTGCCGTTTCAAACGCTCGTGACGCAGTGGGAGGCAACGGTGCTACCAGTGTACAAGCACTCGACCCAGAAGCATCGGCGCTGGATCCTCAAGAAGCACTTGTTGCCGCAGTTCGGCGACACGGCGGTGTGCGACATCACGCGGCAGGCGGTCCAAGCGTATGTGGCCCAGTTGATGCGCGCGGAGTACGCGCCCAAGTCCATCGATCACATTCACGATGTGCTGAGCGCGATCCTGCGGACGGCGGTCAAGTGGGGACATCTCACGGACAACCCGGCGCGGGCGATCGACTTGCCGCCGCTCAAGACGGTGCGACCCAAGTGGGCGTTGACACCGGCTCAGGCGACGACGCTCCTCGAGGCGCTGTCCCCACTAGGGCGCGCGATGGTGGGGCTCGCGATTCTGTCTGGGCTCCGGCGCGGCGAGTTGTTTGCGCTGCGCTGGCGGGACGTCGACGAGACGGGACGACTGCTGACGGTGCGCGAGGCGATCTACGATGGCGTCGTCAGTACACCGAAGACGGACGCCGGACGCCGCCAGATTCCGCTCTCGGCAACCGCGCTTGCGTTGATCACCGAGTGGAAGGCGCACGCGTACACGTCCGAACCCGACGCGTTCGTCTTCTCGACGCGCAAGGGGCATCCGCTCGCGCCGAACAACGTGCTGCGACGGGTCGTCTTCCCCGCGTGCAAATCGCGGGAGCTCCCGCGCGCCACGTGGCTCACCTTTCGCCGCACGTACGCGTCGTGGTCACACGACAAAGGCGTGTCGGGGAAAGTCGTCGCGCAGTTGATGGGGCATGCGAACGTCGACACGACGCTGAACGTGTACACGCAAGTGCTCGACGGATCGGTGCGCACGGCGATGGAGACCGTTGGAGACGAATTGTTCACGATTGTTCACAAAACGGAGGGGTCGACGCCGATCGTCAGCAGCTAAGTTGTTGAAAGCATTGGCGGGCCCAGCAGGACTCGAACCTGCGACCTCCTGGTTCGTAGCCAGACGCTCTATCCAACTGAGCTATGGGCCCGCGCGAGGTCAGAAATTTCGATCCTAGCACAACAGTGACGGCGCCCGAGCTCCGCTACCACGCGCGGCGCTGCTCGACGCGCTCGTGGAAGAGCGTGTCGTCACGCAGGAGCGCGGCGAGACGCGCCCGCAGCTCGCGGGCGTCTCGCACGTCGCTCGGATCGACACGCGTCGCGTGGCCGCCGCGGTGCGCGAGCCACGAAAACACGATCGGTGACAGTGCGGCGGTGCGGGGGGCCGCGAGCGCGCTGCGAAAGAACCGCATGATGCGCGTGCTGTGCACCGCGAGGTCGGCGCCGTTTCTGCGGGTGCGCTGAATCATCCAGCGGCCGTCGGCCGCGGCGCCGACGAGCTCGACTGAATCGGGCTCGACCGACGGCATCAGCACGAGGACGTCGCGGAGGAGCGCGGCGGGGACGGCGCGCGTGCTGAGATCCGGGGCTCCGATCTGCACGTTGACTGGCGGCTGCCGCTCCTGAATCAGCGCGCCTTCGCGCAGCAGCGCTTCCAGCTCGGATCCGACTTCCCGCCACTCGGCGTCCGCCGCGCGCGACAGCTCCGGCTTGAGCGCACGCCAACGTCGCTCCGCGAAATGCGCGCGGAGCCTGCGGCGCAGGTTGATCGCCTTGCCGACATACAACGCGCGGCCGTCTGCGTCCGTCAGCACGTAGACGCCCGGCGAGGCTGGCGCGTCTCTGCAGATACGGTCGCCGGCGCGGCGCCAGATCTCGCGTCGGTCCTCGAGGACGAGCGCCTGCGCGACGAGCCGCCGCGCGAGCTCCGGCGGCGCCCCGCGGATGCCGAGCACTTCGGCTGCGAGGCGCTGATGATCGGGCGCGTCGCCCATCTCCGCGAGGCGCGCGAGGAGCTTGTCGCGAATCATGATTTTGACGGCGTCAAATTTTACTCGGTGCCTGGCATCGGTATCCGGCACCGGTAGCCGGCCCGTATCCGGCGATGGTGTCCGGCACCCGAGTCCGGCACGGGTACCGACTATTTCATCGGCCGATCGAGGCCGTGGCCGGCGCGCAGCTGCGGCGACAACGTGATCGGCAGCTTCCCGCCAATCGCCGCCTCGCCGGCGATGGCCCGGACCGCGGCGCGCTCGGACTGATCGTAGAAGTCGTACGTCAGCAGCGTGGCCGGCAGCTCCGGAACGAACGACGCGGTGTACGGGTTCCCGAAGAAGCACGTCACGAGCGGGACGCCCGTTCCGTCGGTGATGCGCGCCAGATCCCGCAACAGCCGCACGAGCTCCGGCCCGAGGTCGAGCCGTCCGCTGCCCGACGTCGCGCGGACGAACACCGATGCGACGATCGCGCCATACCGCGGCGCCACGGCGCGCACCAGATCGAGCTCCGACATCGGCGTGTGGTCCGACACCTCGATCGAGGTCACCTGCGGCCATCGCTTCTTCAACTCGGGAATGAACGTGCGGCTGGGCGCGGCGATCTGCCATCCTGACGGATAGTCGAGGATCGACAGATACAGAACCGGCGTGCCGCGCGCCACGGTGAGCGGCACCTGATGCCGATCGTCTTTGACGAGCGTGATCGCGCGTGTGAACGCGTCCTGCGCCACCGCTTCGTGCGCGCGGCCGCCGACGGTCGCCGGCACGGCGTCGAGATCGATCGCCCGGCGCAGGTGCAGCCCGACCGACGCCTTGGCGCGCAGCACGCGCGTCACCGACGCGTCGATCTGCACCTGCGTGACGCGTCCGCCCGCGCGCGCTTCCCGGATGCCGTTGAACGCCGCAATCGGATCGGGCGAGTGCAGCACCTGATCGGCGCCCGCGAGCAGCGCGCGTACGGCGCCTTCCTCGGGCCGTACCATCTTCGCCACCGCGTCCATCGACATGGAATCGGTGTAGACCAGGCCGCTGAAGCCGATCTCCCGACGCAGCAGATCCTGCAGGATCGGCCTGCTGAACGTGGCCGGCGTCGACGGCGCCGGATCGAGCGCCGGCAGCTCGATGTGCGCCGCCATCACCGCTTCGGCGCCCAGTTCGACACCGCGGCGGAACGGCAGCAGCTCGACGTTCTGCAGTCGCGTGCGATCGTAGGTGATCACCGGCAGGCCGAGGTGGCTGTCGACGTCGGTGTCGCCATGCCCCGGGAAATGCTTGATCGTGGCGATCATCCCACCGTCGCGCGCGCCCGCCACGTACGCGCCGACCAGCGTCGCGACGCGCGACGGATCCTCGCCGTAGGACCGGGTGTTGATCACCGGGTTGCGCGCGTTGTTGTTCACGTCGGCGACCGGCGCAAAGTTCACCTGCACGCCGAGCGCGCGCGCTTCGATCGCCGTGATTCGCGCTTCTTCGCGGACCAGACGCACGTCGTCTCCCGGCGCGATGGCGCCCATCGCCATCTGTCGCGGGAAGGTCGTCGCGCCGAAGATGCGGAAGCCGACGCCGGTTTCGAAGTCGCCGGTGTTCAGGAGCGGAACGTTCGACAGGGCCTGCAGCCGGTTGAGGAGGAACGCCGCCGAAAAGGGCTGGCCCAGGATCACCGTGCCGTAGCCGGGATTCAGCAGCACCGACGGCGCGGGCATCGAGGCGCCGAAGACGTGGAACCCGCCGACGTGATAGTCGCGCACGAGCCGCGTCAGCGTGTCGAACGTCTCGCTGTCCGTGCTGAGGAAGTTCGATTCGAACGAGGGGACGATGAGCTGTCCGATTTTTTCGTCGGGGGTCAGCTTCGTCATCGTCAGCTCGACCCACCGTTCAGCGGCGCGGTCGAGCGTGAACGGATCGCGCGGCGCAGCCGTCAGTGTGAAGGGCGCGACCCAGGCCAACGCAGCCGCGAAAACACGAAAACACGAGAACACGAAACGCTTTCCTGTTCGTCTCTTCGTGCTTTCGTGGTCTCGGAAAGGCATGGGCGGATGGTACCACGCAGCGCGCTACAATAAGCCCGAATGAGCCAGACCGAACACAAGGCGCGCGCGCCCGTGTCGGTGCGCTGCTTCGTCCTCACCGTCAGCGACACGCGGACGGTGGAGACCGACGCGAGCGGCCGCGCCATTGTGGAGCTGCTGACGGCGGCGGGGCACGAGGTCGCCGGCCGGACCATCGTCAAGGACGATCCGGATCTGGTCCGCGGGACGATCGAGCGTCAGCTGGCGTCGCCCGACGTGCACGCCATCATCACGACCGGCGGCACCGGCATCACGTCGCGCGACAGCACGTACGAAGCGGTCGCCGGCCTGCTGCAGAAACGGCTCGATGGGTTCGGCGAGCTCTTCCGGATGTTGAGCTTCGAGCAGATCGGGCCGGCCGCGATCATGAGCCGCGCCAGCGCAGGCCTTGTCGCCGGGCGTATCGTGGTCTCGCTGCCGGGATCCGAGGCGGCGGTGCGACTCGCGATGGAGCGGCTGCTGATTCCCGAGCTCGGGCATCTCGTGGAGCAGGCGAGACGGTGACGCGCGCCTGACGGCTTCGCGCTGCGTCGATGTACGCGATATCGTCGGGCGGGAGCGGAGCCGATCCGAAGGGTGTGGCGACGTCACGCGATCTCGCAGGGCGAAGGGCTTTAGCCGAGCCGAACGGACATGCGACCCTTTACTTCGACCATCTCCCTGGAAGAAGCACGACGCCGCCTCGACGCCGCCGTCCGCCCCATCGTACGCACCGAGCGCGTGCCGCTCGACGCCGCCGCGGGACGCGTCGCCGCGGCTGACGTCATGTCGCCGATCGACGTGCCGCCGTTTGCGCGATCGGCGATGGACGGGTACGCGGTGATCGCCGCTGACACGAGCGGCTCGGCGCGGGCCACGCCCGCGAGGCTGCGGGTCGTCGACCGGATCTATACCGGCCAGCCCTCGTCCGTCACCATCGAGCGCGGCACGTGCGCGGAAATCGCAACCGGCGCGCCACTGCCCGCGGGAGCCGACGCGGTGGTGATGGTCGAGGAGACGGCGAAAAGCGGCGACATGGATGTCGACGTCTTCGCCGCCGCGACTGCCGGGCAGAACATCGGCCACCGCGGCGCCGACATCACATCCGGCGATCGCGTCGTCGGCGGCGGCGATCTGCTGACGCCGAGCCGCGTCGGCGCCGTCGCCGCCATCGGAGGCGTGGACGTGGAGGTCTACGCCAGGCCGCGCGTCGCGATCCTGTCCACGGGCAACGAGGTCGTCGATCCGGGACAGCCGCTGCCGCCCGGCCACGTCTACGACGTGAACCGCTTCACCCTCGGCGCGATCGTCTCGGCGCACGGTGGCGTGCCCGAATCGCACCGGCCCGCGCAGGACACGGTCGTGGCGCTCCTCGCGTCTCTCGATGCATGCGCGCAGGGCGATCTGATCGTGTTCTCGGGAGGGAGCTCGGTCGGCGAGCGCGACCTCGTGGTGGACGCGATCGCCGCCCGCGGCGAGATGATCTTCCACGGCATCGCCGTCCGCCCGGGGAAGCCGACCGCGTTCGCGCTCGTCGCCGGCACGCCATTCTTCGGGATGCCAGGCAACCCGACGTCCTGCCTGTCCAACGCGTACATCCTGCTCGTGCCGTTCCTGCGCGCGATGGCCCGCTTGCCGACGCACGTCCCGCGCACGATCGAGGTGCCGCTCGGGCGCCGCATCGTCTCGGCGGCGAACCGGCATCAGTTCTACACCGTCCGCCTGCGCGACGGCGTTGCACATCCGGCGTTCAAGGGCTCGGGCGACATCACGAGCCTGTCGCAGGCCGACGGCTTCATCGAAATCGCGTCCGACCGGAGCGTCGTCGAAGAAGGCGCGACAGTGAGGGTAACGCTCTTCTGAATCGGCGATCGGCGATCTGGTGATCAGCGATCGATCGGCGACCGATCGGCGATCACCCGATCGGCGATCGGCGATTCACCGTCTACCGATCCGTCGCTCGTATTCCAACTCGAGGACGTCGGCCGTGTGGAGATCGAATGCGTTCGCGGTTCGTAGATAGCTGCCGCGGAACTCGGAGTGGCAGCGGTAGCAGACCGTGACGTCCTTCAGCCGGCCATAGACCACGAGATCGATGAGCGCGGCGGACGCCAGGATGCTGTAGGCGATCAGGTCGCGGCCGAACCAGTAAAACCCCGCGCTGATCAGCGCGCCGATGATGACCACGGTGAGACCGGCCTTCGGATTGAAGTCCTTGCGGATGTAGAAGTCACCGCCCTCGCACACCGGACACCGATCGACGGCGCGATCGCCGCGCAGCGCATCGCTGATCGTCAGGGCCATTTCCCGGCCGCAGCCGCCGCACTTGATCGCCGCCGGCGCGTCAGCGGCATGAACGGGCAGACCAGCGTCACACTTCGGGCACTTCGCAAGGATCTCCAACTACTTCGCCTCCACGTCATAGATGTACAGCGTCGATTTGTCGTCCTCCGGCATGAAGTAGCCGCGTAAGCCTGTCGCGCTCGGCTCGATCCAGACCGGGTTGTGCGTCATGTCCATCCCGCCGGCGGTCCAGAGCAGAACCGGCACCTGATGGACCGGACGCCCGTCCTCGAGGTTGACGAGATCGATCCCACCGAGCCGGAAGGGCGCCACGTCCGGCCTCTGGCGCATTTCGGCGACCCCTGTGCACACCATGAGACGGCCACCAAGATATTTGCAGTCCTGATAGTCCAGATAGTGCGAGGTGTTGAGCGTGCGCAGCGTCTCTGGAGGCACATCGGCGTTCGTCACCCTCCCGTCGTTGCCGAGTGTCCATCGATAGAAGCGGCGCGAGCCCCAGCTGACCCCGTGCAGTGTGTTGTCGTCGGTGTTGTGGATGATGGCGCCGATGTGGTCGGCGAAGCGAAACATCTCGGTCGCCTTCATCGCCTCGGGATCCACCCGGTAGACGATCGAGCGGCTGTTCGGTCGGTACTCGGCCACCGAGACCCAGACGTGCTTTCCGTCGTAATCGATACCGCCGGGGTGATAGATCGTTCCTTCTCCCAGCCGGAGATCGGCGATGAGGTTGCCCGCCATATCGATCTTGAACAAGTGCCCGACGCCATCGCCCGCATCCCGGTCGTAGTCGCCGACGGGCCGTGGCAGCAGTTTCGTCGGTACCTTGACTTCGACAGACGAGACGAACAGCGTGCGGCCGATCTTCACCATGCCCTGCGGATGGTAGGTGCGGAAACTGATCCGCACCGACGCCACCCGCTTCCACGACGAGCCTCGCGTGAGCTTCGTCACGCGCTCGGCGATGGTCGATCGTGTGTCTGTGGGAACGGTTGTCACGGCCACGGCGGCAGTCGCGACAATTGTCACGGTCGCGAGAACGTGCATCGGCAGAGAAATTATGACACGCGCATCATTCCGCGAGACGGCTGGCGACGGAGCGTGTCCGGGGCCGGTCTGAAAAACCGGCGCCTACTCCTCCCTCAACGCCTCGGTCGGCTCGAGGCGCGACGCGCGGAGCGCCGGCAGGTAGCTTGCCAGCATCGCGATCGCGCCGAGCCCGGCGGCCGCCATCGCCAGCGTCGCGGGATCGCCGGGGTGCAGGCCGAACAGCAGCGTCGACGCCGTCCGTGCCGCCGCGATCGCCAGCACCGTCCCGACGAAGACGCCGGCGATCAGCAGCACGCCCGCTTCGCGCATCACCAGGCGGACGACGTCGCGGCGATCGGCGCCGAGCGCCATGCGGATGCCGATCTCGTTCCGGCGCCGCGCCACCATGTACGACATCACGCCGTAGAGACCGATGGTCGCGATCAGCGCGGCGAGCGCGCCGAAGAACCCGGAGAGTGTCGCCATCAACCGCTCCCGCATCAGCGACGCGCGCACCATGCTCGGCAGCGTCTGGAACTGGACGATGATGTTGGCGTTCGTCTGCCCGACGACCGAAGTCACCTGCGATGTGATGCTCGTCAGCGGGGCCGTCGAGCGCATCACCACCTGCAGAAACGGATCCGGCTTCTCTTCCTGCGCTGCGGCGAAGAACACCAGCGGCGTGAACTCCTCACGCAGATCGGTGTACTTCGTGTCCTTGACGACGCCGACGATTCGATTGAGCGGCCGCGGCCGGTTGGGCGGCTCGTCGACCTGGAACATCTGGCCGATCGGATCCTGGCCGGCGAAGAACTTGTGGGCGAACAGCTCGGTGACGATCGCCGATTTCTCCGGGCCGGGCCGGTCGCGGCCGTCGAAGTCGCGTCCCGCCAGGAGCGGCGTGCCCATCGTCCGGAAATAACCGTCGCTCACAAGGTTGAAGTTCACGATGTCCTGATACTTCTTGCCGTTGATCACGATGTTGTTGTTCCAGCCGCTGCCGCTGACCGGCACGATGAACGCCTGAGCGGCCGACGCCACGCCCGGAAGCGCTGCCAACCGTGACGCGATGTCGGCGAACAGCGCCGTCCGCCGCTCTTCCGGCACCCCGGCGCGCCGCATGTCCATATTGACGACGAGGATGCCGTCCTGCGTGAAGCCGGCGTCGAGCGTCATCAGGTTGCGGAGGCTGCGCACGAACAGCAGCGCGCCGACGACGAGCACGAGCGACAGGGCGACCTGCGCGACGACGAGCGCGCGCCGCATGCCGAAACGCTCGCGCGAGTCGGTCGATCCGCGAGTACCCGCCTTCATCGCGACGCCGGGCGCCGCTCCCGTGGCGCGAATCGCCGGCACGAGGCCGAAGATCGCACAGGTCACGACGCCCAGCGCCGCCGTGAACGCGAAGATCCGCCAGTCGAGCGCGAGCTCCACGAAAATGCGGTTGTTGTCGGTGGTGAGAAACTCCACGAGGAAGCGGCTGAGCCACTGCGCGAGCAGCGCGCCGCACCCCGCGCCGATCGCCGCGATCAGCAGGCTCTCGGCGAGCAGCTGGCGGACGATGCGGCCACGTGACGCGCCGATCGCCAGGCGAACGGCGATCTCACGCTCGCGGGCGGTCGCGCGCGCGAGCATCAGGTTCGCTAGGTTCGCGCATGCGATCAGCAGGACCAGACCGGTGGTCGCGAGCAGCAGCCAGAGCGGCGACTCGTACTGGCGCCGCAACTGCGAGATGCCGGTGCCCCCCGGGTACGCGCCAATCTTGAACTGCAGATAGTGCGTCGCGTCTTCGGCACGGTAGTCGGGCAGCGTCGTCTGGAAATCGGCGGCGAGATCGCGGCGAGCTGCGCGCGCGCCTGTTCGAGCGTGATCCCGGGCTTCAGACGGCCCATCGCCCCGAGAAACCAGACGTCCTTCTTGTCCATCGCCGTGCGCGCCCCGCGTGAGACCGGCTCGGCGCAGAGCGGCACCGCGACGTCGAACGTGCGGCCGACCTCGACGCCGAAGAAGCTCGCGGGAGTGACGCCGACGATGTCGAACGAATGGCCGTCGAGCGTGATCGTGGCGCCGACGACCGACGCGCTGCCGGCGTACTCGCGCTGCCAGAACGCGTAGCTCAGCACGGCCGGTGGCGAGGCGCAGCCGCGGCGATCGTCGGCGGCGGTCAGCGTGCGGCCGATGAGCGCCGGCACGCCGAGCCCCTTGAAGAAGTCGCCGCTCACCCAGAGGCCCTGCGCATAGCGAGCTTCGCCGCCAGTCGTCAGATCGAAGGTCGGCGCGCTCCAGGCGAACGCCTCGCTGAACACCTGCTGCCGATCGCGAATCTGTTCCCAGAGCGGATTGGTCAGGCTGGGACGCCGGCCGGTGAACTGGCCGGTGCGGCCGCCGACAGGATCGGCAATCCGCACTTCGACGAGCTCGCCGGCGTCCTTCACGGGCAGCGTGCGGATGCGGACGGCGTCGAGCAGCTGGAAGATCGCCGTGTTGGCGCCGACGCCGAGCGCGAGCGACAGAATGGCGACGATGGCGAACGCGGGGTTCAGGCGAAGCAGCCGCGCGCCGTATTTCAGATCGCGCCAGGCACTGTCGATCAACTTCACGGTGTTCATCTGATAAATCTCCTCGCGGACCAGCGTCGCATTCCCCAGCTTGCGGCGCGCCGCGGCGCGCGCCGCGTCCGGGCTCATGCCACGCGCGATGTTGTCGTCGGTTTCGATCGCCAGGTAAGCGTCGATCTCGCGCGCGCGCTCGTCGTCCCAGCGGCCGCGCCGAAAGAATCGCGTGATGCCCATGCGTCATTCGTCCCATCAGCTTTCAGGGTCGCCTCACGCCGGTCGCAAAATCCTGTTCACCGCGCGGACGATCTCGTCCCACCGGTTGGTCTGCGCCGTGAGCTGCTTACGGCCGGCCGGCGTGAGCCGGTAGTAGCGCGCGCGCCGGTTGTTCTCGGACGTGCCCCAGAACGACGCGATCCAACCGCGGTCCTCGAGCCGGTGCAGCGCTGGATACAGCGACCCATGCTCCACCTGCAGCACCTCCTCGGACCGGTGCTCGATGGCGTAGGCGACCGTGTGGCCGTGCGCCGGGCCAATCGCCAACGTTTTGAGGATCAACAGGTCGAGCGTCCCTTGGAGCAATTCACCCTGGATGGGCGTATTTCCACGTTTTGGCATGCTCGGGCGATAATACTCCACTAGATCATCTACCGGAGGCATTAGACGGCGGCCCGCGAAAAAGGGTTGGGGCGGAGCCCCGCCGACGCAGGGCCCCCCGGCGGGCGATCAGCGGCCCGGGAAGAAGGACGGGAGCGGCAGGTCGCGCATGGTGTGCAGGCCGGGCGCTGCCTGCAGCACGCGCGGGATCGAGTTGACGACGATCGACGCGGTCGCGACGTCGCCGTGGATGCCGCCCGCTATTTTCATCGACAGGTTCGGCGATCCCTCAATCTCGACCGAATCGTAGGTCTCGGGCGACCCCAGATATGCTTCCATGTGCAGCTTGATGGCCGGCTCCTTCTTGCGGTAGCCGATGCCGTCCTGAATGATCCCGCAGACGTAGCCGGGATCGACCGCGAGGAACTCGCTCGAGATCGTCACCGACGCCAGCTTCGGCTGGATCTCGTCGGTGATGCGATCGAGCGTCCACCCGAGCGCGTCGGCAATCATGGCGATCGACTCGGTCATCCCCACGTGTCGCACGCTGCCATCGTCGACCTTCTTCTGGAACTGCTCGGTGGTGAGGCCCGCGCCGATCTTCTGCTGGAACGGCAGGCGGCGGATCCGCGCGTCCTGCAGGCGATTCACGACCACGCGATCCACCCGCTCGCAGACGGCGGTGAGCGCGATCGGCAGCGCGTCCATCGCGAAGCCAGGGTTGACGCCGGTGCCCAGCACCGCGACCCTGGCCTTCTTCGCCATCGCGTGAATCTGACGCGCGTGGCGGATGTGCGTGTAGCCGGGATACGACAGCTCCTCGGTCGTCGACACGATCGCGATCTTCGCCTTGAGGATGGCCTCGATCTGCGGCATCACCTTCTTGATCGACGAGGTCGTGGACAGCACCACGACGTCTGGCTTCGCCGATCTCAACGCCTTGGCCGCGTCGGCCGACACCTTGACGTTCAGGCGTTTGGGCAGCCCGACGACGTCGCCGAGGTCGCGCCCGACTTTGGCCGGGTCGATGTCGATGGAGCCGACGATCTTGAAACCAGGACGTGCCGCCACCTGCTTGACGATGGCCGCCCCAATCGGACCGAGCCCGAAGTGCATCACTTTGATGTTGGGCATATCCTGCGGATTATACTCACGGGCGATGGCGCCAGACCACCCGGGCGGGTTGACGCGCGAGCATGTCGTCTGGGCCTATCGCCTCCTGCTGGACCGCGATCCCGAGAGCGATGATGTGATCGGCCCGAAGCTGGCCGGATCACGCGACACAAGCGAACTCCGGCGTCATCTGATGACGTCAGCGGAGTTCCGCGACAAGAACCCCGATTTCGCGCATACGAACGATCCGACCGTCGTGATCAAAGAGATCGCGCCGGCCGTGCGGCTGCTCCTGGACCTGTCGGACCACGTCATCGGCCTCAACATCCTGCGCGGCCACTATGAGCGCGACGAGATCCGCTTCGTGCGCAGCGTCCTCGATCCGGGCGACGTCGCAGTGGACGTCGGCGCGCACATCGGGTTCTTCACGATGCTGATGGCGGCCATGGTGGGATCGGCCGGCCGCGTATACGCGTTCGAGCCGCTCGAGGCGCATGCGACCATGCTCGAGCAATCGGTCGTCGAAAACCAGTTCCGCGATCGCGTGATGTTCAGACGTGCGGCCGTCGGCGCGGCGTCGGGGACTGCGACGCTCACCTTCCCCGTCGAGACGCTGAATTCGGGCGGCGCCTATCTGTTGCGGAACGGGACGGCCCCCCTGGCAGGAAACCAGAGGAAAGAGGTGCCGGTCGTCGCGCTCGACATGCTGGACATGCGGCGCCCGGTCCGGTTCATCAAGATGGACGTCGAAGGGGCGGAGCCGCAGGTGATCCGCGGCGCCGAGCGGATCCTGAAAGACGATCGGCCGGTGATTCTGTCCGAGCTGCATCCGACGCAGCTCGATCGCGCATCGGGCGTCAGCGGCGACGAGTTCCTCGCGCAGATGAAGGCGCTCGGCTACCGCGCGCATCCGCTGCGCGATTACGCTCCGGCGAAAACCGGACACCACCACGACTACGCCGCGCTCGTCGGCCCGGCGCTCGATCGTGCGCCGGCCGATGCCATCATCACCGTCGCGCTACTGCATTCCTGAGATCAAGACAACATCTGTCGGCACCGGCCCGTGCGCAATCGCGAGCCGCCCGTCGCGCGACCAGGCGAAGCTGAAGATCCGCTCGCCGTTCATGTCCAGCAGCCGTTGCGGCGCGCCGCCGTCCACGGGCTGATTCCAGAGCGCCGGGGCCCCCTTGCGCGACTCCAGGAACGTCAACGCGTCGCCAGTGGACGTGAAGCCCAGCATCAAGGGCACGCTGACGATGTCGAACGAACGCTGCGCCGCGCCGGTCTCGACGGCTCTCAGCACCACATCCTGGCGGCCGCCGGCGCCGAATGAGAACGAGGCGACGTACCGGCCATCGGGAGACAGCGTCGCCGACATCGCGAAATCATTGGAAATCTGGGTGGGCGTTCCGCCATCGAGGGCGACTCGAAACAGGCGTGGAGACTGGTAGCGCTGTTCCGGATCCTTCGCGAGGGCACGTCGCACGATGCGGCTCAGATCGCGCGGCAGTTGTGGCCGGACGTCGGTGATCGGCTTCGGCGTGTCCTTCAGGATCGCGGCAAGGGTCGACACGCTGCCATCGCCCCCGAACGGCCGCATGCCGGTCGCCATCTCGTAGATCATCACCCCGAGCGAAAAGAGATCGCTCCGCTCGTCGACGGCGCCGGCGGCCGCCTGCTCGGGCGACATATACGCGACCGTTCCGACGATGTGACCCTCTCCCGTCAACGCCTGCGTGGGCCCGGAAGTGCCGTCCAGCTGGACCGCCGGCTCGCGCAGCTTCGCCAGCCCGAAGTCGAGCACCTTCACCCGGCCATCTTTCGTCACCATCACGTTCGACGGCTTGAGATCGCGGTGCGTGATTCGCGTGCGCGTGCGCGGCGCTGAGTGCATCGGCCAGCGGGATCGCGTGCTTCAGCAGCGTGTCGATCGGCAGACCGTCCGAGGGAATCAAATCGGCCAGCGTGTGTCCGTCGACGAACTCCATCGCGAGGAAGACGCGGCCGTCGAACTCTTCGACCGCGTAAATCGTGACGATGTGAGGGTGATTGAGCGCGGCGGCGGTGCGGGCTTCGCGCTGAAAGCGATCGAGCGTCGCGAGGTCCGAATCGACGCGAGACGGAATCACCTTGAGCGCGACCTCCCGGTGCAGCTTCGAGTCGCGCGCGCGATAGACTTCGCCCATCCCGCCGACGCCGAGGGGCGCCAGGATTTCGTACGAGCCGAGACGCGTGCCCGCCGCCAACGTCATGGGGTGCGCGAATTATACGCGTCTGCCCGAGCGTCGCACCGCCGCCGCCCGGGGGAACGGCGTCGATGTGCTACAATGTGCTACATGAGAGCGAAACAGCAGCAGAAACAACAGAAGCAGGTGGGTGTGCGCGAGCTCCGGCAGAACCTGAGCGTCCATCTCCGGCGCGTGCTGCGCGGCGAGACCCTCGAAGTCACCGACCGCGGCCGGGCCGTGGCCGTACTGGCGCCGCTGCCACGGCCCTCATCGGTGCTCGAGCGGCTTCGCGCTGAAGGACGCCTGACGCCCGCGTCGGGCGACCTGCTCGCGCTGAAGCGACCACCGATGCCGGTGTCGCGACGCGGCAGCGAAGCACTCGAGGAGCAGCGCGCTGACCGCTTGTGACCGCGGCACCCGTGTATCTCGATTCTTCCGCACTGATCAAACTCGTCTTTGAAGAACCCGAGAGTGCGGCGCTCGAACGGTTTCTGATCGAGTGGCCGGTCCGGGCATCGAGCTGGCTGGCGCGGGTGGAGGTCCTGAGAACCGCAGGAACCGTCCGCGATGCCATCGTCGTCCGGCACGCCGACGACGTGCTCGCCGCAGTCGATCTGATCGCACCGGACGCCCGACTGCTCGTCGAAGCCACGGAGCTCGAACCCTTTTCGTTGCGAGCACTCGACGCCGTTCACCTCGCAACGGCGCTGTCATTGCAGCCTGATCTCGCGGGCGTGGTCGTGTACGACCGGCGACTCTCCGATGCCGCGCGGGCAGCCGGCCTCACCGTGTGGGCGCCGGCCTAGTGATAGCATGGCGGCGCATGCGCCGCGCGCTCCTCTGGCTGCTCTCGATTCTCGTCGCCGGCCCCGCCGGTACGTCGACCGCGATCGCGCAACCTGCGGGCTCCGGATCGCTCAACCCGCCGCGCTCGCCGCGCAATGCGAACTACACGATCACGGCGCGCCTCGATCCGGCGACGCGCACGATCACGGCGTTGGAGGTCATCACCTGGCGGAATATCACGAGCCGTCCGGCCACCGATCTGCAATTTCATCTGTACTGGAACGCGTGGAAGAACACGCGGTCGACGTTCATGCGCGAGCGCGCGCTCGGCGAGGCCGGCATCGCGCCGGCCGCCGAGGGATCGGGCTCAGCCGGCGAGTGGGCGCGCATCGACGTGACCGGCGTCAAAGTCGGCGGCATCGATCGCACCGCTTCCAGGCGCTTCATCGCGCCCGACGATGACAACGCGGATGACGAGACGGTGATGTCGGTCCCGCTCGTGGAGCCGATCGCGCCCGGTGCGGCCGCGCAAGTCGACGTCGCGTGGACTGCGCACGTGCCGCGGACGTTTGCGCGGACCGGAGCGATCGGCAACTTCTTCTTCATCGCGCAGTGGTTCCCGAAGCTCGGGGTGCTGCAGGAGGAGGGGTGGAACTGCCACCAGTTCCACGCCAGCACCGAGTTCTTCTCGGACTTCGGCATCTACGACGTGTCGCTGACGGTACCGGCCGACTGGGTGGTCGGGGCCACGGGGGTCCGGCGCAGGCTCCGTTTCGACAACCCGCGCAACACGGCGACGCACCGGTATTACCAGGAAGATGTGCACGACTTCGCGTGGACCACGAGCCCGGACTACCTCGAGCGGACGGCGCGTTTCGAGCAGCCCGGGCTGCCGCCGGTCGACATGCGGCTGCTCCTCCAGCCGGAGCATGCGAATCAGGCGGAGCGCCATTTCGACGCGACGCGCACCACGTTGAAGTACTACGGCGAATGGTTCGGCCCGTATCCCTACCGCCACATCACCATCGTCGACCCCGCGTATCAGAGCGGCGCTGGCGGCATGGAGTATCCGACGCTGTTCACGGCCGGCACGCGCTGGCTCGCGCCGTCGCGCGTCACCACGCCGGAAGGCGTCACGGTCCACGAAGCGGGCCACCAGTTCTGGTACGGCATCGTGGCCAACAACGAGTTCGAGGACGCGTGGATGGACGAGGGCTTCAACACGTTCTCCACGGCACGCGCGGTCGCGCAAGCCTACGATCCGAATTATCTGGCGCTGCGCTATTTCGGCGGCTTCATCCCCTGGGTGTTTCGCGACATCGAGCTCAGTCGCGAGACCGAAGGCAACCGTCTGGCGGGCTATCGCCGTGACGCGAAGAGCGACGCGCAATCGACGCCGTCGTTCAGGTACTTTCCGGCGACCGGCGGCAGCATCACGTACAACAAGACGGCGCTGTGGCTGAACACCATGGAGCGCTGGCTCGGATGGCCGACGCTGCAGCGCATCCTGTCCACGCATTTCGACAGGTGGCAGTTCAAGCATCCGGCGCCGCGCGATTTCTTCGACGTGGTCAACGAGGTCTCCGGCCGGGATCTCGACTGGTTCTTCGATCAGATGTATCTGAGCTCGAACGTGTTCGACTACGGCGTGCAGGATCTGAAGAGCGGTCGCGACGGTGACCACTACCGCACGAGCCTCGTCGTGCGGCGCTTTGGCGAAGCGCTGTTTCCGGTCGATGTGCTCGTGACGTTCGCCAACGGCGAGCGCGTCACGGAACACTGGGACGGGAAGGATCGGTGGAAGCTCTTCACCTACGCTCGAACCGGCCCGGCGGTCTCCGCGCAGGTGGATCCGAACCGCGTGCTGCTGCTGGACGTCGACCGGACGAACAACTCGAAGACGCTCGAGCCGAAGGGCGCGCACGCGGCGACCAAATGGTCGCTGAAATGGATGGTGTGGCTGCAGGATTGTCTGCTGTCATGGGCGGCGCTCGCATGAGCGGCGCGGACCAGCGAACCGAGTCCGAGCATCTCCGCCAGGGCCATGGCGGTCAGTTGGAGCTTGACGCGAAGGCGGAAAGACCGGCCCTGCAGTTGCGCCGCGGCGCCTTGGGCGCCGCGATCGACGGCATCCGGCGGGTGACTCGCGCGCCCGCGATCCTGCTGGGCGTCTGGGCGCTCACGCTCTGCGTCAGCCTGCCGCTGGCGCTGGCGCTGCGCGGCATGCTCGCACAGCACTTGGGCAGCAGCCTTGCCGCCGACACCGCGGCAAGCGGGGTGAACTACGACTGGATGCAGGAGTTCGGCAATCAGGCCACCGGACTCGGCGTGACCTTCAAGCCGACGATCATCGGCTTCGGCGCGGTGCTCGACAACCTGAGCGCCTTCCTCGACAACACATCGCGGCCGATCGTCATCGTCGGCGCGGCGACGATTTACGTGAGCATCTGGATCTTCGTCGCCGGTGGCATTCTCGATCGGTACGCGCGCGATCGCGCGACGCGGGCGTACGGGTTCTTCGCCACGTCCGGCGTCTTCTTCTTCCGGTTCATCCGTCTCGCCGCCGTGCAGTGGGTGGTCTACGGCGTGCTGTTCGGCTCGCTGCACCCGTGGCTGTTCAATCGACTGTATCCGCGGATCACGCACGAGGTATCGGTCGAGCGGACGGCCTTCCTGGTCCGCGCGGCCTTCTACCTCGCGTTCGGCGTCCTCGTTGCGGCCTGCGCGATGATCTTCGACTACGCGAAAGTCCGCGCCGTCGTCGAGGATCGCCGCAGCATGCTCAGCGCAATCAATGCGTCGCTGGGCTTCATCAGGCGGAACTTCGCGGCGGCCGTCGCGCTGTTTGCCACGAACTTCGCGCTGTTCGCGCTCGCGGTCGGCATATACGCGCTGATTGCGCCCGGCGCGGGCGGCAGCGGCGTGTCTTTGTGGATCGGCCTCGCGATCGGGCAGCTCTACATCGCCGCCCGGATCTGGGTGAAGCTGGTGTTCTGGGCGTCGGAGATCGCGTTGTTCCAGGGCCGCCTCGCGCACGCGGGCTACGTCGCGCGGCCGCAGCCGGCATGGCCGGACTCGCCGGCCGCCGAGGCGATCCAGTCGTAGCGGCCCGGCCCGCCGAAGCCCCTGGCGGAGGCAGTCCGGCGCGTCACTCAACCGTGAAGGTGGTCAGCGATCCGTGCGGGTAGCGACTCGCGGCGTCGCGCGACAGCAGATGCCGGCTGGCGACATACGGTCCGCGCTGAAGAGCGATAGCGCCTCAGCAGCAGGTGACACAGAACGTGCAGGTCGTTCCGCGTGGCGAGTACCGATACCCGTGGCAGAACCTCGTCGATCTGCGCCTCGTGAAAGCGGTGCAGCGCGGAGGAGTCCGCTTCGAGCCGACGCTGGATCTCTTCAACATCTTCAACGACAACGCGGTGACGAATGCGGTGACGACGGTCGGGTCGTCGCTCGGGAGGCCGTCCGCGATCGAGATGGGGCGGCTGGTGCGCGTCGGCGGCCGGATCGCGTTCTAGCACCGCTCGCACTGTGGCGTGGTACCCAAGCGCGGCAGATTGCCCGGAACGTTGAAGAAACTGGGGCCTCTGGCTGCTACGCCGACGCGGGAACGGCGGAGGCTATGACTGCCTTGATGCCTTCCGCGTCGAGCGATTCGACGAGGAGGAGCTCCTCGGCCATCGCGCGCACGGCGCCGCGGTTCTTCGCGATGATCTGGCGCGCGGTTTCGTAGCCGCGCATCACGAGCTCGCGGACCTCATCGTCCACCCGCTGCGCAGTCGACTCGCTGATGCCGACGCCTTTGTCCGTTTCCCACGGATTCCCGGGCGTGCGATACGCGAGGGGGCCGAGCGCCGCCGACATCCCGAATTCGCAGACCATCCGCCGCGCGATGTCGGTCGCCCGCTCGATGTCGTTCCCAGCGCCGCTCGTCATCTGCCGCAGGAAGAGCTCCTCGGCGATGCGGCCGCCCATCAGGATGGCGATCTGCGCCTCGAGGAACTCGCGCGTGTAGGTATGACGATCGCCTTCGGGCAGCTGCATGGTGACGCCCAGCGCGCGGCCGCGCGGGATGATCGTCACCTTGTGCAGCGGGTCGGCCTGCGGCAGCAACGCCGCCACGACCGCGTGTCCGGATTCGTGATACGCGCAGGTCACCCGCTCGTGCTCGCTCATCGTCAGCGACTTGCGCTCCGCGCCCATCATCACCTTGTCGCGCGCCTGATCGAAGTCCTGACCGGTCACGATCTGCCGGCCGCAGCGCACCGCGAAGAGCGCGGCCTCGTTCACGAGATTCGCCAGCTCCGCGCCGGAGAACCCGGGCGTGCCGCGCGCGATCTGGCGGAGATCCACAGCGCCGTCGACCGCGACCTTCCGCGCGTGGATGCGGAGAATCTGCTCGCGCCCCTTCATGTCGGGCGCGCCGACCGTCACCTGGCGGTCGAAGCGGCCCGGACGGAGCAGCGCCGGGTCGAGAATGTCGGGCCGGTTGGTTGCCGCAATGACGACGATGCCCTGGTTCTGGGCGAAGCCGTCCATCTCGACGAGCAGCTGGTTCAGCGTCTGCTCGCGCTCTTCGTGGCTCAGCGAGTTGCCGCCACGGCTGCGGCCGACGGCGTCGAGCTCGTCGATGAAGACGATGCAGGCCTCGTGGCGGCGCGCGTCCTTGAACAGCTTGCGGATGCGCGACGCGCCGACACCGGCGTACATCTCGACGAAGTCCGACCCGCACGCGAAGAGGAACGGCACCCTTGATTCACCGGCGATCGAACGGGCCAGCAGCGTCTTCCCGGTCCCGGGAGGCCCGACGAGCAGCACGCCTTTCGGAATGCGTCCGCCGATCGCGGAGAAGCGTCCAGGCTCGCGCAGGAAGTCGACAATCTCCTTCACTTCCTCCTTCGCTTCGTCGACGCCTGCGACATCCGCGAACGTGACGGTGGTCGTCTCGGAACCGGCCTCGCACGTCTTGCTCTCAAGGGCCGGGATGCGGCCCGAGGACACGCGATACATCATGAACCCGAGCGCGCCGACGAAGCCGAGCCCCAGCACGATCGTGACGTAGTTGTACGCCGACTGCTCGGACACGCTCTGCACGTCGATCCGCACCTTCTTTTTCGCGAGGTCCGACACGAATGCCGGATTCGACGTCACGAAATTCGCCGGCGCGACGGTGCGATAGACCTGACCGCTCGTCAGCGTGAAGTCGAGCATGTCGCCGTTGAGGGTGACCCCCTTCACCGCGCCACCCTCGAGCTGCCGCAGCAGGTCGGAGAACGGCACCTGCGCGACGGCCGCGCCGCCGTGCGCGCGGAGCAACAACAGTCCCCCGGATACGATCGCCAGCAACCCTACGGCGGCGGCGGTGATCATCGTGCGGCGTGAAAACTTGCGAGGAAACACCTGGCGCTCCGTTTCGGACCATGCGAGATCCCGCCTGGCGACGACACTACGCGCGCGTAGTGTCCGGCTTCAACCGGACCCGCTTCGATCTGATGTAAAAGGAATTTCCGCGGGGGGACGCGGAAACGTGGAAACATTTTACCCGACGGCGAACATATTGTAAATGCCACGAGATGAGCCAGTTACGACCTCGTCGCCACCGGGAGGGCCGCTGGTTCCGGAAAAAACAATACCCCCCTGCCCTGTGGCCCTTTCTGCCCTCCGCCGCTCCACTTTTCCTGTCCTTCCCGCCCCTCCCCACCATCCCACCCTACAATGACCGCCATATGCCAACGGCTGAGCGGATAGCGGTCTGGATGCGGCAGCGGCTGGCCGCCAGCGGCGCGCGCGGCTTCGTCGTGGGTCTGAGCGGCGGCGTCGATTCCGCGGTCATCGCGCGCCTCGCGCAGCTCGCCGCGCCCGGCGCCGTCGTCGGCGCGATCCTGCCGTGTCACAGCGATCCCGCCGACGAGCGCGATGCGCTGCTGGTCGCGAAACATTTCTCGCTCATGACGGTGCGGATCGATCTGGCGCCGTCCTACGACGCGCTGATTCACGTCGCGCAGGCGGCGTTGCAGACGCTGCCCGAGCACGTGCGATCGACGGCGCCCGCGCCGGATCTGCGCAGTCGCGTGCCGCTCGCGAACATCAAGCCGCGCCTCCGGATGACCACGCTCTACTTTCTCGCGAACAGCCTGAACTATCTGGTGGCGGGGACGGGCAACCGGTCCGAGCTGTCGATAGGGTACTTCACGAAGCACGGCGACGGCGGTGCCGACCTGCTCCCGATCGGTCATCTCGTGAAGAGCGCGGTGCTCGCGCTCGCGCGCGAGTTGAACGTCCCGTCGACGATCATCGAGCGGACGCCGAGCGCGGGGCTTTGGACGGGTCAGAGCGACGAGGAAGAAATGGGCTTCCGCTACGCCGACCTCGAGCGGTATCTGGACGACGGCCCGCAGGGCGTCTCGCCGGCGCTCGCCATGCGCATCGAGCGCCTGATCCGCTCGAGCGAACACAAACTCAAGCTCCCACCGACGCCGGACACAGACTGGAATTCTGAATTCTGAATTCCGAATTCTGAGTTCGGTCCTTACACGTCAGCAAATTTATAGCCGACACCCCACACCGTGAGGAGGAAGCGCGGGTTGGCCGGATCGGCTTCGATGCGGCGGCGAAGCCGTTTCACCAGCGTGTCGACGCTGCGCACCGTGACGAACGTGTCGCCGCGCCAGATCTTCGACAGCAGCGCTTCGCGGCTGAACACGATCCCGGCGTGCGCCGCGAGGAGGTGCAGCAGCCGGAACTCCTGATCGGTGAGCTCGACGTCGCGCCCCTCGATCCGGACGCGGCGGCGCGCCGGATCGATCTCGACGCCGTGAATCCTGACGGGCGGGCCGCCAGCGCCGTTCGCCGACTCCGGCATCGTCAGAACCGCGCCATCCGACGCCGTGGCCGCCGCCTTGCGCGGCCGCCGAAGGAGCGCGCGCGCGCGGGCCACGAGCTCGCGGACGCCGAACGGCTTCGTCAGGTAGTCGTCGGCACCGCTCTCGAGGCCGATCACCTTGTCCGATTCCTCGCGCCTGGCGGTCAGCATGAGGATCGGCACGTCGTGGTTCGTCCGGCCGTGCCGCACCGCGCGGCACAGCGACACGCCGTCGAGGCCGGGAATCATGAGATCGAGGACGAGGAGATCGAACCGCTCGCGCTCGGTCCTTTGGAGCGCGTCCTGTCCGTTGCCCACGCCCTGGCACGCATAGCCTTCGAGCCCGAGGTGCAGGCACACCAGTTCGCGAATGTTGGGCTCGTCCTCGACCACCAGCACGCGGGGAGTCGCCGTCACTGTTTTTTCACCGTTCGTCCACGTCCCCGTCACCGGATACCGGTCAAATCATTACAGAAGGAGATCGACATGACCTCAACCGTCAAACGCATGGCTCTTGGAGCCGCAGCAACACTCGTCGCGCTCGTCGTCGGCGCGGGCGCCCTCGTACGCGCTCAAGATCAGAATACCAATCCCGGGCCCCATCCGTTCATGGGCCGCGGCATGGGCCCGGGTTGGCCCGGTGGACGCGGTGGTCCGGGCGGCCCGATGGGCATGCTGCCGATGCTCGGCCGCGCCATCGAGCTGACCGACGCGCAAAAGGATCAGATCAAGACGATCGCCGACTCACACAAGGAAGAATGGAAGGCGCTCGCCGACCGCGGGCGGGCCGCGCACGCGGCGCTGACCAGCGCCGTGACCGGCGACGTCGTCGACGATGCGCTCATCAGACAGAAGAGCGCGGAGGTGGCAGCCGTCGAAGCGGACACGGCGGTCGCCCGGGCGCACGCCCACGCCCAACTCCTCCAGATCCTCACGGCGGAACAGAGGGCGAAGCTGAAGACGATGCAGGCGGAGATGAAGACGCGGCGGGGCAAATTCTGAGCGCTTGAAGTCAGAAGTACGGTGTCAGAAGTACGAAAGCAGACGGAAAGTTCCATGTTCGAGATACGAAGCCTGTCGGCCTGAAGACGAGACTTCAGACTTCAGACTTCGTACTTCGTTAACGGGCGGCGACGGTAGCCTTCGCCGTCACAGTGTGGACCGCCTTGACGATATGGCTCGCGGCGATGCCGAAGCGGTCGAGCAGCTCTTCGGGTTTTCCGCTGCGCGGAATCTCGCGCACTGCGAGTCGATGGACGGTGAGGCCGGCGTCGGCCACGCCCTCGGCGACGGCGTCGCCAATCCCGCCTCCGCCGTAGTGATCTTCCACGGTGATCAGATGGCCGCCGGTCGCCCGGCCTGCCGCGACGAGGCCCGCGCGATCGACCGGGGCGACGGAATACAGATCGATGACGCGGATAGAGGTGCCCTCTGCGCGCAGCTGATCGTACGCCTTGAGCGCCTCGAAGACCGTCACGCCCGCGCCGATGACCGTCGCGACGTCCTTCGCGCTCTCGCGCAGGACCTTCAATCCGCCGATCCTGAACGTCTCCTCGTTCGAGTAGATCACCGGCGTCTTCGGGCGGCTGATGCGGATGTACACGGGACCCGGCCTGGCCACCGCGAGCGCCATGAGCCGTTCCGCGCTCACGCCGTCACTCGGATACAGCACGGTGAAGTTCGGCTCGGCACGGTACATCGCGAGGTCTTCGAGCGCCATCTGGGACGGCCCGTCCTCTCCGATCGACACGCCGGCATGCGTCCCCACCAGCTTCACGTCGAGGTTGCTGATCGCGGCCATGCGCACGAAGTCCGCGGCACGCGAGAGGAAGCAGGCGAACGTGGACGGGAATGGAATCGCGCCGCGCGCGGCCAGCCCCATCCCCGCGCCGACCATCGCTTGCTCCGCGATGAAGTTCTCGTAGAAGCGATCCGGCGCCGCCTTCTCGAAGCGGTCGCTGTAGGTGGAGTTCTTCACGTCGGCGTCGAGCGCCACGACACGCGGATCGGCTTCGCCGAGCTTCGCCAGCGCGGTGCCGAACGCTTCGCGCGTCGCCACTTGATCGCCAATCCTGTAGGCGGGCGGCGGAATCGGCTTCGGCGTCACCGCGGGACGCTTGACCGCCGGCGGCTTCTGAATCTGCGCGGCGAGCATCGCGGCCCAACCGTCCGGCGCGGAGACGAACTGCTTTTCGAGCTCCGCGATCGCCTTCTCGGCCTCGGCCTTGCTCAGCGCCTTGCCGTGCCAGCCTTCCTTGTTCTCCGCGAACGAGATGCCCTTGCCCTTCAGCGTGCGGGCGAGAATCATCGTCGGCTTGCCTTTGGTGTTCCGCGCCTGGTCGAGCGCGTCGAGGATGGCCGACATGTCGTGGCCGTCGATGACAATCGCGTGCCAGCCGAACGCCGTCCAGCGGCGCTCGAACTGCGCCATGTCGTGCTGCCACATCGTCGGCCGGCTCTGGCCGAGCGCGTTGACGTCGGTGATGCCGCACAGATTGTCGAGCTTGTCCAGCGTCCCGACGTTGGCCGCCTCCCAGACCGACCCTTCCGCCGATTCGCCGTCGCCGAGCAGCACGTAGGTGCGGTAGTCGGACTTGATGCGGCGCGCGTTCAGCGCGATGCCGATCGCCGCGCAGATGCCCATCCCGAGCGATCCGGTGGCGACGTCGACGAACGGCAGCCGCGGCGTCGGATGCCCCTCGAGATCGGAGCCGAGCGTGCGCAGCTTCAGCAGCTCGGCGCGATCGAACACACCCGCTTCGGCCCACGCCGCGTAGAGGATGGGCGCGGCGTGCCCTTTGGACAGCACGAAGCGATCGCTGTCGGGATTCTTCGGATCTTTGGGATCCCAGCGCATCTCCGCGTAGAACAGCGCGGCCATGAGCTCGGCCATCGAGCAGCAGCTCGTGGGATGTCCCGTGCCAGCCTCTGTCGTCGACCGGATCGAGTCGATGCGCAGTTGCGTGGCGGCGTTCTTCAAAGCGGGTAGCAGCGGTGTGCGTTCGGTAGTCATAGGGATCAGAAATTCTACTACCGTAAGGCCAGGAGTTCGCCCAACGCGAGCCCGTAAATTGCAGCCTCATCAGTGGACGCGTCCAGCACCCGAGCCGACTGAGCGGTGAGGATGCGTGCGGCGTCGCGCTTGTAGTCGGCGTTTACGGCAATTACCGCGGCTCGACGGTAGTCCGCATCGTCGTGCAGCGCGGCCAGGCGGCACAGCACGCGCGCCGTTTCGCAGTGGAGCACCAGATCGCTCTCGGCCGCCGGCGACTGCCGCGCCAGCTGCATCAGCTCCTCGGCCAACATCGAATACGGGAGGCGGCCGGTGATCTCGTACGCCGTGATCAGCGCCGATGCCGCACGCACCTGGTCCGCCAGCCCGCCGCGCACTCCCTCGCCAGGCTGATAGGCGCCTCCGACCACGCGCTCGAGCTGATCGATCGCGTCGGGCACGATCTCGGCGGGATCGAACAGGCCAGACGCCCGGAGACAGGCGTCCACACACACCGACGCCTCGTTGACGGCGCGCAGGCTGCGGCATTCCGCGCGCAGCGCGCTCAACAGCTCGCCGATCGTCTCGAGGATCCGCTCGTCGTCGGCGATCGCGGCCGCTTCCACGAACAGCGTCAGCCACGCCGCGCGGCCGACGACAGTCTGTTCGCTGGCGGCCTGAGTGAGCGCCTGGGCGAGCCCGGAACCGAGCGCGTCGCGCAGGTTGTCGCGCTCCGTGCCAAGGTACTGGCGCAGGAGAAAGCGCGTACACTCGGCCGAATTGGGGCGGCCGTCGGCCAGGGCGTCGATGAGACGCGCCGTGATCGCGTCGAGTTCGGCCGTCGGGAGGTCCTGCAAGGCGGCAATTATAATGACTGGGTGATCGTTGTCCGGTATGCGACGCTTGCGGCGCTCGTTTTGTGGCTTGGCGCGATGCTGGGCGCGCGGTTCGCGGACCTGTTTCGCCGCGTGGATCTCGTCATCTACGTATGCGGCGCCGCGACGGTCATTGGATTGCTGGTGATGAAGTTCGTGGGCCCGCCGCCGGCCGGTTTCATCCCCCGCATCGCGATCGCCGTCCTGATGCTGGCGCTCTCCATCGGCTCAGCGCGTGTTCTCCCGCGCGAGGTCTCGTCGACGCTGATGACCCTCAACATCGCGCTCGGGTTCGTGCTGCTGATTTGGTACGTCCGCGAATGACCCACACGATCACGCTGATACCGGGCGACGGCATCGGCCCCGAAGTGACCGAAGCGGTCGTCCGGATCCTGAGCGCCTCGGGCGTCTCGATTGAATGGGAGCGCCAGCTTGCCGGCGTGCTGGCGGTCGAGCGGTCGGGCCAGACGCTGCCGGTCGAGCTGATCGATTCGATCCGGCGCAACAAGGTCGCGCTCAAAGGGCCGGTGACGACGCCGATCGCGCATGGCTTCACGAGCGTCAACGTCGGGCTTCGCAAGGCCCTGGATCTCTACGCGAACCTGCGGCCGGTCTGGAATCTGCCCGGCGTCGACGCGAGATTTCAGGGCGTCGATCTCGTGATCGTGCGCGAGAACACGGAAGATCTCTATGCCGGGCTCGAGCACGAGGTGGTGCCCGGCGTCGTCGAGAGCCTGAAGATCATCACGGAGCGGGCATCGACGCGCATCGCGCACTTCGCGTTCAACCATGCGCGCCGCAACCGCCGGCACAAGGTGACGGCGATCCACAAAGCGAACATCATGAAGCTCGGCGACGGCTTGTTTCTCGACAGCGTCCGTCGCGTGGCGCGCGAATACACCGACATCACGTACGACGAGCGGATCGTCGACGCCGCGTGCATGCACCTCGTGATGCATCCGGAGGTGTTCGACGTCCTCGTGCTGCCGAACCTGTACGGCGACATCGTCTCGGATCTGTGCGCCGGCCTCGTCGGCGGGCTCGGCGTGGTCGGCGCCGCGAACCTGGGGACCGAGATCGGCGTGTTCGAGGCCGTCCATGGCAGCGCCCCGGACATCGCCGGCCAGTGCATCGCGAACCCCACCGCGCTTCTTTTGTCGGCGGTGCTGATGCTGCGCCACATCGACGAAGCCGAGGCAGCCGATCGCGTCATGCGGGCGCTGAGCGCCGTCCTGACGGCGGGCGCCGTACGTACGCGGGACCTCGGCGGCACGGCCTCGACCATGGAGTTCGCCGAGGCGGTCTGTAAAGCCCTCTAAAAGGCTCAACTCTCGAGGCTCGGCTCCCACCCGCGGTTTTCAGCGTTGAGACTTGAGCGGCGAGACTCGAGACTCGAGGGTTGAATGTTGAGCGTTCCGCCGTGTTATAGTCCGGGCGGCTTTCTCAATGCTGGACGACATTTCTCAGGCTGTCCTCGCGCGCGAGGAAGTTCTCAAGTACCTGCGCGGCGACTACGGTGAAAGCGGCGCGCAGGCTCGCGAGAAGATCTACGGCTACCTCGACGAGCTCCGGACGACGCAGCGGCACAAGTTCTACCGGGCGCTCCAGCATCCGCTGTACCCGATCCTCCGCAAGATCGAGCGCAAGCACGAGAACCTGCATTACGTCACGTCCGCCGTGCGCTCGCACCGGATCGTCTACGCATCGAACCACAAGAGCCACACCGACTATCTGGTCGAGCCGCTGGTGCTCGACGACAACGGGATCCGCCCGCCGCTCATCGTGGCCGGCATCAATCTCTTTGGCGGCCCGCTCGGCCTGCTCCACAAACACGTGACCGGCGCGATCCCGATCCGCCGGAACACGAAAGACCCGGCGTATCTGATCACGCTGAAGGCGTACGTCGCCGAGATCCTCAAGAAGCACGACCTGTTTTTCTACCCCGAGGGCGGACGCAGCTACAGCGGGGAGCTGAAGGCTGCGAAGACCGGCATCTTCAACGCCGCACTCGGCTCGGACCGGCCCGATCTCGTGATCATCCCCGTCGCCATCGCGTACGACCTCGTGCTCGAGGACCACATCCTCGCGCACCAGCGGCTGAAGAAGCGGCAGCGCGCGTTCGGCCGCGAGATCGCCGAGATGGTGCGCTACGCCGTGGGCTACCGCTCGCGCGCGTTCGTGACCTTCGGCGCACCGATCACGATCGGCGATCGCAACGTGCATTCGCGCACCGACGTCCTCGAGCTCGCGAGGCTCGTGCGCGCGCGCACCGGCGCGCTGTACAAGGTCCTGCCGACCGCGCTCTTCGCCGCCGCGATGCGGCCATCGATTGCGCGCCGCGATCTCGAGGAACGCATCGATCGGCTGATCGAGGAGCTCGCCGCGCGGCACGCCAACCTGGCCGTGAACAGTGGACGGCAGGCCATCGAGGAGGCGGCCGAGCCGCTCGAAACGCGAGGCATCGTCGTCGCCGAGCGCGGGCGGTTCCGCGTGCGCGAGCGCACGGTGTTGCGGTACTACGCGCGCACCATCGAGCACCTCCTCGTGACGACCGGTCGGACTCACTGATGCTCGACAGCGTACCGAAAGCCTTTTTCCACCTCATCGCCCGAAGCAGCACACTGAAGAAGATGGCCTCGCGCTACGGGATGCGCCGGTCATCGAGCTTTGCGCGCCGGTTCATCGCGGGCGAGACGATTGCCGAAGCCATCGAGGCGGCGCGGGCCGTCGAGGCGCGCGGCCTGAGGATCACACTCGATCTGCTCGGCGAAAGCGTGACCAGTCTCGACGCCGCCGACGCCGCGACCCGCGAGTACGTGGCCGTGATCAACGCCATCGTCGAGTCCGGCATCGAGCGCAACCTCTCGCTGAAGCTGACGCAGCTCGGGCTCGACGTCGACAAGGCGAGCGCGATCGACAACCTGCGGAAAATCCTCGAGCGCGCCGGGCCCGCCGGCTTCTTCGTTTGGATCGACATGGAGAGCTCGGCGTACACCGAGGTGACGCTCGAGATCTTCGAGACGCTATGGCGCCACGGCTACGGGCGGATCGGCATCGTGCTGCAGTCGGCGCTCTACCGCACCGAGGAGCACGACGTCCAGCGCGTCAACGCGCTCGGCGCGCGCATTCGTCTGGTGAAAGGCGCGTACAAGGAACGGAAACACGTCGCGCACCGGAAGAAAGCGGACGTCGATGCGGCGTACGCGCGGGTGCTGAAGACGCTGCTCACCAGCGGCCACGACCCTGCCATCGCCACGCACGATCCGCGCATGATCGAGCTCGCGCGGCGATGGGCGCGCGCGCAGGGCGTTCCGCCCGAGCGATTCGAGTTCCAGATGTTGTACGGCATCCGCCGGGATCTGCAGGCGGCGCTCGTGAAAGAGGGGTATCGGGTCCGCGTGTACGTCCCGTTCGGACAACAATGGTTTCCTTATTTCATGCGCCGTTTAGGCGAACGACCGGCGAACGTCATGTTCGCCCTCCGGGGCATCCTTGGCGAAAGTAGGTAATTCGCTTCCAGGATTGCCCGGACTGCATCATTCGAATTCCCTCACCGAGGCAGTTGTTACCATCGCCAACACCCTCACGGGCGGCGATCTTCAGGCCCCCCTCCGACAACCCTAGAAGTGCTCAGCATTTAGGGCGAAAAAACCGCTCGCGGCACGGCTCTTGAACTCAACTGAACCGCACGAGGCTGGCGGCGTCCATAACAGCAGGGACGCGCGGCAGGAGGAGCAGGAGGACATGGTCACCAACTACCCCCAGGCAATCGAATCGCACGAGGAGGGCATGCGGACGACGGCCGACGACGAGAGCGTGGACAATTCTGGCCCTCGTATGATTGAACGGCTTCGCCAGGTGTTCTGCGGGCTGCATGGCCACGACACCATGCTGCACTTCGAGCAGGATCGAATGTCCTTACGGTGCGTCTCGTGCGGCCACGAAACGCCGGGCTGGGAGTTGAATGAGACGCCGCCGACGGTGACGATTCGGGGTGACAGCCGTCGTCAGGCGCTCGCCCGGCCGCGCCTCGTAAGTGCCCGCCGGATCGCGTAGCGGAATCCGACAAGGGCCCAGAAATCGAGCATAACGCGCCGGGTCCGTCGCGCCTTCGCCGGCTGAAGGCGCGCGACCCGGGCGCGGAACCCTCCGGGATCATCCCATCCACTGCCTCACCAGCTCAGCCAGCGCATCTCGACACGTGACGATGTCCGCCACGGTGACGTACTCCTCCGTCGAATGGAGACCCGCACCGCCAGGGCCGAACAGGATGGACGGAATGTCTGCGTGTCCAAGCACGGCGGCATCGGTCCAGAAGCTGGCGCCTGCGATGCGCGGCTGAGCGCCGACGAGCGTCAGCGCGGCAGACAGCGCCTGCGGAAGCGGGTGATTGGCCGGCACTTCATAAGCAGGCCGGCTGAACATCGCGGTAGCCGATCCACGAAAGGTCGTGTCTTCACGGCGGAGCGTTTCGAGAATCTGCTGGACCTCCTCGAGCGCCGTCGACACCGGCTCACTCGGCAGCGTGCGCCGCTCCATCTGCAGCGTCGCGCGGTCGGGATAGCTACTGAGCTCGCGGCCGCCCTCGATGAACGAAGCATGCAGCGATCCGGTCCCGACGAGCGGATGCGGCCGACGGGCCTGAAGGGTCACATCGAGTGCCTCGAGCCGCGTCAGCACGCGTCCGAGACGCAGAATCGCATCCTCACCTTCGGCCGGCCGGCTGCCGTGCGCCGCTCTGCCCTCGACCACGATCTCGACCCAGGCGAACCCTTTGTGGCCGACGGCGATCGCCAGGTCGGTCGGTTCGGTGACCACGGCCGCGTCGGCGCGCCACGTCTTTACCAGCGCATCGGCGCCGATGCTCGAGTGCTCTTCGTCCACGACGGCGGCGACGATCAGCCGTCCGGACGCGAGCCCGCCCGCGGCGGCGACAGCGGCGGCGGCGGCCATCATCGCGGCGACGCCGCCCTTCATGTCCTGAGCCCCGCGACCGTAGAGCCGGCCGTCGCGTTCGAGCGGCGTGAACGGATCGGTCATGCCAGCGACCCCGACCGTGTCGGTGTGGCCGCAGAACATCAGCGTTCGCCCTTTCGCTCGTCCCTCCAGCACGCCGACGACGTTCGGCCGTCCCGGCGCAACGGCTTCAACCGACACGTCGAGACCGCTGCGGCGCAGATGCGCGGCGACGAGATCCGCAATCTGCTGCTCGCCGGGCGCGCCCGGAACGAGCGTGGGATTCACCGAGTTCACGGCGACGAGCTCGCGCAGCAGGCGAATCGCAGGATCCATGACGCAGTAGCTTACAGCTAGGAGTGATTCGTCGTGGACACGGCACTAGTAACGAAGATTCGCGTCACCACCGCTCTCTTCACTCCGTTGGTTTGATGCGAAGCTTCGTTACTTGCCAGCCGCTGGCTGTAAGCTGAATGGATGCGCGTCGTTGCCATCACCGGCGCATCCGCAGGCATCGGCCGCGCGACCGCGCTGCGCCTCGCGCGCGACGGCGCCGCGCTCGTGGTCTGCGCCCGGCGGGCCGACCGCCTCGCCGCGGTCGCCGCGGACATCGCCGCGGCCGGCGGCCAGGCGCTGCCGGTCGCCGGAGACGTGACGCGCGAGGAGGACATGGCGCAGCTCGTCGCGCGCGCTGTGGACCGCTTCGGCCGCCTCGACGTGATGATGTGCAACGCCGGCTTCGGCGTCGCGGGCGCGATCGACGACATCACTCCGGATCAGATGCAGAGGCTGATGGACGTCAACTACACCGGCACGTACCACGCCACGCGCGCGGCGCTGCCGGTCTTCCGCCGCCAGCGCTCGGGTCACCTGATCATCGTCTCGTCGATCGTCGGCAAGCGCGGCGTGCCGTATATGGGCGCGTACTCGGCAACGAAGTTCGCGCAGGTGGGTCTTGCCGAGTGCCTGCGGTCGGAGCTCGCCGGTTCGAGTATTCACGTGAGCGTGGTGTTCCCGGTGTCGGCCGAGACCGAGTTCTTAGATGTGATGTTGCGAGAGACGGGGACCGAAGTGACGCGCGCCTCCGGGCCGAGGCAATCGGTCGAGACCGTCGCGGACGCGATCGCCCGCGCGATCGCGCGCCCAGTTCCAGAGATTTATCCCCACAGCAAATCGCGCGCGCTCGTGATCCTCAACGCGTTCGCGCCCGGCTTCACCGACCGGGTCGTGAAACGCTTCGGCCGCAAACCGGTGCCGAGGGAACGGAAGTGACGGAGGGCACGGATCCCGTTACCTCCGTATCCTCCGTTGTCTGAGATGACGTCCCACGTCGATCACGCACGTGCGATCGCGACGGCGATTCGCGACGCCGGTGGCCGCGCGCTCGTCGTCGGCGGCTGGGTGCGCGATCGATTGCTGGGTCTGCCCGAGTCGATCAACGTCGATCTCGAGGTCTTCGGCGTCCCCGGCGATCGGCTGCGCGCGCTGCTCGAATTCTTCGGCCGCGTGGAAGCGGTCGGCGAGAGCTTTCAGGTCTACAAGCTGGGTACCATCGATATCTCGCTGCCCCGCCGCGACTCGAAGGCCGGCCGCGGACACAAGGGCTTTGTCGTCACCGGCGACCCGGACATGTCGATCGCCGAGGCGGCGCGCCGGCGCGATTTCACGATCAATGCGATTTCGTGGGATCCGCTGAGCGGGGAATACTTCGATCCGTACCGCGGGCGCGACGACCTGGAACGCCGCCTGCTGCGCATGGTCGACGCGGAGACGTTCGCCGACGACAGCCTCCGCGCGCTGCGCGCCGTCCAGTTCGCCGCGCGGTTCGAGCTGGCGCTCGACGAAGCCACCGCGGCGCTGTGCCGGCGCATCCCGCTCGACGACCTGCCCGCGGAGCGCGTCTGGGGCGAAGTCGAAAAGCTTCTGTTCGCGCCTCGGCCCTCGATCGGCTTCGCGCTGGCGATGGATCTCGGCATCGTCTCGAAGCTCCTTCCGGAGCTGCAGGCGCTCAAGGGCTGCCCGCAGGAGCCCGAATGGCACCCGGAGGGCGACGTGTGGGTCCACACGCTGCAGGTGATCGATCAGGCGCGCGCGCGGATCGACGACCTGCCGCGGCCGGGGCAGATTGCCGTGATGCTCGGCGCCGTGTGCCACGACCTGGGCAAGCCGGCGACGACCGCGTTCAGCGACGGGCGGATCCGATCGATGGACCACGAGGAGCAGGGGGTGCCCCCGGCGACGGCGTTTCTCGATCGGCTCAACGTCCACTCGATCGACGGCTACGACGTGCGCAGGCAGGTGCTCGGGTTGACCGCGCAGCATCTGAAGCCCGGGTCGTGGTTCAAGGTGCGCGACGAAGTCGGCGACGGGGCGTTCCGGCGGCTTGCGCACAAAGTGGATCTCGAGCTGTTGGCGCGCCTGGCGAAGGCCGACTGCGAAGGGCGGAAGCCGGGCCGGTTCGACTGCACCGCGATGGACTGGTTTCTCGAGCGCGCCCGGTCGCTCGGCGTCGAGCATCACCCGCCGGCGCCTATCCTCCTCGGCCGCCACGTGCTCGCCTTGGGATTGAAGCCAGGTCCGCGTGTCGGGGAAGTCGTGAAGGCGGTGTACGAGCAGCAGATGGACGGGACAGTCACGAACCTCGACGAGGCAATCGCGGCGGCGAGGCGGTTACTCTGATTCGCGCCGATTCCGACGTTCCTCGCGCGAGGCGAGCACGTGGGTCACCAAGCCAGCGACCACCAGGATCGCGACGAAGCTGATCGGTATGACTATCGGGTCCATCGCCACTTCACCTCGAGAAACACGCCCGTGGCAAACACCGCGATCACAAAGCCAAGGATAGCAAGCCAGGAGCGGACGATCAAAGCCTTTGCCTGCATGATTGCGTCGAGTGGGGCGAACACACCGACGAGGACCGCCACCTCGCGGAGTGATTCCCCGATAAGCGCCCCAACGAGTCTGAGTCGCGACCGCCGTGTCTCCACAACGGTGTGTCCGAGCACAGTGCGTGCCGCCGCACACTGGGACGATTCTCAAGTGAAAACGCCATCTTGGTCGGGAGGTATCGCAGTTTCTGTCACTCGGCAGCGTGGGACGATCATCATTTCTTCAACGGCTCCGGCCAGTTGATGATTCGAGCGGGCTGCCCTCCCGCCCCACCTGCCATACCCGCCCTACTTGACCTACCCGCCCTACCTGACCTCCTGCCCCTCCCGCCTTGTACAATCGCCGCCATGGCTCGATACACGCTCGTTTACGGGTTACGGCTGATCCCCGAAGGCACGTTGAGAGGCGTTGAAGAAGCCACGCTGAAGCTCGCCGACGGATCGACCGCCGGCCTGACGCTTCATACATTCGACGGCACGATCCCGCAGCTGCGACGCTCCCTGGATCGCAGCCTTGACGCGTTCTTCGATCTGCTCCCCGGCGCGGACGACGAGGACCTCGAGCAATTCGGCGACTGATGCTCCGCGCCGTCCTTTCGTCGCCGATAAACGCGCTGCTGGTCGTCGTGCCGATCTCGTGGATCCTCCACGTAATCTTGCCCGACTCGCCGTGGGTGTTCATCACGGCCGCAGCTTCGCTGATTCCGCTGGCGGGATTGATCGGGCTCGGCACCGACCAGCTCGCGCGGCGATCGGGCCCGGCGTGGGGCGGCTTTCTCAACGCGACGTTCGGCAATGCCGCGGAGCTGATCATCGCGACCGTCGCGCTGCGGAACGGCCACATCGAGCTCGTCAAAGCCTCGATCACCGGCAGCATCCTCGGCAACCTGCTCCTGGTCCTCGGCCTGTCGTTCTTCGTGGGCGGGCTCGGACGCCGGATGCAGAAATTTCATCGCACCTCGGCCACCAACACAGCGGCGATGCTCTTCCTCGGCGTCGTCGCGCTGGTGATTCCGGCGGTCTTCGACCTGGCGCTCTACGGCAATCTCCAGGCGCATCCGCCGGCCATCGATTATCTGAGCTTCTGGAGCGCGTTCGTCCTGATTGGGGCGTATGTGGGCAGCCTGATCTACTCCTTCACGGCGAATCGCGATCTCTTCCGGCCGACGCACGGGGGCAAGCATGACGACCCGCTGCTGCCGACATCCGCCGCGGTTGGCGTGCTGGCGGCGGGCACGTTGCTGACGACGATTCAGGCGGAGATCCTGGTCCGCGCGATGGCGCCGGCGCTGGCGCGCTTCGGCTTCACCGAGCTGTTCGTCGGCGTCATCGTGATTGCGTTGGTCGGCAACGCCGCTGAGCACTACTCCGCCGTGACCGCCGCGCGTCGCGACGAGATGACGCTGGCCGTCGAAATCGCCGTCGGCAGCAGCGCCCAGATCGCGCTGCTCGTGGCGCCGGCGCTCGTCCTGTATTCGTTCGCGATCGGCCCGCCGATGTCGCTGTTGTTCAACGCGCTCGAGATTACGGCGATCGCGCTCTCCGTGCTGTCAACCTCGCTCGTCGTGGTCGACGGCGAAAGTAACTGGGTCGAGGGGCTGCAGCTCCTGTCGATCTATCTCATCCTCGCGCTCGCGTTTTATTTCGTGCCGAACACTGGCTGAGGTTCCGGGCGATGCGATAATGGCACTGGATGGGGGAATTGAGCGATCGCCTGATCGCCGAGCTCGTCGATGCGGTTCGCGCCCACCTGCGCAAAGAGCAGAGCGACCGCCTCCGCGATGTCTATCTGATCGGAGACATCGAAAAGGACACCGCCCGCGGGTGCATCGAGCGGCTCCGCGAGCTCGCCAACGACAACAACCGCCCCGTCACACTCTTCATCAACAGCGCCGGCGGCAACGTCACCGACGGCCTCGCGATTCACGACGTCGTCCGCCACCTCATCAGCCGTGGAATCGAGATCACCATCATCGTGCAGGGCATGGCGTACTCGATGGGTTCCATTGTCCTGCAGGCCGCGAGCGACGGCCGCCGCCTCGCGTTCCCGCACTCGTGGATCATGATCCACGAGCCGGCGAAGTGGGCCGGCTGGCAGTCGACGAGCGCCGCCGCGCAGCACCTCGAACGGCTGAAGCAGATGCAGGATCAGATCTACAGGATCCTGTCGTCGCGATCCGGCAAGCCGCTCCGCCAGATCATCCGCGACACGAAGCGGACCGACTTCTATCTGGACGCGCAGAGCGCGCTCGAGTACGGCCTGATTGACGCTGTCGTGGCCGGCGAGCTGCCCGAACCCAAGCCGATGATGGCCGACATGCGAGAGGCGCCGCCTGTCGTTGCAACGACGGAGGCGCCCGCTGCCGCTGAGGCAGCGAAAGAGAGGCCAGGTGCGTCTGGTGATCAACGTGGGCCAGGTGGAGAGAACTCCCAACCTGCCTGACGCATCCAAACTACTTGACCGACCCGACCAATCTGCCCTCCCCTGCCCCGCCCGCCCCGCCTGCCCTACCTGCCCCTACCTTGATCTACCTGCCCTAGCTGTCCCGCACCTGCCCCGCCCGCCCCTCTATTGACTCTTAGAAGATCCCCCGCCGGCGTGCCTCTTGATGAACAAGACGGTCATCGGCCAGGCCCGCTCTGTGGCCTTCATGTTCGCGCCGTCCTGTCCCGTCTGCGCCCGGAGAAATCCGTGGCCGGCGAAATCGAAAATGTGAGGCTCGTAGGATTTCCCCAGCTCCTTCATCTTCACCCTGGTCGCCGTAATCGTCGCGTTGACGCGCTCGTCCGCGCCTCCATACAGCCCGAGCACCGGCGCTTTGATCTGCGCGAGCGAGGCGGCCGGCGTGAACGATCCTTGCGCGCCGCCCGGTTGACTCGGCGCCGTGCCGTAGTAGACGACTGCCGCGTTGAGCCCCGGCTGCGCCACGGCATACGCGAAGCTCTGCGATCCGCCGAAACAGAAACCAACCGTGGCGCTCGCGCCGCTGGCCGCAGGCAGCTTGAGCCCGTAGTCGCGGGCTGCGTTCAGCCGCGCCATGATCTCGTCGGCAGGCAACGCCATCACGGCTTTCGTCACATCGTCGCGGCTCGCGTACGCATCGGTGCCGCCGCCGTTCGGGCCGTGCCCCGAGAGAAGGTCCGGCGCAATGCCGATGAACCCTTCAGCCGCGAGCTGATCGGCCACGCCGCGGATCCAGTCGGAGAGCCCGAAGATCTCCTGAATCACGAGGACGACCGGCGCCTTGTCCCGGCGTTCCGGATAGACGACAAACGTGTTGACCGGCGTGCCCTGCACGTTGATCTTCACCCACTCGTTGTGACGCGGCGAGCTGCTCAGCCGCTGCTTGGCGCCCGCTTCGTCGGCCGGGAGCTTCAGGTTGTTCGGCGCGGCCGGGGCCTGCTCCAGCATGGGCGCGGCGTGGTCGGCGGAATTGTGGTTCTGGGCGAAGACCGGGGAACCCGACAGGCCTGCGACCGCCATCATCGCGATCGCCACTCGTGCTTTCATACCGTCCTCCTTCAGGGTGAGACTCGAGAGTCGAGCGTTGTTCAGTTGCGTGATGCGCGCCATTCCTCGAGCAGCCGCGCGGCGTTTCCGCCGACCGAGTGCAGCGTCGGCGTCCACCCGAGCGCGCGGGCGCGTGGGCTGCGCACCAGCTGATCCAGCGCGAGCGCCTCCGCGTACGGCCCCATCTTGTTGCGCGCCTCGTCGATCGGCACGTATCGCACGTCCGGCTTCACGGGCAGATACGGCTTGATGGCGCCCACGATGTCGTTCACGCGCTCGTCGCCTTCGTCGTTCGCGTGAAAGATGCCGGACGCGTCGGAACGAGCGGCCAGGCGCGCGTAAAGATCCGCAAGGTCACGGTCGTAGACGAGCGGCCAGTGATTGTTGCCGTCGCCGACGACGCGGACCAGGCCGTTGCTGGCGGCCTTGAAAATGTCGCCCACCATGCCAGTCCCGCCGCCGTAGACGACGCCCGGGCGCACCACAATGGTCCGCAGACTGCCATCCATGGCGTCGAGCACGAGCTGCTCGTGCGCCGGCCGGAACGAAGACGCCGCGATCGGGTTGATGGGCGCATCTTCAGCCACCGGCTCCGGAGTTCTGCCGAGGATCCACACGCCCGACGTGTAGATGACGAACCGCTTCGACGGGGCGGTGACGCCCGCGGTCCGCGGACGCTTCGCCGCCGCGAGGATCGCTTCGAGCGCCGCCTGCTCGATCGCCGGCCCGCGCCCCGATCGAGTGTCGTACGCGGCATGCACGTAGCCGTCCTGCCCGTCGGCGCTGCCGCGGAACGACTCCGGATCCTCGAGGGTGCCGATGACGGGATGCGCTCCGCGCTTGGCGACGCGGCGGGCCCTCTCGTTGTTGCGTACGAGCGCGGTGACATCGTGACCGCCCAGCACCAGCGCGTCGAGTACGGCGGCGCCGATGTATCCCGTCGCGCCCGTTAGAAAGATCCGCATCGCGGCCGTATATCATAATTCACTCGTGGTCCGCGACACGCTGATTGACTTTTTCGGCGATCTCTCGCAGGCGCGCGGCGAGTTTCTCGTCTACGACGACGGGTTCCGCAGCCGCAGCTATACCTACGCGGATGTCGCGCGTGCGGCGCGCGGGTTTGCCGCGCGGCTGCACGCGATCGGGTTACACAAAGGAGACAAAATTGTCTTCTGGAGCGAGAACCGGCCGGAATGGATTGTTGCGTTCTGGGGCTGCCTGCTCCGCGGTGTCGTCGTCGTTCCGATCGATTACCGCGCCTCACCGGATTTCCTGGCCCGCGTGGAGCGGATCGTCGCCGCGAAGCTGATTCTGATCGGCCAGGACGTACCGCCGTTCACCGCGGCCATCGAGGCGCCGGTGTGGAAGCTGCACGAGCTCGATTGGCGTGGCGGCGGCGCCGCGCCCGACGAAGTCGCGATTGCGCGGGACGACGTGGCCGAGATCATCTTCACGTCGGGTGCGACCGCCGAACCCAGAGGCGTGATCATCACCCACGGAAACGTGCTGGCCAACATCGTGCCGGTGGAGCGCGAGATCCTCAAATACAAGAAATGGGGCAGGCCTTTCTTTCCATTGAGGTTCCTGAACCTGCTGCCGCTGAGCCACATGTTCGGCCAGGCGATGGCCACCTTCATCCCGCCCGTGCTGCCGGGCACGGTGATCTTCATGCGCGGCTACAACCCGGGCGAGATCGTCGCGCAAATCAGGAAACGCCGGATCTCGGTGCTCGTGTCGGTCCCGAAAATTCTCGACGTGCTGAAAGAGCACGTCACGCGAACGTTCGGCTCGCCTGAAAGGCTCGCCCTCCAGCAATCAGGTGGAGCGCGGGGCCTCGAGCAATCAGGTGGAGCGCAGGGCTTCCAGCAATCCGAGGGAGCGCGAGGCTTTCCGCCTTCGCTGAAGCCGGGGCGGACCGCCGAAGCCCTGGCCGAGGCTGGTCAGCCGAGCGTCAAGAACGAACACGTCGCGCTGCGCTGGTGGCGCTATCGCGCGATCCATCGTGCGTTCGGCCTCAAGTTCTGGGCGTTCGTCGTGGGCGCCGCGCCGCTCGACGCCGCGCTCGAAGCCTTCTGGTCGGAGCTCGGGTTCGTCGTCGTTCAAGGATACGGCCTGACGGAGACCGCGCCAATCGTCACGCTGAATCATCCGTTCGGCACGACGAAGGGGTCGGTGGGCAAGGCGATTGCGGGCGTCGAAGTGAAAGTGGCCGCCGACGGCGAGATCCTGGTGCGCGGTGAGAACGTGACGCGCGGCTACTTCAACGCGGACGAGGAAACGGCGCGCGCGTTCGAGGACGGCTGGTTCCACACGGGCGACATCGGCGAGGTCGGCGCGGACGGGCAGCTGTACATCCGCGGGCGGAAGAAGGAAATGATCGTGACGCCCGAAGGTCTGAACGTCTTTCCTGAAGATGTGGAGCGCGTGGTCAACCAAATTCCCGGCGTGAAGGATTCGGCGGTCGTCGGCGCGCCGATCGGTTCGGAAGAGCGCGTGCACGCGGTGCTCGTTCTCGAGCCCGGCGCCGATCCCGACGGGGTCGTGCGGGAGGCGAACGCGAAGCTCGACGACGCTCAGAAGATCCGCCGCGCGCTGCCGTGGCCCGAGCCGGAGCTGCCGCGCACCGAAGGGACGCGCAAGCTCAAACGCGCGGCGATCCGCGAATGGGTCCGGTCGGGCGCCGCGATCCCGCGGGCCGTGCCGTCGGGCACCGACGCCGTGACGAAGCTCCTGGCGAAATACGCCGGCACGGCTGCGCTCTCGCCCGAGACAACGCTCGAGGAGCTGGGGCTGAGCTCGCTCGACCGCGTGGAGCTGATGGTCGCGCTCGAGGACGCGTTTCAGACGCGGATCGACGAGGGATCGTTTTCGGAAGCGCGCGATCTCGGACAGCTGCGATCGCTGGTCGGGCGCGCCGCGTCCGGCAGCATGACGCCGGCGGAACCGGTCGACTTTCCAGCGTGGACGCGGTCACGCCTTGCGCGCGCGGTCCGCCGCGTCAACCTGCCGCTCTGGATTCTGCCGCTCGCGCGCCTGTTCGCGCGGATGCGCGTCGAAGGGCGCGAGCATCTGCGCGGCCTCGACGCGCCGGTCATCTTCGCCTCGAACCATCAGAGCTTCATGGACGGTCCGGTCGTCATGGCGGCGCTCCCGCCGCGGTGGCGCTACGCGCTCGCCCCCGCGATGGCCAAGGAAATGTTTGCCGCGCATTTTTTCCCGGCGCAGCACGGCAGGCTCGCGTGGTTCACGAACAGCCTGAACTATTACCTGGCAGTGCTGTGCTTCAACGCGTTTCCGCTGCCGCAGCGTGAAGCCGGCGCCCGGCAGACGCTGCGCTACATCGGCGATCTGCTCGCGGACGGCACGTCGGTCCTGATTTTTCCCGAGGGCCGACGATCGGAGACGGGCGCGATCGATCGGTTCCGCCCCGGCATCGGCATGATTGCGTCGAGGCTCGGCGCGGCGGTGGTGCCGGTGCGGATCGACGGGCTCCAGCACGTGCTGCGCGTCGGCTGGCGCATGGCGCGGCCGGGACGCGTACGCGTCGCGTTCGGCGCGCCGATCACGCTCACCGGCGACGACTACGAAATGCTGGCGAAGCGCGTCGAAGCCGCGGTCAGGGCGCTTTAACAGCCCGTGGCGAAAGTCTGGCGTCGCACCGAGACGGGCGAGGCGCCCCGATGGCAAGGCGCGACGACCGAGAATACCGGGAGTATTTGAGCGAGGAGCAACGCAGCTAGCGGGGATGCATCGCCCGTCGA
>Ga0099827_10000013_pt1 | contig 44196 bp, 40 predicted proteins | sample CZO8metaG_FD_79339 | JGI IMG/M metagenome (GOLD analysis project Ga0099827, IMG submission 79339) | Vadose zone soil microbial communities from the Eel River Critical Zone Observatory, Northern California, USA - CZOApr15con1.8 metaG | ecosystem: Environmental > Terrestrial > Soil > Vadose zone ...
CATCGGGCTTGCCGTCGCCCTCGTTCTCAACGGTGCCGGCGTGTGGTCGCTCGATGCAGTGATCGCCGGCCACTAGGAGCGGCTCCGTGATGCGGGTCTCCGTTGCGCTCGGGCGCGCGCTCCTGCAGATGACTAGGCTCCCGAAGGCGCCCGATGACCCTGGTCCGCTGCGTCGCGGCGCGATCACAGGCGTCGCGACCGGCCTCGGCGGCATGCTCCGAGCTCATCGCGATCGCTTTCATCCGCTATCGCTTCATGGGCGGCAAACTCGCCAACACCATCGTCCAGGTCGTATCGGCGGCGACATCGTGTTCGCAATCGGCGTCTGGCTCGGCCGGATCGGTGCAGCCTGAGAGCGTCAGGCGTTAACCGCTAGAAGAGAAGAGAGGCGTTGCCATGAAGGTCGGGTTCATCGGTTTGGGGCATATGGGCGCTGGTATGGCGGCGAACCTGTTGAAAGCCGGTCACGATGTGACCGTCTACAATCGGACACGCACGAAGGTCGAAGCCCTCGTTGCGCAGGGAGCGAAAGCTGCCGCCAGCGTGTCGGACGCCTGCAGCGGCGATGCCGTGATTACCATGCTGGCAAACGACGATGCCGTCGAGAGCGTCGTGTTCAGTGACAGTAGCATCATCGGCAGCCTGCTCGCGGCCGCGATCCATATTTCCTCGAGCACCATCAGTGTCGCCCTGTCGGAGAGGCTTGAGGCGGCCCACGCGAAGGCGGGCCAGCGTTTCGTGGCGGCGCCCGTATTCGGCCGTCCCGATGTCGCCGCCGCGGGCCAGCTCTTCGTCGTTGCCGCCGGTGCGCCGGATGCGGTTAAAGCTGCGGCACCGCTCTTCGATGCGATCGGGAAAAGGACCTTCATCGTCTCCGAGACGCCGAAGGCCGCCAATCTCGTGAAGCTCAGCGGCAACTTCCTGCTCGCTTCAGTGATCGAATCGCTCGGCGAGGCCATGGCGCTGATGGGCAAAGCGGGCATCGACCGGAGGCAATATCTCGACATCCTGACCTCGACGCTGTTCGACGTTCCCGTCTACAAGACCTATGGCGGGCTGATCGCCGATGGACAATTCGAGCCGGCCGGGTTCGCGGCGCCCCTCGGCCACAAGGATATTCGGCTCACCCTTGCGGCCGCTGAAGATCTGCGCGTGCCGCTGCCGCTCGCCAGCCTCCTGCGCGACAGGTTCCTGACCTTGCTGGCCCATGGCGGCGACACGCTCGACTGGTCGGCGATCGGCCGGCTTGCGGCCAAGGACGCCGGCGAGGTGGAGCGCGCGTGCTGATTCTTGCTGAAAGGATTCCCATCGCATCCCCGCGGAGTCGTCGAATCGTCCTAATCGGCAAAGGCGCTCGCTGTGCGGGCCCGGACCCAGTCAAAGGTACGTCCATTTGAGGAAAGGGCAAAGATCATGACCAGGAAAGAGACAGCTGCAGTGCTGACCGACCGTGCACGGCCGCTGACCATTCAGGAAGGCAAGGAGGTCCAGCACTACGGGACGGTGGCCCGACTACCGATCGCGCTCGATGTCTCGGTCTGTGCCGCGAGCGTCGAGAATCTCAACCAGCTCCTGGCCGACACTATGACCTTGCGCGACCTGTACAAGAAGCACCACTGGCAGGTCGCCGGGCCGACATTCTATCCACTCCACCTCCTCTTCGACAAGCACTTCAACGAGCAGAGCGAGCTGGTGGATGCGATCGCCGAGCGGATCCAGTCGCTCGGCGGCGTGAGCATCGCCATGGCCCACGACGTGGCGGAGATGACGCTGATTCCGCGTCCGCCGCGTGGCCGCGATGAAGTGCCGATGCAGATTTCGCGCCTGCTGCATGCGCACGAGATCGTCTTGAAGGAGGCCCGAGCGATGGCGCGTCGGGCGGCCGAGGCGGGCGATGACGGCACCAACGACCTGCTGGTCAGTGAGGTGATCCGGACGAATGAGCGGCAGGTCTGGTTCGTCGGCGAGCATCTCGTGGACACGCCGCTGATCGCGCATGAGCGGTAGCCGACGGACATGAACCGGTCACGGAGGGGGACGTCCTGCCTCATGATGCCTGACGAACGGGACCGGCGCCGCCGGGCGCGTCCTTCACCATGAGGATTACCAGCTCGAGACCATGCACGCCGCGTACCCGAAGGCGTGTCTTCCGTACATCGAGGAGCGCCTGCTCGGCGGGCAGCTCAAGATCGTCGAGTTCTTCGAGCGCGTGCGCGTCGTCGAGATCGCCGAGGCCGACGTCGCTCGATTCCGCGACCCTCGGGTCGCCTTCATGAACGTGAACACGCCCGACGAGCTCGAGCGAGCGCGGGGGCTGGCCACCCGGCTCGGCTGACCATGACCAGGCTTCGCTGCGCCATCTCGCGCGGAACGTCAGCCGCGCGGCCTCCAGAAGACGCTTTCGCTGAGGCCTCTCGAGGGCGGATTCCCCGCGTGGCGGGAGCGTGGACTCCCGGTTAAGGCGCGGCGGGGGTGGGCCAATATTCGCCGTGATGCCGAGTGGCTAATGGGGACTGCACATAACGGGAAACCGCCATTGAGAGAGAGGAAAGCCTATGAGAGAGAGAGAGAGGAAAGCCTACCCTCCTAACCCGCCGGCAGATCCTTGCGTCCGGCGTTGCCATGGCCGTCACGATCCCCTTCCTGCCAATAACGAGGGCTACTGCCGCGCCCGAACCCCGCACCGCTAAGCTTCGCCTTACTGCCGGCATCAGAACGCTCGCCGTTAACGGCAAACCGGCGCGAGTATTCGGCCTTATCGGGCCGAACGGAAAACCTGGCATCACGCTCTCGCCCGGCGAGCGCTTTCACGTCGATCTCGTGAATCGAGCCGGCACATCCACCATTATCCACTGGCACGGCCAGTTGCCGCCCTGGACGCAGGACGGCTTTCCCTGGCCGCAAACGCCGCCGATCCCGGCGGGTGATACCCACTCCTATGATTATGCGCCGATCGCTGGCACGTTCTGGATGCACTCGCATCAGGGCATGCAGGAACAGAGCCTGATGACCGCGCCGCTGATCGTGCATAGCCCCGAGGATATGCGCGAGGACCGCCAGGAAGCGGTGCTGATGCTGCATGATTTCAGCTTCCAAACGCCGGACGAGTTGCTCGCCGGACTCACCAAATCCAACCGCGGTCAGAGTCCGATGCCGAAGAGCGGCATGGGCAACGACATGAACATGGGCTCGGGAAGCATGGGCGCCATGAACATGGGATCCGGCATGGCGATGGACCTGAACGACATCGACTACGACGCATTCCTCGCCAATGACCGCACGCTCGCCGATCCGGAGGTCATCCGCACCGAACCGGGCGGGCGGGTCCGGCTGCGGTTGATCAACGCCGCGTCCTCGACGCAGTTCTGGATCGATCTCGGTGCGCTCACCGGCACCGTCGTCGCCGCCGACGGCCATCCGGTTCGACCGGTGCGCGGCAGCCGCCTCCCGCTCGCCATCGCGCAGCGGCTCGACGTGCTGATTGATCTTCCTGAGAATGGCGCCTATCCAATCTTCGCGCAGGTCGAGGGCAAGCGGGCACGCACGGCGATCGTCCTCGCAGCGTCCGGCGCGCCTGTGTCACGCCTCGCCGCGGAGACCGCAGAAAATGCGCCGCCGGTCGATCTCTCGCTTGAACGTCGCCTCGAAGCGGTCACCCCCCTGGCGCCGCGCGCGCCCGACGTGACGCACCGCGTGATCCTCGCCGGCGCCATGGCGCCGTATACCTGGTCGCTGAACGGCGAATATTGGCCTAACGTAACCCCGCTGATAATCGCCACGGGTGAGCGCGTGGCAATTGAGATGCTAAACCACACGATGATGGCGCATCCGATGCACCTCCATGGCCACGCCTTCCAGGTCATGGCCCTAAACGGCGCGCCGCTCGCAGGTGCCGTGCGCGATACCGTCCTGGTGCCGCCAATGGGCAGCGTCACCATCGCCTTTGACGCCGACAATCCCGGCCGCTGGGCGTTTCACTGCCACAATCTCTACCACATGATGACGGGCATGATGACCGAGCTTCGCTACCCCGCGATCATCTGAACGCCCTCCGGTGAACGCCCCCGGCGGGGATCGCCCCGTCCGTGGGCCACGTCCCCGTGACGTAATCTCCGTACTCGGACGCCGGCCGCCCCAGGAGCCGATGGCACAGCGGACGTCTTGCAGTCGCGTTTCGCGTCCTTGCGGAAACCGCACGCGGGCGGAACGCCGCGCCGCCACCGCCGTCACAAGAACGGCACTCCCATGACGACGTCACCAAGTCCGCGGCCGCCGCTTCCGCCGTTCGACCGCGACGCCGCGATCCAGAAAGTCCGGCTTGCCGAGGACGCCTGGAACACTCGTGACCCGGCAAGAGTCGCGACCGGCTACACCCCGGACAGCGTGTGGCGCAATCGCGCGGAGTTTCTCGCCGGCCGGGAGGCGATCGTTCAGTTCCTGGCGCGGAAGTGGGCCCGGGAGCTGGACTATCGACTCATCAAGGAGCTATGGGCGTTTCACGAGAACCGGATCGCGGTCCGATTCGCCTACGAGTGGCGCGACGACAGTGGGCACTGGTTCCGCTCGTACGGGAACGAGAACTGGGAGTTCGACGGGAACGGTCTCATGGCTCGGCGGATCGCGAGCATCAACGATCTGCCGATCCACGAGGCGGATCGCCAGTATCGGTGGCCTCTCGGCCGCCGTCCGGACGGTCATCCCGGTCTCTCCGATCTGGGCTTGTAGGTTCAAACCTGGCCAGCCTATCGCTACGCTAAGGAGACGGCCTAGTGTCGGACGTTGAACAGTTCGAAATCCTTGTTCTGGGGAGTGGAGAGGCGGGTAAATACCTCGCTTGGACGATGGCCAAGGCGGGTCATCGGACCGCGATGGTCGAACGGAGGTGGCTAGGCGGGTCGTGCCCGAACATCGCGTGCCTGCCCAGCAAGAACATGATCTATTCCGCAAGGGTGGCATCACTGGCTCGGCGTGGCGCGGAATTCGGCCTCGAGACGACTTCGCTCGCCGTCAGCATGAAGGACGTCCAGCGCCGTAAGCGCCTGATGGTCGAGGGGCTGCATCAGATGCACGACGCGCGCACTGTGGCGAGCGGAGTGGAACTGATCATGGGCGAAGGTCGGTTCGTCGCTCCAAGAACCGTTGAGATCGCTCTCAACGATGGCGGCAGCCAACGGATCTTCGGCGAACGCGTGTTCCTCGTCCTGGGTTCGCGCGCGACGATGCCGATGGTGCCCGGACTCGCCGCGGCGAATCCGATGACCCATATTGAGGCGCTCGATCTCGACCGGCTACCGGCGAGCCTCATCGTGATGGGCGGCGGCTACGTCGGCCTGGAACTGGCGCAGGCTATGCGGCGGTTCGGCTCGCAAGTGACCGTGATCGAAACGGGCCCACAGCTTGCCAGCCGTGAGGATCCCGACGTCGGCGCAGCCCTTCTCGAGCTGTTTCACGATGAAGGAATTGACGTGTTGCTCGGTACCGAAATCCGTCGGGTCGAGGGGCGTTCTGCCGAGAGCATTAGGATCCATGCCAAGGACGGACAGGGCGAGCGAATTGTCGAAGGCACCGATCTCCTCGTCGCTACGGGCCGGACGCCGAACACCGATGGGATCGGACTTGAGCAGGCCGGAGTCGAACTCAAGGAGCATGGCTATATCAGGGTGAACGAGCGGCTGGAGACGACCGCTGCCAACGTCTGGGCGATGGGCGATTGTGCGGGCAGTCCGCAATTTACGCATGCCGCCTATAACGATTTTCGTGTCGTGCATGACAACCTGAACGGCGGCAATCGGACCACGAAGGATCGCCTCGTGCCGTTCTGTATGTTCACCGATCCGGAGCTCGCGCGCGTGGGCCGAAATGAATCAGAGGCGCGACGCGACGGGGTCGAATATCGTCTGGCCAGGATGCCGATGGCGGATGTGCTGCGCACGAGGACGGTGTGCGAACCGCGCGGGTTCCTGAAGATGCTGATCGGCGCGCGGAGCGACGAGATCCTGGGATTCACCGCGTTTGGTGTCGAGGCGAGCGAACTGATGGCCACCGTCCAAACCGCGATGGTTGGGCGAATGCCCTTTACGATGCTGCGCGATGCGATTTTCACTCACCCGACAGTGTCGGAGGGGCTGGTCTTTTTGCTCGGTCGAGTCGAACGCCGTGAGGGTTGACGACACAATTAAAACGCTGGAATACGGAGCACTAACGCTCACCCGAGGATGAGGATAGGCAACATGAACGCCCTCCGGAGGTGGTGGCCTGTCCTTGGCCCGTCACCGTGCCTACGGGACAACCGTCCGTAGGCCCTTTCGATTCTCTGCCGTTCTCATCGGTCAAAGCCAGCCAGGGGCGCCGCGATCGGTCACCACGGCGCGGTCGTTTACTCCTTCGGCACCAGGACCATCTCGATGCGTCGATCGCGTTTCAGTAACGACCGAGGACCGATGCATCCGGCAGACCGCCACCGGCATCGAATCCTGCCCACACGTGAAAGCGTCAGGGCGCCTGCTCGATAACTTCGTCGGTATTCGGTTCCGCATGGGCCGAGCCCGCCTCCGGAGCGATAATGACGATGAGCATCAGCGCGAGGAAGATCGCTCGGTTCATGGTGATCCCCTCCCTTCACGTCTTACGATGACGGAGAAGCGCCCGGGAGATGCAGAGACGCTCCGGATGAGAGGGTCATCAATTCCTTGCTGTCGCGCAGATCGAGACTATCCGACGAGGTGCGCGCCGACGGTGTGAACGTCGCGGGGCTCGCAATGACGAGGGCTAAAGCGGCGAGACGACGCTGTCTGATGCAGATGCGTCCGGCTGCTCTTCTTCGGACGTGAGCGTCTGAGTCTGGACCAGCTCCTCGGCACCGGCGAGCTCAACGCCCAGGTTCGGCAATGCGAAGGAGAGCGTCGCGGCCAGCAACGCGACCGGCACGACGAGCAGAGCGTTACGAATCTTCATTTTTCAACCTGTCACGCGGGCGCAGACCGAGGAAGTCCCGCCAGCTCCGGCCCTGAGCGGCGACGGGCCGCCCACAAGCCGGTCTGGCGTGGAATGAAGGTCACTCCCGCCCGCGGTCGGGCTGACGTCTACCTGCGCATCGGATCCGACAGGCGCGAGGCTGTTGAGCTCGTTCTTGTCTCCCCCATGAATGAAGTCGACCTGCACCCGCATGCCTTCGCGGATGTTTCGGAGTATCCGGGCGTCGGTTGTGTGTAGCTCGGTGCCATCCTCGAGCTGGATCAGATTGAGGTCGCGATCGATGAAACGCACCGTGCCTACTTCCCGGACGCCCCACGCATCGGACGGTCCGTCCGCCGCGGCGTGTCCCCTTCGTCGATGCAGGGCGGCTTCGCGGACGCCCGTAGCGCCTCGTGATCCCGGCCTTGGGTCGAGTGAAGGGCTGAATTGCGCGTTCTTGCGAGAAAGCCGTCGGCGTCGTCACCGGCGGTTCGAAAGGGCCGTCTCAAGAGTCGACCGTGAAACTCCGGCCAATCGCAAATCAGTTGCGGGCGAGAACGAACCTCGAAAGGGAGATCGGCCATGACGCTCGCGGATAAGACCGTGGTGGCGGTGACGACACGCGCGCTGGCGTTCGCACTCGGGCTCGCCCTGCTGACGATGCCGGCGTGGGGACAGGCGGGACAGACCGGCGAACAGGCGGCCCAGCGCTGGTTTCGTGTGAGCTGGGCGCCGCCGACGGAGGGTGTGGTCTCCAGCATCAAGGGAAGCGTCTTCAACGACTCACCGTACCGGGTGACGGACGTGCGCCTGCAGGTCGAGGGTCTGGATCCCGACCGTCAGCCCGTTGGCCGAACGCTCGTGTGGGCGTTCGGTGACATCGCACCGGGCGGCGAGACATCCTTTGTCGCCGAGCCTGTGCCGGGCGCGGTCAGCTATTGGATCACGGTCGTTTCCTACGACCTCGTCTCGCTGGGCCAGGTGCGTTAAACGACGTGGACGCGTCCGCCCGATGGCCCCCCCGCTCAGCCGTCCGCACCAGCCGGAGTCGGGTGGCAAACGAGTTCTACTGTTCGAGCGGCTCGATCGATGTCGCCACGACGCGGTTTCCTTCGGTGGGGATGGTTCCGGTCACGACGACACGGTCGTTGCTCCCCAGACGCTGATACTCACCTTGCGGTACGTGCGTGAGATCGACGTTGATGCTCTGGCTGTCGTCGGTGGCGACCATCAGCGTCTCTCCCGCGATCCACAGCACGCGCCCCTGAAAGCGGACGGGCGTATCGTCGGCCGCGCTGGCAGTGACGGACAGCACACTCAGGAGCGCGAGCGCCATCAGCGCTGCCACTCCCCGTGAACCGCGAATGGCACATCGGCGCATCACGAATCCTCCTCGTACTGTTCAAGGGGAGCAGGTGAAGTCACGGACTTTGAATCGACCGAGTGCCGTTTGGACCCAGGCCCGCGGCGCACCGTGGGAGGGCGGCCAGAATGCGATCGCGTCGCATGGGCGGAACGGGCTCGCGTGCGAGCCACTCACAAAAGCCGCCAGACCGGTCGACCGCCCACTCGGCGACCTCCGTCGTGACGCGAAGCCCCTCGCCCAGCTTACGGTCGGCGAGGAACCCGAAGCTCGGAACGAGCAGTCGGGCGGCGGCGGCGGCGACGCGGTTGTCGATGTGGACGTAGGCCGTGAGCCTCGAATCCACCGCGTCCGCTCGCGGCTCGAGGTCCAGGACCGTGAGCGCGCTTCCCCTGATCGTGCCGAGAATCGGGCCGGTATGCTGCCCCTGGGAAAGGATCACGCTCCGTCGCGGCTCGCGACGGAGCACCTGAGCAACCCCCTGGGCTCCGTCGCCATCGTTGGCCCGATAGCGGTCATCATCGAGTGCTTGAATCTCATAGCTCCCGAGTTTGCGAAAACGCGCCGCGGCGGCTGTCACCTCTGGCGTGTCCATGAACGCGACGTAGACATCGAACGGGACATGCGCGGAGGGCCCGTTCACCGTGCGGCTGAGCGTGGGCTCGATCCAGACGCGCTCGACAGCTGCTGACACGTCAGGCGCGAACGTCTCGCGCGAGCCGAGGAACGATGGCCATGAACTTACCGGAGCCCCACTGGCGCCCGTGGCGAGGGTCAGCAGAACGGTCGCAGCCGCGAGGAGTCTCTGTGACTGGCGGCGCGGCGAAAGCACGCGGCGCTTGAAATGAGAACTGGGATTCACGCGGCCCACCTCAGCCTGGTTCATTTCGTCTACCTCTTTCGATGTGCGACGATCGGGAGAGGTTTCAGCAAGAATCGGCAAGGCTGCAGATATGAATGGCCTTACGTGTTCACTCGGGTAGTCGACGAGCTCGCAGCCAGGGACGCTGTCTTTTCTTGCGACGTGGGCACGCCGACGATCTGGGCGGCGCGGTACCTCACGATGAACGGCACACGGCGGCTCCTCGGTTCCTTCACCCACGGGTCGATGGCCAACGCCCTGCCTCAGGCCATTGGGGCGCAGGTCAGTCATCCCGGTCGTCAAGTCGTCGCATTGTCCGGAGACGGCGGTCTCGCGATGCTCATGGGCGAGTTGCTCTCGCTTCGCCAGTTGCAGGTGCCGGTCAAGGTGATCGTCTTCAAGAACGACGCCCTGGCCTTTGTCGAGCTGGAAATGAAGGCGGCCGGCATCCTCGATTTCGGAACGGACCTTCACAACCCGGACTTCGCGAAGATGGCCGAGGCCGCTGGTGTCCTGGGGCTGACCGCCGAAACAGCGGATCAAGTTCGACCGATGATGACTCGAGCGTTCGAGCACGATGGACCCGCGCTCCTCGAGGTCCGCGTTCACCGGCAGGAGCTGGCCATGCCGCCGACGATCAGCCTCGAGCAGATGACCGGCTTCAGCCTCTTCATGCTCAAAGCCGTGCTCAGCGGGCGCGGCGACGAACTGATCGATCTGGCGAAGATCAATCTCTTCCGCTAGCTAGGCCGCCGACCTACCGTGAGCCGCTCGCCACCCCGCAGGCGCGCGACGAGTTCCGGCGGCTCCGGCTCCTGTGCCTCATCTCTCCTCCATTCTGCTGCTGCTGAAGCGCGTGGCACCCCCCGGCGGACCGGTCGCGCTGGAGGCGTCCGCGCTCGTTGACGGGAACCAGGCCGAGCGCTCCTGCCCTCACGTCGCGCCGGGTCTTGCGGATTCTTGCTGAAATCGCTCGCGTGACCCGCGGTCTCGCCAGCAGCCAGCATCTATACAAACGAGCGTGGGCTCGGCAAGGGAGGTGCGCGTGACGCGTCGACATCGGAAGGCGGCTGCGCTGGCGTTGGGGCTGGTGATCGTGGGGATGGTGGCGGGCGCTCGCGCCATGCAGGGCCCCGGGGCAGGGACGGCCGATCCGCCGGTATCGAGCTACATTTCGGTGAACGAGGAAGACTTCCGGACGGTCTTCGCGCGGATGCGTGCCGCGAAAGCGGAGGTCGAGAAGCGCCAGCGGGACCTCCTCGCCTCCCGTTACGACCTGAGCGATCGTCCAGTCGCGGGCGCCAGGATGAGCCGTGGCAAGGCGATTCAGGGCGGCATCCGCGTGAAGCTGCCGGCCGGGGCGACGTGGGACGCGCTCGCGAAGATGACGCCGGACGAAATCCGTGAGAAGGGCGTCTTCCCGGCGGGGTTCATGCCGCTGCCTCATCCGAATCATCCAGAGGGTGGCATGGTGTTTCCCGCGTTCCAGATCAACGAAGTCAAGACGCAGACGGGCCGTGATCTCACACGCTTCGACCTCGACTTCGATCTGCCCGACGCGTTCCTGCCGGAATTCCCGGCGCCGATCTTCCTCACCACGCGTCCCGATCTCGGCGACGTCTCCCGCGGCCGTCTCGTGACCACCGACAACTACTACGAGCTCTTCAACGGGATCCTCAACCCCAAGCAGCTCGAAGGTCTACGGCTGCTCCTGACACCGTTCCCCCAGCAGCAGTTCAACCTCACCGCTGATCGGCGCAGCGAGCATCCGAGTCTCGGCGTCTCCTGCTTCGACTGCCATCAGAACGGCAGCACCAACGGCGCGACGCACCTGGTAGGGGACATCCGTCCGCAGCAGTTCCGCCACCGAATCGAGACGCCGACCCTGCGCGGTGTGAACGTCCAGCGGCTCTTCGGCTCGCAGCGGGCGCTCAAGACCGTCGAGGACTTCACCGAATTCGAGCAGCGCGCCGCCTACTTCGACGGCGACCCCGTGATCGCCACCAAGAAGGGTGTGAACGTCCTCGAGCGGGGCAGCCAAGTCCACGACATGGCGGAATTCCAGGAGATCCTCGACTTTCCGCCGGCCCCCAAGCTCGATGTCTTCGGCAAGCTCGACCCGAAGCGCGCGACGCTCGCCGAGGTGCGCGGGCAGGCTCTGTTCTTCGGCAAGGGCCAGTGCGCGACGTGTCACATGCCGCCCTACTACACGGATAACCTCATGCACAACCTCCGCGCGGAGCGGTTCTATCGACCCCAGACGATCAACGGCATGATGGCCACCGCCGACGGCCCCATCAAGACCTTCCCGCTTCGTGGCATCAAGGACACGCCGCCCTATCTGCACGATGGCCGCCTGTTGACCCTTGATGACACGGTGGAATTCTTCAACCTGATCCTCGGCACGCAGCTCACTCCGGACGAGAAACGGGATCTCGTGGCGTTTCTGCGCGCCCTGTAACGAACATCGACTCGCGTGCAAAGAACTGATCTCCTGCTCGGTCTGTCGTTCCGGCTCCGTCGCTGGCACGCCGAGGCGGACGTAGGAATCGCTCGTGCTGCGTGACCCGCGTAGAAACCTTTTAGGAAGGGAGAAAGGATCATGACCAGGAGACACGAAGGCGCAACACTGATCGAGCGCGCTCGGCCGGTGGCCGTTCACGAGGCTAAGGAGCTCCAGCATTACGGAACGGTGGCCAGGTTACCCATCGCGCTCGACGCGGGGGTCTGCGCCGCCAGCGTAGAGAATCTCAACCAGCTCCTGGCCGACACCATGACCTTGCGCGACCTGTACAAGAAACACCACTGGCAGGTCAGCGGGCCGACGTTCTATCAGCTCCACCTCCTCTTCGACAAGCACTTCGACGAGCAGAGCGAGCTGGTGGATGCGATCGCCGAGCGGATCCAGTCCCTCGGCGGCGTGAGCATCGCCATGGCCCACGACGTGGCGGAGATGACGCTGATTCCGCGCCCGCCCCGTGGCCGCGACGAAGTGCCCGTGCAGATTTCGCGGCTGCTGCATGCCCACGAGGTCGTTTTGAAGGAAGCTCGAGCGATGGCGCGCCAGGCGGCTGAGGCGGGTGATGACGGCACCAACGACCTGCTGGTCAGCGAGGTGATCAGGACGAACGAGCGGCAGGTCTGGTTCGTCGGCGAGCATCTCGTGGACACGCCGCTGATCGCGCACGAACGGTAGTCGACCGACGCAATCGGGTCGAGAGGGAGCGCATGTCGGAAGTCTGTCGCAATCACCGTTCGGGAGGCGCGTGAGAACCCTAGTCTGAAGCCTCGCGGTGGCGGCGCCTGTTGTGACTCCATCGACGACGACGTTGACTGAGGGCGAGATTCAGGCTCGTCGAGAATGTTCGGCGATGCAATCACTGGACGGGATGCCGAGTATAGGTGATAGTACAGACGCCCACATGGAACCGAATGCGACTTTCTCGGGTTCCCCGCACCCAGATCAAGAAAGACAGGTCATGGCGGCGTGGGATCGGTTCCTGCGAGGAACCGAGCTGCCGCCGGATGCCGTCCGCAGCGTGATCGAGACCTCATGGTCACGCTGTCTTTCAGCCCGTGTCGACCCGGAGCGCTCGCGCGCTCAAGCGCCGGCGCCGGAAGAGGACCTCAGGAGACTGCAGCACCGGCATCGCGACTTGATCGATGCCAGCGTGCCGGTCATGCAACAGGCCCGCGACTTCCTGTCGGAGTCGGGGACCATGATGATCCTTACCGATCCGACCGGGGTGATCCTCGAAACAGAGGGGGATCAGTCCGCCCTGGACGCAGCCCAGGACGTCCGCCTTGTGAGCGGGGCGAACTGGAACGAGCTCGCCTGCGGCACGAACGCCATTGGCACCGCCCTATCCGCCCGGCAGCCAGTGCAGGTCCACGCGGCCGAGCACTTCTGCGCTGGAATCAAACCGTGGACCTGCTCCGCGACTGTTGTGCAAGATCCCGCTTCCGGCGAGGTTCTGGGCGCGTTGGACGTATCCGGACTGAGCGGCACGTTCCACCGCCAGTGGCTGGCCCTGGCCGTGGTGGCGGCAGGCCGCATCCAGGCGAACTTGGCTGCGCGGGAGATCGGACTCCAGCACCACCTGCTGGAAGCGGGCCTGCGACGTCTCTCGAAGACCGCGCCGGGCGGCTTGATCTTCTTCGACCGTAAGGGCCGTCTCGTCAAGATCGACGCGGCCGGCGATCGGTCCCTGGCGGCCATGGGCATCAAGCTCGACTCGAGAGAAGACAAGAGAGTCGACGCCTTCGACGCGGACTCCGCGACGCGAGCGGGCCGGGCGGCGCTGCCGGCATGGCTGCGCCCCGAGTGGGTGGAACCGGTGTTCCGCGGTGGAGAGCGGGTGGGGACGATCGTCGTGCTCGCGGACCCGTTCCAACGGAGAACCGGCCAGCGCGTCGCTCATTCGCAAGTCGCAACGCTGCAGACTGGTGACGCGGCGAATGGGGGCCTTGGCCAGATCATCGGTGGCAGCGCGGCCTTGCGACTGGCCGTCGAGAAGGCGAGGCAGCTGGCGAACCTCGATGTCGCCGTGCTCTTGCAGGGGGAGACCGGGGTCGGCAAGGAAATGTTCGCCCGGATGATCCACGAGGGCGGACACCGCAAGAATGGCCGCTTCGTGGCGCTGAACTGCGGTGGCCTGCCGCGGGACATTCTCGCGAGCGAGCTCTTTGGCTATGTCGAGGGCGCTTTCACGGGGGCCAGGCGCTCCGGCATGATTGGCAAGATCGAAGCGGCCGCCGGGGGAACCCTGTTCCTCGATGAAATCGGAGAGATGCCGCTCGACCTCCAACCCTACTTCCTGCGTGTCCTGGACGGAGGGGAGTTGTATCCCCTCGGAGACAGCAAGCCGCGAAAGGTCCGGTTCAGGTTGGTGGCGGCGACCAACAGGGATCTCCGTGCAGAAGTGACCGCCGGCCGTTTCCGTGAGGACCTGTTTTACCGTGTGTCGGTGACGGCGCTGCGCATCCCCTCGTTACGCGAGCGCAAGGAGGACATCTCGACGCTCGTCGAGCATTTCAGCGGTGAGGTGGCGCGGCGCTACGGCGCCCCGATGAAGCGGTTTGAGCCGGAGGTTCTCGACGCATTTGAACGATACGCTTGGCCGGGAAACGTCAGGGAACTGCGCAACGTCGTGGAAGGCATGGTGACGTTGGCCACAGGCGACGCCGTGACGCTTGCAGACCTCCCACCGGAGATCGCTTCCTCGACCACTCAGGCGAACCCACAGCCTCCCGTTCCGACACACTCCGCGGCGGTTGCCAATCTGGAAGCGGTCGAGCGCGACGCCATTAGCACGGCGATCACGAGTTGTCACGGTAACCTCACCCTGGTCGCCAAGGAACTGAGCATCTCGAAGAGTACGCTCTACGTGAAAGTCCGGAAGCACGGGTTGGACAAGACCCTGCTCGAGGCCAGGGTGCACGGCCGATAGGTCAGGCCGACCGGGTCGTCTCTCCACCCTTACCGGCGTCCGAATTTCGGCCGGCGTGCGAATATCGCACGCCTGACCAGCGTTCCCATCATCCGTCCCGAAGTGTCTTCTCGCACGGAAAAACACACACCTGGACTCAGGCTTCGGTGACCTTGGCCGCGGCACGATCGTTGCTTTTCCCTCTGACAGGCCTAGCGATTGTTGGCGAGGTCTCGATGGGAGGGCGAGGAGATGAGCGTTGCAGCGGCTTCGTGCATCCGGCCCAAAAGGAGCGACCAGACGGCTGTCCCGACGAAGGTCGATCGCGACCGTCAGCTCGTCGAGGCGCTGCGGCGCCGCGAGCCGGCCGCCGCGGAGTGTCTCGTCGCCAAGTACGGCGACCGCGCGTATCGCCTGGCGACCGGCATCGCGGGAAACTCGCAGGACGCCGAGGAAGTCGTGCAGGACGCGTTCTGGACCGTGGTCCGGAAGATTGACACGTTCAGGGGTGAGTCGGCCTTCGGCTCCTGGTTCTACCGGATCGTCGCCAATGCCGCCTACCAGAGGCTCCGCCGCTGGCCGGGCCGACGCAGCGAAATCCCGCTCGACGAGGTGCTGCCGCTGTTCCACGAGAACGGCCAGCACGCCGCGCCGATCGCCGACTGGTCTCCGAGCGTGGATGACCCATCCCGCCAGACCGAACTGCGCATGGCGCTGACCGCGGCGCTCGCCGAGTTGCCGCTGCATTACCGCACCGCCCTCATCCTTCACGATGTTGAAGGTCTGTCGAATGTCGCAGTGCCGGAGACCCTTGGCCTCGGCGTCCCCAACGTGAAGTCTCGCGTGCACCGCGCCCGGTTGTTTCTCCGGAAGCGGCTGGCCGACATCCATGTCGACTTGGGATGCGACGACCGCCACTCGGGGAGCGTCATAAACAAGCCGGCCCAGCCACGCTCGACGGGCGAGGAGTGACTCGGCGAAGGAGATGCAGGCAAACGTGGAACCGACGCAGGGTAACGGCGAGGTGAACGTGGAACCGCTTGCGATGACAGTCGTCGCCGATCAGACCACCGGGGGCCTGCCCGAGTGCAGGCTCCGACGTGTGGCACAGTACGTCCACGACAATCTGCACCGGGAGCTCCGGCTCGCGGAGCTCAGTGGCCTCGTGCACATGAGCCCATATCATTTCGCGCGGCTGTTCAAGCAAAGCACCGGAGTGTCCCCCCACCGATTCCTGGTTCAGCGGCGGATCGAGCAGGCGAGGGCGTTGCTGGAGGCTCGGACGCTGCCGATCGCCGAGATCGCACGGTCAGTGGGATTTCGCACGCCGAGTCACTTCACGACGACATTTCGGCGCGTGACCGGCATCACGCCGAGTGTGTATCGCAGCGCCGGAGAGGCTGAGCCGACGAAGGCGATCAGTGCACCCATTTCCTCGGCAGGCTCGCTCTGCGGCCGCGTTGAATATGGGCACAAAGAGATGAAGTCAGACGGGCCGTTCAGTACCCGCCGTTAGCGTTTCGTCGAGAAGCGGAGCAAGGAGGCGTTATGGACGATCACGAGGTCCTCGGCCGGATCAACGAGCCTGGACGCGAGGAGCACGAGCTGTTCCAGCGTGAATCTCATGGGAAGGTGACCGACGCCGACCGTGAGCGGCTCCGGCGGCTTGAGGTCACGCTGGACCAGTGCTGGGACTTGCTTCGCCAGAGACGGGCGCGGCGGGCGGCGGGACTCAACCCGGACGAAGCACGCGTCAGAGACGAGAAGACCGTCGAGGGATACACGGCATGATCGTGGTGCAACAGCTGAATCGAGCACTCTGCGGCGCCGACTCGTCGGGTGAATCCGCGAAGCCTACCCCGGTATCTTCCCAGTGCTGAGGCGAGAATGATGATCGACGCTCCCCTTGCGAGTGCCGAGGTCGGCGAGCCGTCGGGGGCCGTTGGGGCGCTCGAGGCTGATCGAGCCCGCGGCATCGACGATCGCGAGCTCCTGGACTCCTACTCGCGAGCGGTCGTCGCGGTCGTGGAGCACGTCGGTCCCGCGGGTGTGAGCATCGCCGCCGGAAGCCGCCGCCTCCGGCGCAGCATCGGGACTCGAAGCTCGACCACCTCGACCCCTTCCTGCTCCTCGACCACTTCGAATCGATCGCCCCGGGAGACTACAAAGCGGGCTTTCCAAATCGGCCTCAGCGACGACCAAAACGGCGCTGAACGAGGCCCGGCCCGCTAGGAGAGCGACCATGCGTGCGATGCGAGCCGAAACGTTCAGCGGTTATGGCGGCCTGCAACTGGTCGACCTTCCAAAGCCCAATGTGGCCAATGAACGGGTCCTTGTTCGCGTGACGGCGGCCGGCGTCACGCCGCTGGATCACACGATCCTTTCGGGCGGTCATCCGCGGCCCAAGCCGCCGCTCGTGCTCGGCGGAGAGGGCGCTGGCATCGTCGAAGAGCCGGGTGCGTCTGGCTTTCCCGCCGGAGCGCGGGTGATGTTCGCCGGGCCATATGGCTTTATGGAGGCCGGCGCCTGGCAAGAGTGGCTGGCGGTGCGGCCCGAGGATCTCTGCCTGGTCCCCGACAACATCGACGACGTGACCGCTGCCGGGTTGCCCGTAGCCTATCTGACAGCGGCGCTCAGCTTGCGGCAGGCCGGATTCCGGCCGGGCATGAGTGTGCTTGCGCCGGCAATCGGCGGGTCGGTCGGCAATGCCGTCACCCAGCTGGCCACGGCGCTGGGCGCGGCAAAGGCGATTTCGACCTCGACGAGCGCGGCCAAGGTGCGGCGGGCGCGGCATCTTGGTTTTACCGACGTCATCGATCTGTCGGTCGAGAATGTTGTCGATGGCATGCGCCGCGTCACCGGCGACAAGGGAGCTGATGTTGTGATCGACAGCGTCGGGGGCAACCTGACGGGTCAAATGCTCGGCACGCTCGCGATGAACGGCGCCTTTATCACGCTCGGCTACTCCGCCGGCCGCGAGACGACGATCAATGTCACGGACCTGATCTGGAAGCGCGCCCGAATGGAAGGATTCGCGCTCGCCGTCCAATCCGCAGACGCGGTATCCGCGGCCTGGGCGTCCATCCTGCCCGCGCTGGTCGACGGGCGGATCAAGCCCTTGGTCGCCCGCTCCTTCGCCCTCAAGGAGGCGCCCGAGGCGCTGCGCTATCTCATCGAAGACAGGCCGTTCGGCAGAGTCGTGCTGACCCTATGAGGGCGCCATCTGCACCGTCGCGTCCACTCGAAACAACCAGGATGCGAACAGCCGCGATCGCTGTCCTTCGCATACCCGATCCCCGCGAATAGCCCGGAGAGAGCCATGGCCCACCACGATCAAAGTCAGCGGCCTCGATCGGACCGTCGATGTCGATTAATACCTGGCTGCGCCGGATGGTCCCGGACACCATTTAGTTAAGTTAAAGTGCGAACGGGAGGGAACCGTTCGAGGAGAGAGGCGATGGCGAAGATGAAAGTGGCGCAGGTAGCGAAGGCAGGCGCCGACTTCGAGATTGTTGAGCGGGAAATCCCGCAGCCGGGACCGGGGCAAGTGAGGATTCGCGTGCAGGCTTGCGGAGTCTGTCACAGCGATGTACTCACCAAGGAAGGCGGCTGGCCGGGCCTTGTTTACCCGCGCGTGCCGGGGCACGAAGTAGCTGGTGTGATCGACGAAGCGGGCTCGGGTGTGACGCAGTGGAAGAAAGGTCAAAGAGTCGGCGTGGGCTGGCACGGCGGTCAGGACGGGACCTGCCTCGCGTGCCGGCGGGGCGACTTTGCGAACTGTGCGAATTTGAAGATTACAGGACTCAGTTACGACGGCGGATATCAGGAGTACATGATCGCCCCGGTGGAAGCGGTCGCGCGGATGCCGGAGTCGCTCGATGCGGCGGAAGCCGCGCCGCTGCTGTGTGCGGGAATTACGACGTTCAACGCGCTGCGCCACAGCGGCGCGCTGCCGAGTGACCTGGTGGCCGTCCAGGGGATCGGCGGGCTCGGCCATCTGGGAATTCAGTTCGCGCAGAAGTTTGGCTACCAGGTAGCCGCAATTGGGCGCGGGCCAGAGAATGCTGCGCTCGCGAAGAAGCTGGGAGCGAGCGTATACATCGACAGCGCCGGGGCGAACGCAGCGGCAGAGTTGCAGAAACTCGGCGGGGCACGCGTGATCCTGGCGACGGCGCCCAGCTCGAAAGCGATGTCGTCGCTGGTAGACGGACTGGGGATGAACGGCAAGATGATGGTGGTGGGAGCGACGAGGGACCCTATCGAGGTGACGCCTGTTCAGTTGATTTTCGGCATGCGGAGCATTCAGGGCTGGGCGTCGGGAATCCCGACCGATTCGGAGGATACGCTGCGGTTTGCAGAGCTGACGGGCGTGCGGCCGATGATCGAGAAGTATCCGCTGGCGAAAGCGGGAGAAGCGTACGCGCGGATGATGAGCGGGAAGGCGGAGTTTCGCGTCGTCCTCACGATGTAAGTGTTCGCAACGGGCGCACAAAGACGCAGCGTACGAAAGGTTGTCTCAGGGACGTCGCCGTGCGCGGCCGCTCGGACTCAGAAGCGCCGCCGCCCGTCGCCGCATCTAAATAACAAAATGGGCTCGCTGATCGCAGTCGCCGGCGCCCTCTGGGTGGTTGTCATCATGTGGGACGCGTTCGAGGCACTCGTGCTGCCCCGGCGCGTGACGCGGCGGCTACGCCCGACGCGGATGTTCTATCGCGTCACGTGGCGGGTGTGGTCGGCGGTGGCGCGCCGCATACGCCAGGGCGGCCGCCGCGAAACCTACCTGAGCTTCTTCGGACCGTTGTCGCTGCTCGTGCTGCTGGCCGCGTGGGCGGCGAGCCTCATCGTCGGATTCGCCCTGCTCCAGACCGGCCTTGGCGCCAGCCTCAACGTCCCCGGCGGCGGTTCCTGCACCGACCATCTCTACCTGAGCGGCGAGACGTTCTTCACGCTCGGCCTCGGCGACGTCACCCCGGTCTCGCGGGCGGGGCGCGTACTGATAGTGATCGAGGCCGGCATCGGGTTCGCATTCCTCGCTCTCGTTATCGGCTACCTGCCCGTGCTGTACCAGTCGTTCTCGCGGCGTGAGGTGAACATCACGCTGCTCGACGCGCGCGCTGGTTCGCCGCCGAGCGCTGAGGAACTGCTGCGCGGCAGCTGGAGCGACCACGAGGAGCTGGCCGCGCTGCTCCGCGAATGGGAGCGCTGGAGCGCGGAGGTGCTGGAGTCGCATCTCTCCTATCCGGTGCTGTCGTACTACCGCTCGCAGCACGACAACCAGTCGTGGCTGACCGCGCTCACCACGATCCTCGACGCCAGCGCGCTCGTGATGGTCGGCATCCAGGATGCCTGCGCGCGCCAGGCGAGGCTGACGTTCGCGATGGCGCGGCACGCCGTCGTGGACCTGGCGCAGGTGCTCGGCCGCCCGCCTATCGATTCGGCGCGAGACCGGCTTCCGGCGTCCGAGCTCGCCCGGCTCCGCGCCGGGCTCGCGGCCGCGGGCGTGGTCGTCGACGCGGGCGCCGGCGCCGACGACAAGCTCGCCGAGATGCGCCGGATGTACGAGCCCTTCGTTACGGCGCTGTCCGAGTACCTGCTGATGCCCCTGCCCGCCTGGCGCGTCGGCGCTGCCGCACACGAGAACTGGCGTGCCAGCCCCTGGGGCCAGACGCACAGCCAGCCGTCCGACGACCCGCACGCGGACCACTGATGGACCGTCGGTGACACGGCGTCGCTCGATCAGGACGGTCATCCGCTGCCCGGCGTGGCGCAGGTGGCGATGCAGCAGGGGCGCTATGCGGGGACGCTGATTCACCGATGTATCGGGGGGAACCCCGCATCGCCTCCGTTCCGCTACTTCGACAAAGGGAACATGGCGGTGGTCGGCAAGGGGTTCGCCGTCTTGCAGAGCGGCAAACTGCAGATCAGCTTCGTGCAGTGGGTGTGGACGTATCTGACGGGGCAGCGAGGCTCTCGCATCATTGTGCATCACCATGCTCCCGCGAACGACGACGCGCCGGCTTCGTTGCCTGCGGAACACGAACCGAACGCGCCAGCGAGCGCGTCTGAATCCTCCTCGCCCCCGGTGACGTCGTACGTGAGAGGAGAGCGCGCTTCCGGCGCACCGCACGTGCTGTACAGTACTCACAAGGATCAGGGCAACGCGGATTTACTCAAGTTCCTCAAGTCGTGAGCTCGAGCGGGGAACACGGCAAGGAGTCGTAAATGTTCCGTTTCTTCCAGCCGCAGGTCTATATCGTCGCCGCCGCCATTCTCTTCGCGACGGTCATTGCCAGCGGTGTTGGCGCCGTGCATTGGGCCTATGGCATCGAGCGGATGAAGCTCGAATCCTGTCAGAGGCTCCTGACGGCACTCGAGCTCGAGCGTCCGTTCCAAGTCCGCGGGCTCGTGTTGAAAAACCCCGATCCGTGTAGACGACTCGACGATGCTGCCGATGTTCTTAACCTTCCCAGGGAGTTTCAGGTCCGCGGTGATCGGCTCACGCTGAAACGATGACGCGTGACGACGCTGGAAGAGGTCGATAGTCATCAGCTGAGCGAACGTAGCAGAGCCTCCTGCGCTGGGGGCATGCCGTGCCCTGCTAGTCGACTGGCAGTCGCTAGCCCGTTAGCACCACGAAGTCGGCAGGGTCCATCGATCACGTGCCTCGCTGCTCCGGGATGCGTTGTGGCAGGCCGATTTGCGAGATCCCCTTGCATTCCTTGACGTTCGGCACCGCGATTGCCATCTTGATGCGCGGACACGGACCCGACGCTCCTCGTCGCGGTCCACGGATGACTCGACCGGAGGAGGTCGCGCCTTGAGAGGAAGGAATTCAGACGCCGTCAGGGCCGGGAGCCGGCCATGAGCGACGCGCTTCCGGTCGTCTACCTGGCGAGGCACGGTGAGACGGCCTGGACCATCTCTCGTCAGCACACGGGAGTGACCGACCTGCCGCTGACCGCGCAGGGCGAAGCCGAGGCCGTCCGGCTCGCAGAGCGGCTCGAGGGATTGACGTTCGCCGCGGTGCTCACGAGCCCCTTGCAGCGGGCGGTGCGCACGTGCGAGCTGGCTGGCTTCGGCTCGGCGGCGGAAGTCGAGCCTGACCTCCTGGAATGGAACTACGGCGCGTATGAAGGCCGCACCAGCGCCGACATCCGCGCCGAACGCCCGGACTGGCAGTTGTTCCGCGATGGCTGCCCGGGAGGGGAGTCGCCGGACCAGGTCGGAGCGCGGGCCGACCGGGTGATACGCCGGGTGCGGGCAATCGGGGGGGACGTCCTGCTCTTTTCGAGTGGGCATTTTCTCCGAGTGTTCGCCGCGCGCTGGCTCGGGCTCGACCCGGGGGCGGGCAGGTACTTCCTGCTCGGAACGGCCAGTCTCAGTGCGGTGGGGTACGAACACGATCGGTCCGAGCCGGTGATTCGCCTCTGGGACGAGATGTCTCACGAGCGGCGCATCGGCCCGACGCAGGTGCGGGGACACCAGGAGAAAGCACGGCGATGAGCGCAAAAAAGGCGGCAGCTCCTCGAGCAGAAACAGCATCGGACACCATGGCTGTGCTGCGCCGGCAATACGGATGCGGTCCGGTGGAGCTCACAGGTAGCGCTGATGCACTCTATGAGCGGCACCTGCTCTTCGACAACGTCACCGATCCCGCGGCCACCGGCCCGCGTGACCGCTACGAGGCTCTCGCGCGCTCCGTCCGGGACGTCCTGTCGCAGCGATGGATCCGCACGGACCAGACCTACGAGCGCGTGAACCCCAAGCGCGTCTACTACCTCTCGATGGAATTTCTGATCGGCCGCTCGCTGACCAACAACATCACGAATCTGCTGCTCAGTCGCCTTGTGAGCGAAGCCGTCAAGCAGACGTCCCTGGATTGGCTCGGCCTGCTCGAAGAGGAACCCGACGCCGCGCTGGGCAATGGCGGGCTCGGGCGTCTGGCCGCGTGCTTTCTCGATTCGATGGCTACCATGCAGCTGCCGGCGATGGGGTACGGGTTGCGGTACGAGTACGGAATGTTCCGGCAATCCATCGAGGACGGTTGGCAACACGAGCAGCCCGACAACTGGCTTCGTCGCCCCGACCCGTGGGAAGTCGCTCGCCCGGACGACAAGGTCGAGATCACGCTGAACTGCTCGTTCGAGGCCCGGGAGGGAGCGCTGCGCCCCATCGTCGGCCGGACATCCACGCTGATCGGCATTCCGTTCGATCGGCCGGTGGTGGGCTATGGCGGCAAGACGATCAACACGCTGCGCCTCTGGGCGGCGGCCGCGCCCGACTACTTCGATTTCCAGGCGTTCAGTCATGGCGAGTTCGTCAGCGCGGTGGCGGAGACGCTCGCGGCCGAGTCCCTCACTCGGGTTCTCTATCCCGACGATTCCACGGCCCGTGGGCAAGGGTTGCGGTTCGTGCAGGAGTACTTTCTCGCCGCCTGCTCGCTGGCCGATCTGGTCCGACGATTCCGGCGCGGCAATGCCGACTGGAACGCACTTCCCGAAAAGGTCGCGATCCAGCTCAACGATACTCACCCGGCCATCGCCGTCCCCGAGCTGATGCGGATCTTACTCGATGAGGCGCACCTCGGATGGGATCAGGCCTGGGACCTCACCCAGCGGACGCTCGCGTATACGAACCACACGCTGCTGCCCGAGGCGCTCGAAAAATGGCCGCTCGCCTGGTTCGAGACGCTGCTGCCTCGGCACCTCGAGATCATCTTCGAGATCAACCGGCGACTGCTCGATGCCGTCCGGCGCCGTTTCCCCGGCGACGAGGGCCGTGTGGGACGCACGAGCCTGATCGAAGAGGGTCCGAGCAAACACGTCCGCATGGCCAGCCTCGCCATCGTGGGCTCGCACAGCACGAACGGCGTGGCGGCGATCCACTCCGCGCTGCTGCGCTCGATCACGGTGAACGACCTGGCCGAGATGTTCCCCGAGCGCTTCAGCAACAAGACCAATGGCGTCACGCCGCGGCGCTGGCTGATGCTGACGAACCCGGGCCTTGCCCGCACCATCACCGAGGCCATCGGCGAGGGCTGGATCACCGACCTCGGCGAGCTGGCGAGGCTCAAGCCGCTTGCCGACGACAGGAGCTTCCGCGAGGCGTTTCACGCGGCCAAGCGAGCGGCCAAGTCCGCCTTCACCGACTGGCTCCGATCGAGCTCCGGGCAGACGGTGGACCCGGACACCATCTTCGACTGCCACGTGAAGCGCATCCACGAATACAAGCGTCAGCTCCTCAATGCATTGCGCATCGTCGTGCTCTACAACCGCTTGCGAGCGAACCCGAGCCTCGAGATGACGCCGCGGACGTTCCTGTTCGCCGGCAAGGCGGCGCCGGCCTACCACCTGGCCAAGCTCATCATCAAGCTGCTGAACAACCTCGCCGCCACCATCGACGCCGACCCGGTGACACGCGGGCGGCTCACGGTCGCGTTCCTACCCGAATACTCCGTGTCGCTCGCCCAGCGGCTGATTCCGGCAACCGACGTCTCCAACCAGATCTCGACCGCCGGCTACGAGGCGAGCGGCACGAGCAACATGAAGTTCATGATGAACGGCGCGCTGACGATCGGCACGCGCGACGGCGCGACGATCGAGATGGCGCAAGAAGCCGGTGAGGAGAACTTCTTCCTCTTCGGCCTGACCGCGGAGCAGGTCGCCGGCAGCCGCGGCTGGTACAACCCGCGCTGGCACTACGACAACCAACCAGAGACCCGCGCGGCGCTGGACCTGCTCTTCTCCGACCACTTCAGCCGCAATGAGCCGGGCATCTTTGCGCCGCTGCGCGACACCCTGCTGACGCACGGCGACTACTACATGCATCTCGCGGACCTCGCATCCTATCTCGAGGCCGATCGCAACCTGTGCGCGCTCTACGTGGACCCCGAAGGATGGGCGCGCAAGGCGATCCTGAATATCGCCAGCTCCGGAACATTCTCGAGCGACCGCGCCATCGCCGAGTACGCGACCGACATCTGGCACGCCAAGCCGTGCCCGGTGTCGTAGTGGAGAAGACTGTGGCTCACGAAGCGAGCGAAGGCGCGAAGATCTCGCCCCTGGCCGGCAAACCCGCGCCCAAGGCGATGCTGGTGGACCTGGCGCGGCTCGAGCAGGCCTACTACGAGCGCACGCCCGACGCGGGTGACCCGACCCAGCTCGTCAGCTTCGGCACCAGCGGGCACCGCGGCTCACCGTTCCGCGGCTCGTTCACCGAGGCCCACATCGCGGCGATCACCCAGGCGATCTGCGACCACCGGCGCGCTCAGAGGATCGACGGCCCACTGTACATGGGGAAGGACACGCACGCCCTGTCCGAGCCAGCCCAGCGCACCGCGCTCGAAGTGCTGGCGGCGAACGGCGTCGAGACCATCATCCAGCGCGACGCCGGCGTCACGCCGACGCCCGTCATCTCGTGGGCCATTCTCATGTACAACCGCGGCCGCCAGGCGCACCTCGCCGATGGGATCGTGGTCACGCCCTCGCACAACCCGCCGGAGGACGGGGGCTTCAAATACAACCCGCCCAACGGCGGACCGGCCGACCTCGACGTGACCGAGTGGGTGCAGAACCGGGCCAACGAGCTGCTGCGGGCCGGCAATGCCGGCGTCAGGCGGGTGCCGTTCGCGACCGCTATCAAGGGGGCGAGCACGCACCAGGAGGACTTCGTCCTGCCGTACGTCCAGGACTTGAGAAACGTCGTGGACATGGACGCCATCCGGGGCGCCGGCCTCGAGCTGGGCGTGGACCCACTCGGCGGGGCGGCGAGGCCGTACTGGGAGCCGATCAACTCCGTCTACAAGCTCACCATCACTGTCGTCAATCCGGTGATCGACCCGACGTTCTCGTTCATGACCGTGGATCACGACGGCAAGATCCGCATGGATCCCTCGAGCCCGTACGCGATGGCACGGCTCGTCGAGCTGAAGGACCGGTTCCGCGTCGCCTTCGCCAACGACCCCGACTCGGATCGGCACGGCATCGTGACGCGCTCCGCGGGGCTGATGAACCCCAACCACTACCTTGCGGTGGCCATCCGCTACCTGCTCACCCATCGCCCCCACTGGCCGGCGCATGCCGCAGTCGGCAAGACGCTGGTCAGCAGCAGTCTCATCGATCGCGTCGTCGAAAAGCTCGGCCGCCGGCTCTACGAGGTGCCCGTGGGCTTCAAGTGGTTCGTGCCGGGCCTGTTCGACGGCTCGTGCTGCTTCGGCGGCGAGGAGAGCGCCGGGGCCAGCTTCCTGCGGCACGACGGCACCGTGTGGACGACCGACAAGGACGGTCCGATCATGGACCTCCTCGCGGCCGAAATCACTGCGCGCACTGGCAAGGATCCGGGTGAGCACTACCGGGAGCTGTCGGCCGAATTCGGTACTTCGTATTACACGCGGATCGATGCGCCGGCCACGCCCGAGCAAAAGGCGCGACTGCAGACGCTGTCACCCGAAGCGGTCATGGACGAGAGGCTGGCCGGCGAGCCGATCACCGCCAAGCTCACCCGAGCCCCGGGCAACGACGCGGCAATCGACGGCCTGAAGATCGTGACCGCGAGCGGGTGGTTCGCGGCTCGGCCGTCGGGCACGGAGAACATCTACAAAATCTACGCGGAGAGCTTCAGAGGCGCGGCGCACCTGGACGCGCTCGTGAGCGAGGCACAGGAGCTCGTCAACACCGCGGTCGGCGAGCGCACATGAGCCCGCCTCTGTTCCCGGCAGAATATCGGGCCTCCGGCGTCCTGATGCACGTCACGTCGCTGCCCTCGCCGTACGGGATTGGCGATGTGGGCCCGACGGCCGTGGCGTGGGTCGACCGGCTTCACGAGACGGGGCAACGCTGGTGGCAGGTGCTGCCGTTGGGTCCCACCGGCTATGGCGATTCGCCGTACCAGTCCCTGTCGTCGTTTGCCGGCAACCCGCTCTTGATCAGCCCCGCCTGGCTGATCGAGGACGGACTGTTGCGGGCGAGGGATTGCGCAGGCTGGTCGTTTTCGGCCACGGCCGTCGATTTCGACGCCGTCAAGCGGTTCAAGCGTTCGTTGCTCGATGGGGCATGGAGAAACTTCAGCACCGGCAGCCGCTCGGATTTGCGCCGGCCTTCGAGCGCTTCGGTCAGGACCAGGCGCACTGGCTGGACGATTACGCATTGTTCCACGCGCTGAAAGCCAGATACGGCGGCGCCTCGTATCTACAGTGGCCGGAAGAGCTCGTCCGCCGCACGCCGGCCGCGCTCGACCAGGCGCGGCGAGATCTGGCGAGCCAGGTCGAGCAGGTTCGATTTGCTCAGTTCGTGTTGTCCCGTCAGGGGGCGCGCCTGAAGGCCCATGCGCGTGCGAAAGGCGTGCGCTTGCTCGGCGACCTGCCCTTCTTCGTCTCGCCGGACTCGAGCGACGTCTGGGCCCACCCGGAGCTCTTTCTGCTCGATGCGGAGCACCGGCCGCGCGTCGTCGCCGGTGTGCCGCCGGACTACTTCAGCGCGCACGGACAGCGCTGGGGCAATCCGATCTATGACTGGGACGCGCTTGGCGCGCGCGGCTACCGCTGGTGCATCGACCGGGTGCGCGCCTTGCTCGCGCACGTCGACGCGATCCGCCTCGATCATTTCCGAGGATTCACGGCGGCGTGGCACATCCCGGCCGGAGCGCCGACGGCGCAGTCCGGTCAGTGGGTGCCGGGCCCGGGCGCCGACTTCTTCGACGCGGTGCAGAAGGCGTTGGTCGGTCTGCCGCTCCTCGCCGAGGACCTGGGAATCATCACGCCGGACGTGAGCGCGCTCCGTGACGCGTTTCATCTCCCCGGGACGCGCGTTCTGCAGTTCGCCTTCGACGGCCATGCCGACAACCCGTACCTGCCCGACAACTACGTCCCCAACACGGTCGTATACACGGGCACTCACGACAACTCGACGACCCGTGGATGGTATGAGGACCTGCCCGATGCCGAGCGGCGCAACCTGTGGCGCTACGTGAAGCGCGCGGGAGCCACCAGCGCGGACGCGTCCCCGGCCTTGCTGCGTCTGGCGTGGTCGTCGGTGGCTGCGCTGGCGATCGCGCCGTTGCAGGACGTTCTCAACCTGGGCAACGACGCTCGGATGAATCAGCCCGGGAGCGCCGACGGTAACTGGCGCTGGCGCTGCACCAGCGAAATGCTGTCCGCGTCCGCCTTCCAGTTGTTGCGAGACTTGACCCACGCCTCGGCTCGATCCGGTGGTATGGAAACGCCGCGCACCGACGCCTCGATGGCGGCCGCATCATGACCCCGGCTCCCGTCGTCTTCCTGGTCGACGTGGACAACACGCTGCTGGACAACGATCGCATTCAGGACGACCTCAAGCGCCATCTCGAGCGTGAGTTCGGCGCCGCGTCTCGTGACCGGTACTGGGCGATCCTCGAGGCGCTGTTCGTCGAGCTCGGGTATCGCGACTATCTCGGCGCGCTGCAGCGCTACCGGACCGAGCACCCTCAGGACGTGCACCTCATGTCGATGTCGTCGTACCTGGTCGACTACCCGTTCGCCAATCGCCTCTATCCCGGGGCGCTCGACGTCCTGGAACGGTTGCGTGCGTGGGGCCCGACGGTCATCCTCTCCGACGGCGACGTCGTCTTCCAGCCTCGCAAGGTCCAGCGCTCCGGCATCTGGGAGGCCGTGGACGGCCACGTGTTGATCTACATCCACAAGGAAGAAATGCTGGATGAGGTCGCGCGCCGCTATCCGGCGCAGCACTACGTTCTGGTGGACGACAAACCGCGGATCCTGGCCGCGGTCAAGGAAGCCTGGGGCGACCGCGTCACCACGATCTTTCCGCGCCAGGGTCAATACGCTCGCGATGCGAAGGCGTATCGTCCGGCCGACCTGACGATCGAACGCATCGGCGATCTCGTGACTCATGATCTGTCCGAGCTCCTGTCGCCGGAGGTGACACGATGAAAGCTACCCAGACGCTCCACGACCGGGGCCAGAGTCTCTGGCTCGACAACATCACACGCGATTTGCTAGAGAGCGGCACGCTCAAGCGCTACATCGACGAGCTCTCCGTGACGGGGCTCACGTCCAACCCGACGATCTTCGACCACGCCATCAAGAACAGCTCGGCCTACGACGCCGCGATCCGGAAGAAGCTCAGGGAGGGCAAGTCGGGCGAGGACTTGTTCTTCGAGCTGGCGCTGGAGGACCTGACGCGGGCCGCGGATCTGTTTCGCCCGATCTGGGACCGGACCCGCGGCGTGGACGGCTGGGTGTCGTTGGAAGTATCGCCGTTGCTCGCCCACGACACCTCCAGCACTCTCGCCGCCGCCAAAGCCCTGCACGCCAGGGCGGGACGACCGAACCTCCTCATCAAGATCCCAGGCACCAAGGAAGGGCTGCCGGCGATCGAGGAGGCGATCTTCGCGGGCATACCGATCAACGTGACGCTCCTCTTCTCGTCCGCGCACTACCTGGCGGCGGCCGAGGCTTTCATGCGTGGCATCGAGCGCCGCGTGGCCGCGGGACTCCAGCCCGAGATCGAATCGGTCGCGTCGGTGTTCATCAGCCGGTGGGACGCGGCGGTCAAGGACAGAGTGCCGGAGGCGCAGCGCAATCAGCTCGGCATCGCGATCGCGAAGCGGACATACAAGGCGTACCGTGCGCTGCTCGGCTCTCCGCGCTGGCAGCGCGTCTTCAACGCCGGCGCCCGCCCGCAACGCCTGCTATGGGCCAGCACGGGCACCAAGGACCCCGGTGCGTCGGACGTCCTCTATATCAAGTCGCTCGCGGCGCCGTTCACGGTGAACACGATGCCCGAGGGCACCTTGAAGGCGCTCGCCGATCATGGAGCGATCGGCGAGATGTTGCCCGCCGACGGTGGCGACTGCGAGGAAGTGTTGGCCCGTTTCGCCGGCGCCGGCATCGACGTGGACGCCCTCGGCAGCCAGCTCCAGGACGAAGGCGCGAAGTCGTTCGTCAGCTCCTGGCACGAGCTCATGGGCGTGATCGCCGGGAAGAGCGCCGCTCTGGCCAAGGCGAGCTGAGCCTCACCATGCCCGTGCTGGTCGTCGACATCGGCGGGACTCACGTGAAGATTCTCGCCACCGGACAGGACAGCCCTCGCCAGTTTGACTCCGGGCCGACGCTCACGGCCGCGCAGATGGTCGCCGGAGTCAAGACCGCCGCCGCGGAATGGAAGTACGACGCGGTCTCGATCGGCTACCCGGGCCCGGTGCTCCACGGCCGCCCGGTCGTGGAGCCGCGTCACCTCGGCCCGGGCTGGGTCGGATTCGACTATCGGACCGCCTTCGGGTGCCCGGTCAAGGTTGTCAACGATGCCGCGATGCAAGCGCTGGGCAGCTACCAGGGCGGTAAGATGCTCTTTCTCGGCCTGGGAACCGGCCTGGGCTCGACCCTCATCGTCGAGGGCATCGGGGAGCCGATGGAGCTGGGGCACCTGCCGTACCGGAACGGGACCTTCGACGAGTACGTCGGACTGCACGGGTTGCAGGTGCACGGGCTCACGCAATGGCGGCGCGACGTCGAGGACGTCGTCAGTCGTCTCGTCGCCGCGCTCGAGCCCGAGGACGTCGTTCTCGGTGGCGGCAACGTCCACCAGCTCGACACGTTGCCGCCGGGCTGCCGGGCCGGGGACAACGCGAACGCCTTCCTCGGGGGTTTTCGCCTGTGGGAGCTAAAGCACGATGGGCTGAACGCATCCCAAGAAATGAAGGGACGAGCGATGACGGGAATGTTGCCATTGACCGCGCGCCAATCGTGGAAAGCGCTCCAGGCGCACCACGAGAAGATCCGACCGCTGCACCTCCGCACGCTCTTCGCCGACGACGCGATGCGGGGCGAGCGCCTGACCGCGGAGGCGGTCGGTATCTATCTCGACTACTCGAAGAATCGCGTCACGGACGAGACGCTCACTTTGCTCCGTCGACTGGCCGAGGAGTCCGGCCTGCGCGAACGTATCGACGCCATGTTCCGCGGAGACAAGATCAACCTGACTGAGGACCGGGCCGTCCTGCACGTCGCCTTGCGCGCCCCGCGCGGCGCGTCGATCGTCGAGGACGGCAAGAACGTGGTGCCCGAGGTCCACGCCGTGCTCGACGCGATGGCCGACTTCTCGAACCGGGTGCGGAGCGGCGCGTGGAAGGGGCACACCGGCAAGCGCATTCGCAACGTCATCAACATCGGCATCGGCGGCTCCGACCTCGGCCCCGTCATGGCCTACGAGGCGCTCAGGCACTACAGCGATCGCGCGATGACCTTCCGCTTCGTGTCCAACGTCGACGGGACCGACCTCGTGGAGGCCACCCGCGACCTGAACCCCGCGGAAACGCTCTTCGTCGCCTCGTCGAAGACCTTCACGACGCTGGAGACGATGACCAACGCCGAGAGCGCGCGCCAGTGGCTGCTCGCGGGGCTCGGCGGCGAGGGCAAGGCGGTGGCCAAGCATTTCGTCGCCGTCTCCACGAACGCCCAGAAGGTGTCGGAGTTCGGGATCGACACCGCGAACATGTTCGGATTCTGGGACTGGGTGGGTGGGCGCTATTCCATGGACTCGGCGATCGGGCTGTCGACGATGCTCGCGGTCGGTCCCGACAACTTCCGCGCCATGCTGGAGGGCTTCCACCAGGTGGACGAGCACTTCCGCACGGCCCCGTTCGAGCGCAACCTGCCGGTGCTGCTGGGCTTGCTGACGGTGTGGTACACGGATTTCTTCGGCGCCGAGACGGTGGCCGTGCTGCCTTACGAGCAATACCTCAAGCGCTTCCCGGCTTACCTGCAGCAGCTGACGATGGAGAGCAACGGCAAGCACGTCACGCGCGAGGGGGCCGAGATCAGTTACCCGACCGGGCCGATCTATTGGGGCGAGCCGGGGACCAACGGCCAGCATTCCTTCTACCAGCTCATCCATCAAGGGACCCGTCTCATCCCCTGCGACTTCATCGCCTTTGGCCACCCCCTGAACGCGTTCGGCCGGCACCACGATTTCTTGCTGGCGAACGTGTTCGCACAGACCGAGGCGCTGGCCTTCGGCAAGACGCGCGAGCAGGTCAAGGCCGAGGGCACGCCGGACAGCCTGGTCCCCCATCGGATGTTCCAGGGCAATCGTCCCTCGAACACGATCCTGGCCGAGCGGCTCACGCCGGAGACGCTCGGAAAGCTCGTCGCGCTCTACGAACACAGCGTATTCACCCAGGGCGCCATCTGGGACGTCGACTCGTTCGATCAGTGGGGGGTCGAGCTGGGCAAGGTGCTGGCCCAGCACATCATCCCCGAGCTCGAGAGCCAGACGGAGCCCAAGCTCGGCCACGACAGCTCGACGAACAACCTCATCCGGCGCTATCGGAAGAGTAAGAGCAAGAGGTGACCGAGATGGCCAACAAAGAACAGCTGCAGAAGATGAAGACACATCCCGGGTTCATCGCGGCGCTGGACCAGAGCGGTGGCAGCACGCCCAGCGCGCTGCGTGCGTACGGAATCAAGGAGAACGCGTGGTCAAGTGAGGCAGAGATGTTCGCGATCGTGCACCAGATGCGTACGCGCATCATGACGAGCCCCTGCTTCACCGGCGAGCGCATCATCGGCGCCATCCTGTTCGAGAACACGATAGACAGGGACGTCGAGGGGCAGCCGACCGCGGACTATCTGTGGAACGTGAAGCGGGTTGTGCCCTTTCTGAAGGTGGACAAGGGCCTGGCCGCGGAGAAAAGCGGTGTCCAGTTGATGAAGCCGATGCCCGAGCTCTCCGCGCTGCTCGACAAAGCCAAAGCGAAGCGCATCTTTGGAACCAAGATGCGCTCGTTCGTCAAGCAAGCCAACGGAGCGGGCATCGAGGACATCGTGGCCCAGCAGTTCGAAGTCGCTCGGCAGATCATCGCCGCGGACCTCGTGCCGATCGTCGAGCCGGAAGTGGATATTCACTGCCTGGAAAAAGCCAAAGCCGAAGATCTGCTCAAAGCGGCCATCCTCGAGGAGCTCAAGCGACTGCCGGTCGGTCAGCTCGTCATGCTCAAGCTCACGTTACCGGAGAAAGACGACGTCTACGCCGAATTCGTCGCTCATCCCAAGGTCGTGAGGGTGGTTGCGCTGTCGGGCGGTTACTCACGGGAAGAAGGCAACGAGCGCTTGCGGAGGAATCACGGCGTCGTGGCCAGCTTTTCGCGGGCGCTGGTCGAAGGGCTGTCGGCCCAACAATCCGATGCTGAGTACAACGCCCGGTTGGATGCATCCGTTCGGAGCATCTTTGAAGCGTCCAACACTTGAGCGGGCCAAATGGAAAAAGGCACCGTGAAAATTGCCCCGTCGATTCTTGCCGCTGACTTCGCCCGTTTGGGCCAGCAGGTGGCTGAAGCGGAACAAGGTGGAGCCGACCGGATCCACGTCGATGTGATGGACGGACACTTCGTGCCGAATCTGTCTATGGGTTCGGCGATCGTGGAGTCCCCGGCGAGTCACGCAACTGCCCCTCGAGATCCATCTGATGATCTCGGACCCGGACTCTTTTCTGGACGAGTTTGCCGCGGCCGGCTCCGACTCGTTCCTCGTCCACTGGGAGGGCAACAACAATCTGCACCGCACGGTGCAGCGGATCAGGACGCTGGGCAAGCGCGTCGCGGTCGCCATCAACCCGGCGACGCCGTCGGCCGTGCTGGAGGAAATCGTCCACGACCTCGACCAGGTGCTGGTCATGACCGTCAACCCGGGTTTCGGCCACCAGCAATTCATCCGGACGACCCTGCCGAAGATCGAACGGGTACGCGAGCTGACCGAAGGGCACAAGCCCGGGTGCGACGTGGAAGTGGATGGAGGAATCGACGCGACGACGGCACCGCTGGTCGTTCGAGCCGGCGCCACCGTGCTGGTGGCGGGCTCGGCCATCTTCGGCGACCGAGAGGGCGTGGTCGCCGCGATGAAACGCCTACGGACGGCCCTCGACCATACAGCCCCTCGAGCGTGTAGCCCGCGACCACATGAAGGACGAAACCGAACTCGCCGCACAAACAGATCTACAAAGGAGTCGGTGATGCAACTCGGACTGATCGGACTCGGCCGCATGGGCGCCAACATGGCCCTGCGCCTCCTCGCGGGCAACCACCAGTGCGTGGTCTTCGATATGTCGCCGAAGGCGGTCGAGGAGTTGACTCGAGCCAAGGCCGTCGGAGCCTCGTCGATCGCGGATTTCGTGAAGAAGCTGGAGACGCCGCGGGCCGTCTGGCTGATGGTTCCAGCGGCGGTCGTGGACACGACCATCAAGGACCTTCTGCCGCACCTCACGCCCGGCGACATCCTCATCGACGGCGGGAATTCCTACTACGTCGACGACATCCGGCGCGCGCGGGAGCTCGCCGCGAAGGGCATCCACTACGTGGACGTCGGAACCAGCGGCGGGGTCTGGGGACGGGAGCGCGGGTATTGCCTGATGATCGGCGGCGAGGCGGCGGTGGTCAAGCACCTCGATCCGATCTTCGCGAGGCTGGCTCCCGGCTCCGGCGACATTTCCCGCACGCCCGGGCGAGAAGCCATCGGCGGCACCGCCGAGCGCGGGTACCTCCACTGCGGACCGAGCGGCGCCGGCCACTTCGTGAAGATGGTCCACAACGGTATCGAGTACGGCATCATGGCCGCGTACGCCGAGGGCCTCGGCATTCTGCGCTCCGCCAATATCGGCAAGCAGGGCCATGCGGTCGACGCCGAGACGACGCCGCTGCGCGATCCCGAGCACTACCAGTACGACTTCAATCTGCCCGACATCGCCGAGCTGTGGCGACGGGGTAGCGTCGTCGCCTCCTGGCTGCTCGACCTGTCCGCTTCCGCGCTCATCAAGGATCCGGCGCTCAAGGGCTTCCAGGGGCGCGTGTCCGATTCCGGCGAGGGGCGGTGGACGATCAGGGCGGCTATCGACGAGGCGGTGCCGGCCCACGTCCTCTCCTCCGCCCTGTACGAGCGCTTCAGCTCGCGCGGCGAGGCGGATTTCGCCGACAAGCTGCTCTCGGCCATGCGCTATGAGTTCGGCGGTCACCTCGAAAAGCCGTCGCAATAGTCGGAGCGCACCATGAGCGACGTCCAGTCCGACGCCCTCGTATTCTTCGGCGCGACCGGCGACCTCGCGTACAAGAAGATCTTTCCGGCGCTGCAGGCGATGGCGAAACGCGGGCACCTCGGCGTGCCAGTCATCGGTGTGGCGAAGGCCGGGTGGAAGCTCGAACAGCTCCGGGCCCGTGCCAAGGACAGTCTCGAGAAGCACGGGGGGCTGGATCCAGCCGCGTTCGACAAGCTGTGCGGCCTGCTGCGCTACGTCGATGGCGACTACCAGGACCCGGCGACATTCCAGGCCATCCGCAAAGAGCTCGGTTCCGCCGGGCGGCCGGCGCACTATCTCGCCATTCCACCCGTGCTGTTCGAACTGGTCGTGGAGCAGCTCGGCAAGGCGGACTGCGCGAACGGCGCTCGCGTCATCGTCGAGAAGCCGTTCGGCCACGACGTCGCCTCCGCGCGGGAGCTCAACCGGGTCCTGCTCGGAGCCTTCGACGAGACATCGATCTTCCGGATCGACCACTACCTCGGCAAGCGGCCGGTGCACAACATGCTCTTCTTCCGCTTCGCCAACGCTTTCCTGGAGTCGTTCTGGAACCGCAATCACGTCGAGAGCGTGCAGATCACGATGGCCGAAGAGTTCGGAATCCAGGGCCGGGGCGCGTTCTACGACGAGACGGGCGCCGTGCGCGACGTCGTCCAGAATCATCTGTTCCAGGTCCTGAGCAACCTGGCCATGGAGCCTCCGGTCAGGCCAAACAGCGAATCCATCCGCGACGAGAAGGTGAAGGTCCTCAAGGCGATCCCCGCCCTCACCGCGGACAGCCTCGTACGCGGACAGTTTCGCGGCTACCGATCGGAGAAAGGCGTGGCGGCGAATTCCACGGTGGAGACGTTCGCCGCCTTGCGACTGGAGATCGATTCCTGGCGCTGGCAGGGTGTGCCCTTCTACATCCGCGCCGGAAAGTGCTTGCCCGTGACGTGCACCGAAATCGTCGTCCGACTCCGCCAGCCGCCCACGATGTATCACGGCTTCGATCTCGAGCCGAACTATTGCCGCTTTCGGATCAGCCCCGACATCACGATCGCCATCGGCGCGAACGTCATCGCGCCTGGGCAGGAAACGGTCAGCCAGACCTCGGAGATGCTGGGGTCACGGCTCCCGCGGGCCGATGAGATGGACGCGTACGAGCGCGTGCTGGGCGACGCTATGCACGGAGATGCCACCTTGTTCGCCCGGGAGGACTACGTCGAAGAGGCCTGGCGAATCGTCGATCCAGTCCTGAAGGCCGGCACGCCCGTCTACGAGTACGAGCCGGGCACGTGGGGACCGAAAGAAGTCGACTCGAGAGTCTCGCCCCCCGGAGGCTGGCAGAACCCGACAGTGAATCATTTATGAAGATCGAAGCGCTGGCCGACGCCGATTCGGTCGCGCGGGCGGGCGCCACGTTCACGGCCGAGGAGGCACGAGGGGCCGTCGCGGCGCGTGGTCGTTTCATCGTGGCCTTCAGCGGGGGTCATACCCCTTGGAAGATGCTGCGTGCACTGGCCGATGAAAAAATGCCCTGGCCCGGCGTGCACGTGGTCCAGGTGGACGAGCGCGTCGCTCCCGCGGGAGACCCCGACCGCAACCTCACCCACCTGCGTGACAACTTGCTCGCGCACTGTCCGCTGCGCCCCGAGCAGGTTCATGCCATGCCGGTGGAATCGGCTGACCTGGAAACGGCGAGCTCGCAGTACGCCCTGACCCTCCGGGATATCGCCGGCGCCCCGGCCGTCCTCGATCTCGTTCATCTCGGCCTTGGGCCCGACGGCCACACCGCGTCGCTGGTGCCCGGGGACCCGGTGCTCGACGTCACCCGCGCAGACGTCGCGCTCACCGGCGTCTATCAAGGACGGCGCCGGATGACCTTGACCTATCCCGTGCTCAATCGGTCCCGACGCATTGTCTGGCTCGTTACCGGGCGCGACAAGGCGGACATGCTGGCGCGCCTACACAAGGGTGACGACTCGATTCCCGCCGGGCGCGTCCGTCGGGACCGGGCGCTGGTGCTGGCCGACCGCGAGGCGGCGGCTAGATCGGGACCCGCGCCGTCACGAACCTGACACCACATCGCGGAGAAGACGCCATGCGCGTGGGAATCGCCACCGATCACGGGGGCTTTGGCTTGAAAGAGGATCTGGTCGCGCAGCTGCGCGCCGCCGGGCACGACGTCGTCGATTTCGGGGCCGACAAGCTGAGCCCGGACGATGACTATCCGGACTTCGTCGTCCCGCTCGCCGAGGCGGTGGCGGCGGGCACGGTCGAGCGCGGCGTGGCCGTCTGCGGCAGTGGTGTGGGCGCCTCGATCTGCGCCAACAAGATTCCGGGTGTCCGGGCGGCGCTGATCCACGACCACTTTTCCGCGGGGCAGGGGGTCGAGGACGATCACATGAACATCATCTGCCTTGGTGGCCGCACCGTGGGGCCGAGCGTGGCCTTGAGCTCCTGCAGACGTTCCTGGCCGCCGAGTACAGCCAAGCCCCGCGACACCTGCGCCGCCTGCGCAAGGTCGCGCTCCTGGAGCTCCAACCGACGAGGACAAGCCGATGAGTACCACGAATGTCGCCGCGCCGATGACCGACGCCGAGCTCGACCAGCTTTCGATCAACACGATCCGCACGCTCTCGATCGATGCGGTCGAGCGCGCCAAGTCGGGGCACCCCGGTACCCCGATGGCGCTGGCGCCAATCGTCTACACGATCTGGAATCGCGTGATGCGCTTCGATCCTCAAGATCCGATCTGGCCCAACCGCGATCGGTTCGTGCTCTCGAACGGTCACGCCTCGATGCTGCTCTGGTCCGTCCTGCATCTGACCGGGACGTGCGCGGTGAATCCCGACTACGAGCGATTGGGGCAGCCGTCGGTGTCGCTCGATGACATTCGCCGCTTCCGCCAGATCGGCAGCAAGGCGCCCGGGCATCCCGAGTATCACTGGGTGTCGGGCGTGGAAACCACGACGGGGCCGCTCGGGCAGGGCGTCGCGACGAGCGTGGGAATGGCCATCGCCCAGAAGTGGCTCGCCGACCGCTACAACAGACCGGGCTTCGCGATCTTCGACTACGACATCTACGTCGTGTGCGGAGATGGCTGTCTGATGGAGGGTGTTGCCTCCGAGGCGGCCTCGCTGGCCGGCCACCTGGGTCTGGACAACCTGTGCTGGGTCTACGACAACAACCACATCACGATCGAGGGCCAGACGAGCCTCGCCTTCACGGAGGACGTCGCCACGCGATTTCTCGCCTACGGATGGAACGTCCTTCGCGTGGGCGACGCCAACGACCTCGAGCGCATCGAGCACGCGCTCGGCGTCTTCCGGGAGACGAAGGGACGTCCGACGCTCATCATCCTCGACAGCCACATCGGCTACGGCGCCCCGCACAAGCACGACACGGCTGCGGCCCACGGCGAGCCGCTCGGCGACGAGGAGGTTCGCCTGACCAAGCGCAGCTACGGGTGGCCGGAGGAAGCACAGTTCCTGGTCCCCGACGGCGTCCGCGAGCACTTCGCCGCCGGTGTCGGTGCGCGCGGCGCCGCAGCTCGGAGCAGGTGGACGGCGCTCTTCGCATCATACCGAGCCGCCCATCCGGAGCTCGCGGCCGAGATCGATCAGATGCAACGACGGGACCTGCCGGCGGGATGGGATCGCAACCTCCCAGTCTTCCCGGCGGATGCCAAGGGCATCGCCGGCCGGGAGGCCTCGGGCAAGGTGCTCAACGTCCTCGCGCAGAACATCCCGTGGCTGCTCGGCGGCTCGGCGGACCTCGGGCCGTCGAACAAGACCACCCTGACGTACGAGGGCGCGGGAAGCTTCCAAGCCGGGAGCCGTGGCGGTAAGAATCTACATTTCGGAATCCGTGAGCACGCGATGGCGGCGACCGTCAACGGCCTCTCACTGTCGAAGCTTCGGGCGTTCGGCGCGACGTTCTTCATCTTCAGCGACTATGCGCGCCCGGCCATCCGGCTGTCGGCATTGATGGAGCTGCCGACCATCTTCGTGTTCACGCACGACGCCATGGGCGATGGCGAGGATGGCCCGACGCACCAGCCCGTCGAGCACCTGGCCTCGCTACGCGCCATCCCCGGCCTCGTGACCTTGCGGCCCGGCGACGCCAACGAAGTGGTCGAGGCGTACCGCTACGTCATGCAGCTGCGGCACCAGCCTGCGGTGCTCGCGCTGTCACGGCAGCCGTTGCCGACTCTGGACCGGCGCGCCTTCGCGTCGGCTGCGGGGGTCGCGCGTGGCGCCTACGTGCTCGCGGATCCGCCGGGCGGCAATCCCGAGGTGCTATTGATCGCCTCGGGCAGCGAGCTGAGTCTTGCCGTGGAGGCCCACGGCAAGCTGCTCGCCGAGCGCATCCGCTCGCGCGTCGTCTCGATGCCGTCGTGGGAGATCTTCGAGCACCAGACGCAGGAGTATCGGGACAGCGTGCTGCCACCCGGGGTGAAGGCGCGCGTCGCGATCGAGCAGGCCTCCACGTTCGGATGGGAGCGCTACGTTGGCACGTCCGGCTCTGTGATCGGGATGAAGACGTTCGGAGCCTCGGCGCCGTTGAAGGAGCTCCAGAGGAAGTTTGGCTTCGAGCCGGACCGGGTGGTGGCAGCGGCGAGAGCGCAGTTGGGCAGGGCGTAAGCCGAGCGAACGCGTGGACGACGATGCGGACAGCACGGGACGGAGCGCGCCTCTGGGAGCCACCGTCCTTCCCGACGGCGTCAATTTCAGCGTCTTCTCCCGTGGGGCGTCCGGCGTGGAATTGCTGCTCTTTGACCGTGAGGACGATGCGCGCCCCACCCGCGTGATTCCGATCGACCCCGCGGCGAACCGTACGTACCACTACTGGCACGTCTTCCTCTCGGGCGTGCGACCGGGCCAGACGTACGGTTATCGCGTGCACGGAGGCTGGGACCCCGCGAACGGGATGCGTTTTGACCCCACCAAGGTGCTCCTCGATCCCTATGGCCGAGCGGTCGTTGTTCCGAAGAACTACAGCCGCGATGCTGCGCGCCTGGACACCGACAATGCCGCAACGGCGATGAAGAGCGTCGTGGCCGACGTCTCCGCGTACGACTGGGAGGGCGACGTCCCGCTGCAACGGCCGTCGTCGCAGACCATCATTTACGAGATGCACGTGAGAGGGTTCACGCGCCATCCCAGTTCGGGGGTTTCGGAACAAACACGCGGGACGTACGCCGGTGTGATCGAGAAGATTCCATATCTCCAGCAACTCGGCATCACCGCCGTCGAACTGCTGCCGGTGTTCCAGTTCGACGCCCAGGATGCCCCGCCCGGACGGGTCAACTACTGGGGATATGCGCCGATCTCGTTCTTTGCGCCGCACCAGGGGTACAGCTCCCGTCAGGATCCGCTCGCTCCGGTCAACGAGTTTCGCGACATGGTGAAGGCGCTGCACCGGGCGGGCATCGAGGTCATTCTCGACGTTGTCTTCAATCACACGGCCGAAGGCGACCACCGCGGGCCGACGCTGAGCTTCCGCGGACTGGACAACCCGACGTACTACATCCTCGAAGAGGATCGCTCGCGCTACGCCAATTACAGCGGCACCGGAAACACGCTCAACGCGAATCAGCCCATCGTTCGCCGGATGATCCTGGATAGTCTCCGCTATTGGGTTGAAGCGATGCACGTGGACGGCTTCCGGTTCGATCTCGCGTCGATCCTCGAGCGCGACGAGTCAGGCCATGTGATGCTGAGCCCGCCGGTGCTCTTGGATATCGAGTCGGACCCGACGCTCGCTGGCGCGAAGCTCATCGCCGAGGCCTGGGATGCGGCGGGCCTGTACCAGGTGGGGAGCTTCATCGGAGACAGCTGGAGGGAGTGGAACGGGCGGTTCCGCGATGACGTCCGTAGTTTTTTCCGTGGCGAAGAAGGCGTGGTCGAGCGCTTTGCGGACCGCTTGATCGGCAGCCCGGCGCTGTACGGCCACAAACAGCGCGAGCCCGAGGAGAGCGTCAACTTCGTGACGTGTCATGACGGCTTCACCCTCAACGATCTCGTCTCCTACGAGGGCAAACACAACGAGGCGAACGGCGAGGACAGCCGCGACGGCGCTGACGACAACCGAAGCTGGAACTGTGGTGTGGAAGGCCCGACGGAGAATCCTGACATCGACAGGCTGCGAACGCGACAGGTGAAGAATTTCTTCACTGTGACGATGCTATCCGCGGGGATGCCCATGATGCTCATGGGCGACGAGGTGCGCCGCACGCAGGGCGGCAACAACAACGCCTATTGTCAGGATAACGAGACCAGCTGGTTCGACTGGACGCTGCTCGCGAAGCGGGCCGACGTGCACCGGTTCGTGACCTTGCTCAATGCTCGCCGGGTGTTGCGAGATGTGGAGCCCGAGCGGCAACGGGTGGCCCTGAACCAGCTGATCCGGCAGGCCGACATTACCTGGCACGGCGTGAGACTCCACGAACCTGACTGGCGCCACTATTCGCACAGCGTGGCGTTCACGGCGAGGTTCGCGAAGGAACGAGTGTTCTTTCACGTGATCCTCAACGCGTACTGGGAGCCGCTCGAGTTCGAGCTCTCGCCGGTCGCCAATGGCGGTCGACATCCATGGCGCCGATGGATCGACACCTTCCTGGATTCTCCGCACGATATCGTCGACTGGGAACGGGCTCCCTCGGTTCCCGGCCATAGCTATCGCGCCGAGCCGCGCTCCGTGGTGGTGCTGTTCTTAGGCCCCGAACCGGAGCGCCAATCGCCCGGCGACCGTTAACCTCGGCCCTCGTCGCCGGGAGATCGCACGAAGAGCCATCAGACCCCTACGGTCGTTTGTTCCATCCGGGAGGAGGGGCCGTGATCGCACCACTCGCTCACCGGTCTGCGAGCGCATGGTCGCCGAGCGTCGCCTGCGTGCGCGGCCTGATTGTTGTCGCGCTCGCTGGCGCATCGGTCGTGTGATCAGCTATCAGTCCCAGGTCTTTCAACCCGACGCCAGCCGCTCAGATGCCGGACGGCCCGGCGCGCCCTGATGCGCTCCACCGACCGCGGAGCCGCTTAGGCGGGCGGTGGCAGCGACACCAGCGCGGCGGCGAGGAGCAGGACCGCGACGAGCGCGGCGAGCTCTCCCTGCCACCAGCGCTCGGGCGTGCCGACGCCCTTCCGTCGGGCGGCCATCGCGAGGGCGAGTACCACGATCAGCGTTGCGAGCTTCGCCACGATGACGCGCCCGTAGAACGTTCTGGCGAGGTCGCCCGTTCCCGTGAGGTGCTGGAATGACAGCAGCGTGCCGCTTCCCATCGCGACGAGGAGCGCAATGGTCGCGACCCGCCCCGCCCGCCCCGCGATGGCCGCGCGAAACGTGCTGACACCTGCGGCCCGCCACGCCACGAGTAGCGCAATCACCGCGCCCACCCACGTCCCCATCGCGGCGACGTGGAGAGCGTTCGTGACGAGGCCAGCGGCGAGGGGGCGAACGCTCACGGCGTGCACGGCCTGGCCATCGATCACCGCGAGGGCAATCCCGAGCGCGAGGGCGAGCTTCAGCGTAATGCTCGAGCCGGTCTCGAGCGCGGTCAGCATCGCCCACAGCGCGAGAGCGATACCGAGCCGCTGACCGGTCACCAACCCCACGCGCGACTCCAGCACATCCGCCAGCACGTCGGCATCGCCCGCAATGCCCAGGCGCAACGCGTGGCCGAGCACGACGAGCGGCTCCGCGAGCACGAGCGCCACCACCCCCAATCGGGTGAGCCGCCACAGCGCGCGATCGAACGCGGGGACGCGCGGGACGCCGAGCGGGCGAAGCACGAGCCAGCGGAACGCGAGACTGCCAAAGCCGAGGGCGTAGCCGAGGAAGTGCAGCGCGCGGCCCACGACCGCGAGCACGAATCCCGAGCGCGTGGCCGTTCGCCTGTCGTCCGGGAGCGCCGCGAGGGTTGCCGTTGGCCGGCCCACGCTGAAGGCGAACCGCCCCCGCTCGGGCTGGGCGTCCCCGGACACGACACGCCAGCTCACCACGTACGTCCCCGGCTCGGCCGCGCCCACATCGACGCTCACGCTCGCACCGCTCGCGCGCGCGGGCCCGCGCTCCACGTGCCGTCCGCTGGGCGCCACCACGCGGATGCCGCGCCCGATCGGCTGAACCCGCTCGTTGAACGTGAGGCGAATCACGGACGGCGGTGTCGCGATGACGACGCCGGTGACGCAGCGCGAGTCGGCGGGCGGCGCGGGCACACCCGCGCAGAGATCAGGTGGATCGGACTCGACGAGGTAGGCGTGAGCGAATGCCCCGCGCGGGACGGCGAGCGCCGCGAGCAGCGCCGCCGCGAGCGCGAGCGAGCACCGGACCCGGAGGCTCAGGCTCCGGCTACCTCCACCGCTCGCGCCCGCACCGGCCGCGACGCCTGGCCGATGCGAAGCACCAAGCCGGCCGCAATCAGACAAACGAGGCCGGCGCTCATAAAGGTCACCTGATAGTCGCCGAGCCAGGTGCGCAACAAGCCGCCACCATAGGCGGCCGTCGCCGCGCCGAGTTGGTGAGAGGCAGCGATCCAGCCGAACATGATCCCCACGTTCTCGCGGCCGAAGGTGTCGGCCGCCAGGCGCGCGGTCGGCGGTACCGTGGCAACCCAGTCGAGGCCGTAGAAGATCACGAAGACGGCGAGGCCGAGGTAGGCCGAGCCGAACGCGTAGGGCAGGAACAGCAACGAGAGGCCGCGGAGGCCGTAGTACCAGCAGAGCAAGTAGCGGTTGTCCCAGCGGTCCGAGAGCCAGCCCGAGACGGTGGTGCCGAGGATGTCCAGCACACCGATGGAGGCGAGCAGGCTCGCCGCGGTGACCTCGGAGATGCCGTGCTCCATCGTGGCGGGGATCAGGTGCGTGCCGATGAGGCCGTTGGTGCTGAGGCCACAGATGAAGAAACTCCCCGCCAGCAGCCAGAAGTCGCGCGAGCGGAGCCCGAGCGCGAGGCCGACCAGGGGAGCGGCGATCGGGGCGCGCGGCGGCCGCGGCGTGATCGGCGCGTCGGGCTCGCCGAAGGGGCGAAGGCCGACGTCACGAGGGTCGTCACGCATGAGCAAGGCCACGAGCGGCAGAACCACGAGCGCGACGCCGGCCACCAGCAGGACGGCGCTTCGCCACCCGAGGTTCACCACCATCGACGCAAGCAGGGGCAAGAACAGGAGCTGGCCCGTGGCGGAACTGGCCGTGAGCAGACCCAGCACGAGACCGCGGCGTTCCGTGAACCAGCGGTTGGCGACCATGGCCCCGAGGACGGAGGCCATGGTGCCAGTGCCGAGTCCGACCACCACGCCCCACAGCAGCGCGAGCTGCCACGACGCGGTCATCAGGGTCGTGAGAGCGACACCGGCGGCGACGAGCGCGAGCGACGTCACCATGACGCGCCGGATGCCGAGCCGGTCCATCAGTCCAGCCATGAACGGCCCGGACAGGCCGTAGAGAAGCAGGTTGATGGAGACCGCGAACGACACGGTCGCGCGCGTCCACCCGAACTCGCGCTCGAGCGGGATCATCAGCACACCAGGCGCGGACCGAATCCCCGCCG
>Ga0099827_10000021_pt1 | contig 42770 bp, 35 predicted proteins | sample CZO8metaG_FD_79339 | JGI IMG/M metagenome (GOLD analysis project Ga0099827, IMG submission 79339) | Vadose zone soil microbial communities from the Eel River Critical Zone Observatory, Northern California, USA - CZOApr15con1.8 metaG | ecosystem: Environmental > Terrestrial > Soil > Vadose zone ...
CCTTGCTGTCGATGGTGATGAACACCGCGCGGACGCCGCTGCCGGCCGGCGCGAAGCCGGCGCTCGCGCCGTTTCCGCGCTGATCGTCGGCGAGCCGCCTGAGATACAAGCCGCAGAGATCGAAAAGCGTCCAGAGAAAATTACCTATCTCGGCGATCTCCGCGGTCTCGGTGGTTAACAGCCCGTGGTGAAAGTCTGGCGTCGCCCGTCGAATGCAGCCAGACTTTCGCCACGCGCTGTTAAGCGTGGGCCCGGTCGCTATCGATCGAGCACGTCCCGGATGCGTCGCCGGAGCTCGCGCGGCGTGAAGGGCTTCTGCAGCAGCCCGACCACTCGGTCGGCGCCGGGCATCGTCAGCGTCTCCTCGGTGTAGCCGGACATGATGATGACCCGCAGGCCGGGCCGCCGCTCGACCATCAGGTTGGCGAGCGCGACGCCGCTCTGTCCCGGCATGTTCGCGTCGGTCAGCAGCAGATCGATCCGGCCGTTGTGCGCCTCGACGGACGCGAGCGCTTCCTCGGCGGAGCTGGCGAGCAGCAGCTGGTACCCGTCGTTGCGGAGCGCCGAGGCGACGAGGTTTCGCACCGCAGGTTCGTCCTCGACGATCAGCAGCGTTTCCTGACTCGGCGCCTGCTCTTCGCGGGCCGGCGACACGCCGGGCGCCGGCTTCGGCGATCCTGGCGGAAAGTACAACTGAAACGTCGTGCCGCGCTCCACTTCGCTGTCGACGAAGATGAAGCCGCCGATTTGTTTCAGCATGCCGTAGACCATGGACAGGCCCAGCCCGGTTCCTTTGCCGACGTCCTTCGTGGTGAAGAACGGCTCGAAGATGCGCGTCTGCGTTTCCCGCGACATGCCCTGCCCGGTGTCGGTGACGCGTAAGACGATGTACTCGCCGGCGGGCATCGGCACGTGCGTCCGCGCCGATTCGGCGTCGACCAGTTCGCGTGTCGTCGTCAGCAGCAGCTGGCCGCCCGAAGGCATGGCGTCGCGCGCGTTGACCGCGAGATTGATGATGGCCTGTTCGACCTGCCCTGGATCGCCGAGGACCGGCAGCGCGGCATCTGCCAGGAGTGTCTGGACGTGCACATCGGATCCCAGGAGCCGTGACAGCAGGCGCGCGATCGCGGTAATAGTGTCGTTGAGATCGAAGACGCGCGGCTCGAGCAGCTGCTTCCGGCTGAACGACAGGAGTTGGCGGGTCACCGAACCGGCCCGTTCGGCGGCGCGCCGGATTTCCTCGACGTCGGCCCGCGCCGGATGACCCTCCCCCACCCCGCCGAGCGCGAGCTCGGCGTAGCCGGCGATCGCGGTCAGCGCGTTGTTCAGATCGTGCGCAATGCCGCCGGCCAGCCGGCCGATTGCTTCCATCTTCTGTGACTGGAGCAGCTGCTCCTCGAGCTGACGACGCTCGGTGATGTCCTGCACGGTCCCGATCATCCGCAGCGTGCGCCCCTGCGCGTCGCGGACCGGGTGCGCGCACTCGTGCACCCACCGGACGCTCCCGTCGGACCGCACGATGCGGTGCATGATTTCATACAGCGTGCCTTCGGCAATCGCCGCGGCCCTGGCGGCGCGGACCGCCTGGCGATCGTCGGCGTGCACGAAGGCGAAAAAGGCTTCGGACGTGCCCTCGAATTGCCCGATCGGCACTCCGAAAATGCGGTGCGATTCCGCCGACCAGCCGAGGCGATCCGATCCGTCGAGCTCGGCCACCCAGCTTCCGACGTGCGCGACTTCCTGCGCCTGCTCGAGGAAGGTCCGGTGCTGCTCCAGCGCTTCCGCCGCGCGGACCGAGGGCCCGATGTCGCGAAAGCTCGCGACGCGGCCGACGATGCGCGATCCGATCTGATGGGGCGCGACGTACCGCTCGAACACGCGTCCGTCCTTGAACCGCATGACGTCGCGCCGCACGGCCGCCGGATCGCCCCACAGGTCGCGCGACGGGGCGAAGACCGCCGCCGATTCCTCGAGCTCGCCGACCAGCCGCGCGCTGACGAGATCGAGCCCGCCGCGCTCGAGCTCCTCAGCGGTGAAGCCGAACATCCTCAGGTACTGACTGTTGAAGCGGAGGATGCGGCGATCCAGATCGACGACGAGGATCGCGTCGTGCGTCGACTCGAGCGTCGCCTCGAGCAACGCAACGGTTTCTTCGAGCGTCAGACGGTCAGTCACGGAATCTCGCGATCAAGTATGCCACCATGAACATCGAACGCTTCTTCTCCGTTTTTGTCTCCGCGGCTCCGCTTCTCTCTGTGAAACCGTTTCCTTCGTGATCTCCGTTCACTCGGCACGGCTTCGCTGCCAGGCGTCGACGAGCTGGAGGTAGTTGGCGGCGATGTCGGCGGCCGCCTGATCGGCAGTGGTGGCGCCGGCGAGAAATGCGGCCGACGCCTCCCAGAACAGCGATCGCCCGATGGCGAAGCCGACCGCCGTCGTGCTGGCGGCGGCCGCGGCGAACCACCGATCGATCGTGGCGAGATCGGCCGCCTTGCCGAGGATGATCTGTCGGCATCCGGGGTCGGCGGCGATTGCGCGGTCGATCCTGCGCGCGCCCTCGCGCGACAGCGTCCCTTCGATTTTCCAGAACTCCGGCGACACGCCGCGACGGGAGGCGGCGCCGATGAAGCCGGCGAGCATCGCCGGACGGCCCGACGCTTCGAATTCGTCCTCGGGTTCCTGTCGCCTCGAGACCAGCACCTCGACGACGAGCGGCTTGCCTTCGCGCCGGCACCATGCCTGCAGCGCCTCGAGGTGCGCCCATTGCTCCTGAACGATGCCTTCGTCGTCGTCCGGCCGGTAGCGGACGAGCACCTTCACGAAGGCGCCGGTCAGCGCGCGCTCCAGCGGCTCGGTCGCCCACGCGAGCGGAAAGGCGCCGGCTTTTTCGGCGGGCGTCCCGACCGTGACGCCGGCGTTCATCGCGTCGGCGATGACCGCGGACGCATACTGCTCGTCGACGAGCAGGGCGCCGTACTCCTTGACCGCGGTCGATCGGTCGCGCGCGAGCAGGAAGGCGTCCAGCGCCAGCCGCTTCGCCTCGGCAATCCGCGCGCGCGGTATCGACCGCGCGTCGCACCACTCCTCCCATTGCCGGCGATGATCCGCCGCGAGCATGTAGACGCGGTGAGGGCTCAGCATCAGAGCCCCAGGCGGCGGAGACACGCCCGGTTACGGGACGCGCTCGCCGACGGCGTCCCGAGGCCCGGATGCACGTCCTGTTCGACGAGGGTCCAGCCGGAACAGGTTTGTCCACGCAGCGTGTCGAGCACCGCGGCGAAGGGTACCATCCCGCGTTCCAGCTCGCTGAAAATCCCGCGGCATACAGCGGTGTGATAGTCCCAGCCCTCGGCGCGCGCCGCGCGCGCGACGTCTGGGTGGCGCCTCTCGAGCTCGAGCATCCCCCGGGAACAGGGCGCGTTTGCCACTCGAATCACAGGAAGTCGCGCTCCTTGCGGCGCGCGATCTCATACGCCGCGCGGGCGTCCTGGACCTCCCGCGCGCTCGAGACTTCCGCGACCGGCACGTCCCACCAGGATTCGTAGCCGCCGACGCGCGCTTCCCGATCGACCGGCACGACGATGACGCTCGTCTGCGTGTCGCCTGCGCCGGAGGTGAGCGCCTCACGAAGCTGCTTCAACGTCGTGGCGCGACACGTGCGTGCGCCAAGCGATGCGGCATTCGCGACGAGATCGATCGGCAGCACGTCGCCGTCGAGCTCGCCGGTTGCCGGATTGCGATAGCGATAGCGCGTCCCGAACCCGCCGCTGCCGATCGATTCCGACAGGCCCCCGATGCTCGCAAAGCCGCCGTTGTCGAGGAGGACGATCGTCAGCGTGATGCCTTCCTGAACAGCCGTGACGATTTCCTGCGCCATCATCAGGTACGAGCCGTCGCCGACGAGCACGTAGACGCGCCGTTCGGGGGCCGCCATCTTCACGCCGAGGCCGCCGGCAATTTCATATCCCATGCACGAGTAGCCGTACTCGAGGTGGTAGCCTTTCGGGTCGCGCGCGCGCCACAGTTTGTGCAGATCGCCGGGCAGGCTTCCCGCGGCGCAGACGATCACATCGGTCGGCGCCAGCAGCTCCTGGAGCACGCCGATGACCTGCGCCTGCGTAATCGCCGGCGACTGCTGACGGCCCAGCCGTCCGGCGCCCGCGTCGCCGCCTGCCGCGCAGACACGATCGACTTCCGCCCGCCAATCGGCCCGCGCCGCGGCGACCCCATCCGCGTACGCGGGGCCCACGCGATAACCGGCCAGGAGCGGCAGCAGCTCCTCGAGCGCGGCGCGTGCGTCGCCGACGATCGGCAGCGCGGCGTGCTTGGCGGCGTCGAGCTCCGCGACGTTGATGGCGATGAAGCGAACCTGCTCGTGCTGGAAGGCCGTCTTCGACGCCGTCGTGAAATCGCTCAAACGCGATCCGATGACGATGACGAGATCGGCATCTCGAGCGAGCACATTGGCGGCGCGGGTGCCGGTCGCGCCGATGCCGCCGAGCGACAGTGGATGCGGATCCGGCAGTGCACCCTTGCCGGCCTGTGTCTCGCCGACGGCGATGCCCGTCGCCTCCGCCAGTCGCGCGAGCGCGCCGCCGGCTTCGCTGTAGATGACGCCGCCGCCGGCGATGACGAGCGGCCGCGCGCTCGCGCGAATCAGCCTCGCCGCTTCGTGCAGCCGATCGCGGTCGGCGCGCGCGCGCGGGATCGTCCACACGCGCGGCTCGAACAGCGCGGCCGGGTAATCGAACGCCTCGGCCTGGACATCCTGCGGCAGCGCCAGCGTCACGGCTCCGGTGTCGGCCGGCGACGTGAGCACGCGCATCGCGTCGGGCAACGCCGTGACGATCTGCTCGGCGCGGTTGATCCGATCCCAGTAGCGCGATACCGGCTTGAAGCAGTCGTTCACCGACACGTCCTGGCTCCGGCTCGATTCGAGCTGCTGCAGCACGGGCGCCGGGCGCCGGCTCGCGAAGATGTCGCCTGGCAACAGCAGCACCGGGATCCGGTTGATGGTCGCGGCCGCGGCGCCGGTGACCATGTTCGTCGCGCCGGGTCCGATCGAGGTCGTGCACGCGAGCGTCCGCAGGCGGTTGTGCATCTTCGCGTAAGCGGCGGCGGTGTGCACCATCGCCTGCTCGTTGCGTGCGAGGTAGTACCGGATCGCCGCGCGTTCCTGCTGCAGCGCCTGACCGATGCCGGCGACGTTGCCATGGCCGAAGATCCCGAAGACGCCACCGAACAGCGGCTGCTCGTGGCCGTCGCGCGCCGTGCGCTGCTGTGACAGGAACCGGACAAGCGCCTGCGCCATCGTCAGACGAACGCGTGAGGGCGACGTCACGGTGCCGCCTCGCCCCGCTCGGCCACGAAGGCGGCGACCTCGTCGAGCGTGGGCATGAAGTTCGCGCAACCGTGGCGCGTGACGATGATGGCGCCGCAGGCGTTCCCCATGCGGGCCGCGCGCTCGAGCGGCCACCCTTCCAGGTACCCGTACAAGAACCCGCTGGCAAAGGCGTCGCCTGCGCCGAGCACGTTCAACACCTCGACCGGAAACGCCGGAACGTCGGCCGGCGGCTCGCCCGCGCGGAACACCGTCGAGCCGCCTGCGCCACGCTTCAGCACAAGCGCCTCGATGCCGGTCTCGAGCAGCGTCGCCGCGCCGCGCGCGGTGTCGGACGAGCCTGACGCCGCCGCGATCTCTTCTTCCGTTCCGATGGCCATCGTCGCCGATCGCAGCAACGCCCGCACCTGCGTGGAAAATGACGGCGCCCCGTCCCACTGATCGGCGCGGTAGTCGATGTCGACGACGACCGGGACGCCCGCCGCGCGGGCGTGGCCCGCCGCGCTCAACGTGGCGGCGCGACCGGGATCGTGGCTCAGTCCCGTGCCGGTGACGAACACGACCCGGCTTTCGCCGACCGGCGCGCGCGCCACGTCGTCGATCGTGAGCGCGCGGTCGGCGCAATTGTCGCGATAGAACGTCAGGGGAAAGCGATCGGGCGGCTGAATCGTCAGGATCACGGCGCTGGTGCGGCGGCCCGGCTTGCGCGGGATGAATCGCGTGTCGACGCGCTCACGCTCGAGAAATGCCGTGACGAAGTCGCCGACCTGGTCGTCGCCGACCGCCGTGAGCAGGACCGATCGCAGCCCGAGCCGCCGCGTGCCGACGCTGACATTGGTCGGGCAGCCGCCGACGTAGGCGTCGAAGCTGCGGACGTCGGCCATCGCGCTGCCGATTTCGTGGGCGTAGAGGTCGATGCTGCTGCGTCCCATCGCGAGCACGTCGAACGCCCGGCGCGCCGTGCTCATCGAACGAGGGCGGCCCGGCCGCGAAGTGTGCAGCCGCACGACTCGCGGATGCGCATGGCGCTCTTCAGTCGTATGGTGCGGGGGGCCGATCGTCTGCCTTTCCCGAGTCGTTCGATGAGCATCCGCGCGGCCGCGGCGCCGAGATCACGCTTGGGCAGATCGATGGTGGTCAGCCGCGGCGCGAATGAGTCGAGCCACGGATGGTCGTCGCACGTGACGATGGCGACGTCCTCCGGACAGCGCAGTTGATACTGTCGCAACGCGCCCATGAACCCGACGCTCATCAGGTAATTCGAGATGAACACCGCATCGGGACGGTGCTTGAGCAACTCCAGGCCGGCGCGATAACCCGACTCGACGCCGAAATCGCCCGCGACGATCAGTGCGGGATCGGCGGGCTGGTTCCAGTCGCGCAGCGCGGCTCGGTAGCCATCGAGCCGGCGCCGCGTGGTGCTCACGCGAGCCAGGCCGGTGATGAACCCGATGCGGTGGAAGCCGAGACGGAGCAGATGGGTGACGCCCTCGTGTGCCGCGGCCCGGTCGTCCATCTCGACGATGTCGGCGCGAAGGCCGGGGACCGAGCGCGCCAGCAGGACGAGCGGCACACCGGCGCGCGCCAGCGCGTCCCGCAGCCGCTTCGGCATCGCGCCCGGCGCCTTGGTGAAAATGACGCCGTCGACCCGCTTCGCCACGAACAGGTCGAGATAGGTGGCCTCCTTTTTAAGGTCGTTGTCGCTGCTGGCGATGAGCAGCATGTAGCCCGCCGCATGTGCGGCGTCCTCGGCGCCGCGCACGACCTCGGGGAAGAACGGGTTGGCGATGTCGGGCACGATCATGCCGATGGTGCGCGACTCCTGTGTGGCCAGGCTGCGAGCGAGCTGATTGGGCTGGTAGCCAACCTGCTTGATGGCCGCGTGCACGCGGGCCGTGAGCCCCGGGCTCACGTAGGCCGAGGCGTTGACGACTGCGGAGACCGTGGCGACCGAGACGCGCGCCGCTTTGGCGACGTCGTAAATATTGCCCATCGGCGGTGAGACGGCAGTGTAACGCGATGGCCGGTCCTCAGCAAAGCGCTTCGCTGGTGCTTGACTTCGCTTGGACGAATGCCGTAAAACTCCGCAGTCGCCAGCGCCTCCGTTCATCTAAGCGCTTAGCTGCCGTAGCCGCCGTGCGGCGACACGGGAGATCGGTGGCATGACGTGGTGGCTGCCGCCGCTCGTGCCCTGGCGTCCCGGCCGTCGTCGGCGAACGTGAACGATATCAGCATGATACCCACGCGGAAGCTCCTCTACCGATCGGAACCCGTGCGCGCCGGACGGACCGGCGCCGCGCTGGATTTGTCGCGGCGGGCGCTCGGCTGGAACTTCATTCATTTCGCCGTCCGTCATCTGGCGGCCGGCACCGTGTGGACCGGACAGTCGCGCCGCGACGAGCGGTGCCTGGTGCTCCTGCGCGGGCTGTTCGACATCAGTTGGGGCGGCGGCCGGCACCGCGTCGGGCCGCGCGCCGACGTGTTCGCCAGCTACCCCGAGGCCGTCTACCTGCCGGCGGGCACGGCGTTTCGGATCGTCACGGGCGAGCCGTGTGAGATTGCCGATTGCCGCGCGACGACCTCCACGCCCGGGCGGCGGCCGCGCCTCGAACCGCGGATGATTCGTTCCGGGGACTGCGGCTACGAGATTCGCGGCGGCGGCAACGCCACGCGGCAGATCATCGACATCATGCCGCCATCGTTTCCAGCCGATCGGCTGCTCGTTTGCGAAGTCTTTACGCCCGGCGGCAACTGGTCCAGTTATCCTCCGCACAAGCACGACACCGACGATCCGCCGCGGGAGGTCGATCTCGACGAGGTGTACTATTTCCGCTTCCGCGATCCGGACGGCTACGGGTTTCAGCGCATCTATACGGAGCGGCGGGACGACACTCTGCGCGTCGCGCACGGCGACGTGGTCGCGGTCCGCGACGGCTATCATCCTTTTGTTACAGCCTATGGGTACGACGCGTACTATTTGAACGTGCTCGCCGGCACACGGCGGTCGATGGCGGCGAGCGACGACCCGCGGTACGCGCACTTTCGTCGCGAATGGCCGCCACCCGATCCGCGCCTTCCGCTCGTGCCGCCGCCCGACGCCGTCGGGCGGGGCCCACACTCGGCTGCAGGCAGACAACCCGAATCGCTTATCAACTCTGGAGGAACTTCATGAAACGGACGCTACACGGCATGCTCGTGCTCATCGCCGTGTCTCTGCTCTATGCACCCGCCGCGGCGCAGGTCGACCGCGCCACCCTGAGCGGGGTCGTGAAAGATACCGGCGGCGGCGTCGTGCCGGGCGCCACGGTCGTCGTGATCAATCTCGCGACCAACCTCGAGTCGCGCCTGGTGACCACTGAGACGGGCGGGTATCAGGCCGTGAACTTGATCCCAGGGAGGTACCAGGTCGACGTGGAACTGAGCGGCTTCAAGAAGAACTCGCAGGTGATCACGCTGGAAGTGGGACAGCGCGCGCGGCTCGACGTGGAGCTGGCTATCGGATCGTTTGCCGAAACAGTCATCGTCGCGGAATCGCCGCAGCTGATCAACGCCAACGACGCGACGCTCGGGGCGGTCATTCCCCAGATGCAGGTGTCGAACCTGCCGCTGGCCATCCGCAACTGGGACGACCTCCTGGCGCTCGTGCCGGGCGTGCAGGGGGATCGGTATACCGAGCAGGGCGGCGGAACGTCGTTCGGCCGGACCGGCGGCATCAACGTGCACGGCGCCCGGGCGCTGCAGAACAACTTCCTGCTCGACGGCGTGGACAACAACAGCATCTCCGAGAACGTTCAGGAATTGACGACGCAGGTCTCGCGGCCGTCGGTGGACGCGATCCAGGAATTCAAGGTGGTTACGAGCCCGTATTCGGCCGAGTACGGCCGGTCGCCCGGCGCGGCGGTCAGCGTGTCGACCAAGTCGGGCACCAATGGCTTTCACGGAACCGGATACGAGTACTTCCGCAACGACAAGATGGACACGACCGACTTCTTCTCGGAGCGCGCAGGCGCGCCAAAGCCCGCCAACGATCAGAATCAGTTCGGCGGGAATCTCGGCGGGCCCGTCGTCAGGGACAAGACATTCTTCTTCGCCGACTTCGAGCGGACGCGCATCAAGCGCGGCGTCACGCGTCTGACGCGCGTGCCAACCGCCGACGACCGCGCAGGCATCTTCACGTCGGCCGTGCGGAATCCGGTGACGGGTCTGCCGTTCGCCAACAACAGGATTACGCCGGGTCTCATCGATCCTTACGCCGCGGCGATCATCGGCCTGGTGCCGCTGCCGAACCAGCCCGGGGCGAACAATTTCTTCAGCGCCCCCACCCTCATCGACGATTCCGATCGTCTGCTGACCCGCCTGGACGTGAAACCGACCGCGCGCGACAGCATATTCGCGCGCTATATCTACTCGAACCGCACGCGGCAGATTCCCGGCGCCTTCGGTGGCGTCGTCGACGGCACGGGCACGTCGGCATTCGGCGACCAGACCATCAAGACCAACGCGGTCGTGGGAGGCTGGACCCGCATCCTCGGGTCCTTCACGGTCAACGAGTTCCGCGTGTCCTGGTCGCAGTCGACATCTGACGCGGTGCACCAGGCGTTCGGCCTGACGCCGCCCGCGGCGGCGACGATTCCGGGATCGATCACGAACCCCACCGTAGCCGGCGGTCTTCCCGGCATCACGATCGACGGGTACTTCGGCGGCTCCGGCCTTGGACGAATCGGGTCGCCCGACTTCCTGCCGAAGTTTCAGCACACGAACCAGATGGAATTCCTCGACAGCGTGTCGTGGCTCAGCGGCAATCACGCGGTGAAGGCGGGCGCCGACATCATGATGCCGATGCAGAACCAGTACCTCGACGTGCCCGCGACGCGCGGCTCGCTGCGCTTCCGCACATCGTTCACGGGCAATGCGATGGCGGACTACCTGCTCGGGTACGTCTCGGACCTGCAGCTCTCGAACGTCTGGGTGGTGGAGCAGCGGCACCACGCGCAGATGTACTTCATCCAGGACGACTGGAAGGTGAGCTCGCGGTTGTCGTTGAACCTCGGGCTGCGCTACGACTGGATCACCCCGGCGCTCGAAGCGAACAACGGGCAGACGAACTTCGATCCGGCCGGCGGCGGCAGCCTCGTGTTCGCCAAAGACGGCTCGCTCGAAGAGCGCGGCCTCGTCAAGCCCGACAACAACAACTTCGCGCCGCGCATCGGGGTCGTGTACAAGCTCGATGAGAAGACGGTCCTGCGCGGCGGCTGGGGCATCTTCTACAATCTGTTCGATCGCGTCGGCAGCGAAGATCAGCTGGCGCTCAACGTGCCGGGGCTGATCAACAAGACGATCACGCAGACGTCGGGGTCGCCCGTCTTCTTCCTCGCTCAGGGGTTTCCCTCGCCATCAACCTTCCTGACGGTGCCGAATTTCGATCCGGCGGCCGGACAGCTGCGCAGCCTGCGCCTCCGCGCGGTCAGCCAGGATGCGCCCAAGACGACGATCAACCAGGCGAGCGCAGGCGTGCAGCGCGAGCTCGTCCCCGGCATGTTGTTCTCGGCCGACTTCGTCTACACGAGGGGCTCGAACCTGGCGACGCTGGTCAACCTGAACCAGCCGCTCCCGAACGCCGCCGGAAACAATGCGCTCGGCGCCCTGCCGTACCCGAACTTCGGCTTTGTCGAGTGGCGTTCGCAGAACGGCACGTCGGAGTACAAAGGCGTCGATCTCGGCGTCGAGAAGCGCTTCGCCCGCGGCCACGCCTTCGGCGTGTCGTACACGCTCGGCGATTCGCAGGATAACTCGTCCGAGCAGCTCACGACCCAGGGCTCCAACGCGTTCCCGCAGAACGCGCGTGACTTCGCCTCCTGGTACGGGCCGAGCGACTACGACGTTCGCCACCGCGTCACCGCGAACTTTGTCTGGGAGCTTCCGCTGGGCAAGAGCGTGCTCGCGCGCGACTGGACGGTCTCGGGGATCTACACCAAGCGCTCCGGCCGTCCGTTCACGGTCAATCAGAGCGGCAACAACGTGGGCACGAACATGACCGGCTTGCCGAACGTGAACGGCGATACCAACGGACCGGAGACGGTCGACCAGTGGTTCAACCTGGCAGCCTTCACGGCGGTGCCCTCCGGCGTGTTCGGCAATGAGCTCCGCAACCGGCTCCGCGGTCCGGGGTTCCAGAACTTCGACCTGACGTTGCAGCGGCACCTCCGCTTTAGCCAGAAATTGGCGGCCACGCTGCGCTGGGACATCTTCAACGTGTTCAACACGGTCAACTTCGGCCTGCCGAACCGGAACATCAGCGACGCCGCGACGTTCGGCACGATCACGAGCCTGTCGAGCGATCCGCGCATCATGCAGGTCGCGCTTCGATTCGTCTTCTAGCGCGAGCGGGTTGCGGGGGTCGGGGTCCGGGGTTCAGCCCGATTGTTCGTCAGGCCATCCGCGCGCCGGTCGCGGGATCGAACAGGAGCGTGCGTTCCGGCGGCAGGTGAATCCAGGCCGGCTGGCCCGCTTCGAAATGGCGATCGGCGGGCACGCGCGCGACGAGCCGCTGGCCGCGGTACTCGAGCGTGACCAGCGTCTCGCTGCCCATCGGCTCGACGACGATCGCGCGCGCCGCGTCCCATCCGTCGATCGGCGACGCCGACACGCCGACGTCCTCGGGGCGCACGCCAATCCGCCGCGGCGCGCCGTTGGTCGCGTCGTCGATCAGGTTCATCGCCGGGCTTCCGAGGAAGGTCGCCACGAATGTATTCGCCGGCCGCCGGTATAGATCGAGGGGCGATCCGATTTGCACGATCGCGCCGCGCCGCATGATCGCGATGCGGGTGCCGAGCGTCATCGCTTCGCCCTGATCGTGGGTCACGTAGATCATCGTCGTGCGCAGGTCGCGGTGGAGCCGCTTGAGCTCGGTGCGCGTCTGCAGCCGGAGCTGGGCGTCGAGATTGGACAGCGGTTCGTCCATCAGGTAGACGGTCGGGTTCCTGACGATCGCGCGCGCCAGCGCGACACGCTGCTGCTGTCCGCCCGACAATTGCGCGGGACGCCTGGCGAGCATGTCGGCGAGGCCCACGCGGCCGGCCGCCTCGCGCACCAGCCGATCGATGTCGGCGGCGGCGGCGCGCCGCGTGCGCAGCGGAAACGCGACGTTGTCGAAAACGGAGAGGTGCGGGTAGAGCGCGTAGTTCTGAAAGACCATCGCGACGTCGCGCGCGGCGGGCTCGAGCGCGTCCACGCGGCGGTCGCCGATCCAGATGGCGCCGGCGTCGAGGCGCTCGAGCCCGGCGAGGAGCCGCAGCAGCGTCGTCTTGCCGCAGCCCGACGGCCCGAGCAGCACCAGACACTCGCCGGCGTCGACGTCGAGATCGACGTGGTCGACCGCGTTGTGCGCGCCGAAGCGCTTCGTGACGCACTCGAATCGAACTCGCATCGGGAGCCGCAGTATACTCCGCCGTTATGACCGCATCTGACGAGCGCTGGGACGTCGTCGGCGTCGGCGCGAACTCGGTGGACTTCGTGAACCTGCTGCCCGGCTACCCGCAGCCCTTCGGCTCGTTCGCGAAAATGCAGATTCGCGATCGCCGCGTGCTGTGCGGCGGCCAGACGGCGACGGCGATCTCCACGTGCGCCAGCCTCGGGCTGCGCAGCAAGTACGTCGGCGTCTCCGGCACCGACGAAAACGGACGGCGCATCCGCGCGGAGCTCACGAACCGGAACGTCGACATCACCGACCTGATCATCCGCGACGCGGAAAACCAGTTCGCGGTCATTCTGGTCGACGAGACGACCGGCGAGCGCATCGTGCTGTGGGACCGCGACGATCGGCTGCGCTTGCGGGAGCGTGAGCTGCCGGTCGAGGCGCTCGCGGCGGCGCGCGTCGTCCACGTCGACGATGTGGACGATGATGCGGCGATCCGAGCAGCGCGGATCGCGCGCGGCGCCGGCGCCTTCGTCACGAGCGACATCGATCGGCTCACGGCGCGCACCGAGGAGCTTGCCGCGAGCGTGACGCACGCGATTTTTGCGCAGCACGTGCCGACCCATCTGGCGGGCACCAACGACATGGAGGCGGCGCTGCGGAAGCTGCGCACGAAGTACGGCAACGTGCTGGTCGTCACGATGGGCGAGCACGGGGCGATGGCGCTCGACGGCGACCGCTTCTACCACGAGCCGGCGTTCAAGGTGCACGCACTCGACACCACCGGCGCGGGCGACGTGTTTCGCGGCGGGTTCATCTACGCGCTGGTCCACGGCCAGCCGATCGATCAGGCGCTCCGGTCCGCCAACGCCGCCGCGGCCGTGAGCTGCACGCGTCTCGGCGCGCTCAACGGCGTGCCGACGCTCGACGAGGTGAACGAGCTGATGGCGTCGGGCAGGGTGAACGTCTGAAACCGCCGGTCCTCGAGATGCGGGGCATCCGCAAGGAGTTCCCGGGCGTCGTGGCGCTCGACGGCGTCGATCTCGAGCTCCACGCCGGCGAGGTTCACATGCTGCTCGGCGAGAACGGCGCCGGCAAGTCGACGCTGATGAAAATCCTCAGCGGCGCCTATCGCAAGGACGCCGGCGCGATCAGGATCAACGGGCAGCCGGCGGAGATCAGCAGCCCGCGCGATGCGCTCGCGCGCGGCATCCGCGTCATCTACCAGGAGCTGAATCTCGTCCCGCAGCTGTCTGTCGCCGAGAACATCTTCCTTGGCGCGACGCCGGCCCGCTGGGCCGGCGTGATCGACTGGCGAACGTTGCACGATCGTGCGTCGGCGCTGCTCCGCAACCTCGGGATGACGCTCGATCCGCGGACGCCGGTGTCCCGGCTCGGCCTGGCGCAGCGGCAGATGGTCGAAATCGCCAGGGCGCTGTCGGCGGGCGACGCGACGATCCTGGTCATGGACGAGCCGACATCCTCGCTGACGAGCCGGGAGGTGGCGCAGCTGTTCGCGCTGATCGAGCGCCTGGCCGCCCGCGGGGTGGCGATCGTGTACATCACGCACCGGCTCGACGAAGTGTTCCGGATCGGCCGCCGCATCACGGTCATGCGTGACGGCCGCCACGTGACGATGCGGCCGATCGAGGAGGTCACGGTGCCGGAGCTCGTCCGGCTGATGGCCAACCGCGATCTGACCGAGCACTTTCCGAAGGTCCGCATCCCGCGCGGGCCCGAGCTGCTGCGCGTCGAGCGCGTCAGCCGCCTCGGCGCGCTGTCCGACATCTCTTTCTCGCTGCACGCCGGCGAAGTCCTGGGGATTGCCGGCCTCCTGGGCGCCGGTCGCACCGAGCTCGCGCGCGTGCTGGCCGGCGCCGATGCCGTCGATGAAGGGCGCGTCCTGGTCGACGGTGGAGAGGTGCGCTTCCGCGGTCCTGCCGACGCGATCGCACGCGGCATCGGCCTGCTTCCCGAAGATCGCAAGGCGCAAGGCCTGGTCGCGGGCTTGACCGTCGCCCGCAACATCGCGCTGCCGCACGGGCGGCAGCTCGCGCGCCTTGGCGTCCTGCCGCGCCGATGCGAGGTCGCGCTGGCGAAGCCGATCGTCGACGAGCTGCGCGTGAAGGCCACGCCGACGCAGGCCGTGCGGCTGCTGAGCGGCGGCAATCAGCAGAAGGTCGTGCTCGGCAAGTGGCTCGCAGGCGACGTCCGCATCTTCATCTTCGACGAGCCGACGCGCGGCGTCGATGTGGGCGCGAAGGTGGAGATCTATCACCTCATGAACCGGCTCACGGCGCGCGGTGCGGGCATCATCATGATCTCGTCCGAGCTGCCGGAGCTGCTCGGCATGAGCGACCGCATTCTCGTCATGCACCGCGGCCGCATTCAGGCGGAGATCGACGGTCGGGACGCCACCGAAGAGCGCGTGTTGAGCGCCGCGCTGGGGTTGGCGAGTTGACCGTCGGTGTCAGACACCGTGTAATTCTGACAGGGCGTCTGACACCCCTGCTCCTGCTGCCGGCGCGGCAGTTCGGAACGCTCATCGGGCTCGTGGCGCTCTGCGCGGTCCTCTGGATCCTGACGCCGCATTTCCTCACGGTGTCGAACCTGTTGAACGTCGCCGAGCAGACGAGTATCAACGCGATCGTCGCCGTCGGGATGACGTTCGTGATCCTGTCGGGTGGCATCGATCTCTCGGTCGGCTCCCTGGTCGCGCTCGCGGGCGTCGTGCTCGGCACCGGCCTTCAGTCGGGCCAGCCGCTGCCGCTCGCTCTGGCCCTCGCGCTCGCGGCCGGCCTGGCGTGCGGGCTTGGCAACGGCGCGCTGATCAGCTGGGGCGGCCTCCCGCCGTTCATCGTCACGCTCGGCACGATGAGCATCGCGCGCGGCGCGGCGCTGCTGTTCACCGAAGGACGGCCAATCTCCGGCTTCGACGAGTCGTTTCGCGTGCTCGCCACCGGCCGCGCCGGCTTCGTGCCGGCGCCGGTCGTCGCGATGGCGGTCGTTTACGCCGCCGCGCACTTCGTGCTGTCGCGCACCACGTTCGGACGCTACGTGTATGCGATCGGCGGCAACGAGGAAGCCACGCGCCTGTCGGGCGTCCCGGTCCGCTTTCACAAGACGATTATCTACGGCGTGTCGGGGCTGATGAGCGCGACGGCGGCCGTCATCCTCACCGCGCGGCTCAACTCGGCGCAGCCGATTGCCGGCATGATGTACGAGCTGGACGCGATTGCCGCCACGGTGATCGGCGGGACGAGCCTGATGGGCGGCGACGGCAACCTTGGCGGCACGCTCGTTGGCGCGCTGATCCTGGGCGTGCTGCGGACCGGCCCCAACCTGCTGGGCGTGTCGTCCTTTCTCCCGCAGATCGTGATCGGCGGCGTGAGTATCGTCGCCGTGCTGCTCGACACGGTGTTGAAGAGGAAGAACCGAACGTAGACGAAGAACAGTACGTAGGGCGACTCTCAGGGTCGCCATATGGAGACCGTATGAAAAGAGCCTGCCTTCTGGTCGGCATGACCCTGGCGATCGGATGCAACCGTGGGCCCGCGACGACCAGCACCACCGGCAAGCCGACCGTCGCGCTCGTGCTCAAGACGCTGAACCACCCTTTCTTCGTCGACATGCGGCGCGGCGCCCAGGAAGCGGCCGACCGCCTGGGCGTGACGCTGCAGGTGCAGGCCGCCGAGCGCGAGATCGACGTCGAGAAGCAGATGCAGATCGTGGAGAACCTGATTCAGACCGGCGTTCAGGCGCTCTGCATCACGCCCAGCGGCTCGCGCGAGATCGTCTCGGCGCTCGTCAAGGCGAAGGACGCAGGCGTGCCGATCATCGTCGTCGACACGCGCGTCGACGCGAAAGCCGCCGCCGACGCCGGCCTGCGGACGGAAACATTCGTCGGATCGGACAACTACGAAGGCGGCAGGCTGGCCGGCGATTACCTCGTCAAGGCGACTGGCGGCAAGGCGCATGTCGGGATCCTCGAAGGCATTCCCGGTCACGAGACCGGCGACTCGCGCCTTCGCGGCTTCCGCGACGCCGTGAAGTCGGCGCCTGGCATCACGATCGTCGCCTCCCAACCGGCGAACTGGGAGCGCGACCAGGGATTCAACGTGTTCCAGAACATGCTGCAGGCGCACCAGGACATCGACAGCGTGTTCGCGTGCAGCGATCTGATGGCGCTCGGCGCCGTCGAGGCGATTGCCGCCGCCGGCAGGCGCGGCAAGATCAAAGTGGTCGGCTTCGACGCGCTCGACGATGCGAAGAAGGCGATTGCCGCGGGGACGATGGAAGCGTCGGTCGCGCAGTTTCCCGCCGAGATGGGACGCGCTGCGGTGGAGAGCGCCGTGAAAGTGATGCGGGGCGAGAAGCTCCCGCCGGACATCAACGTGAAGCTCGACCTGGTGACCAGGGACAACGTGAAATGACACGGCTGGCTGTCGGACTCATTGGGCTCGGCCGCCTGGGCCGCGTGTACGCGCGCGATCTTGCGGGCCGCATTCCCGAGACAAAGCTCGTCGCCGTGGCGGATCCGGCGGGATCGCTCGCCCGGGAGGTGGCTGCGGAATTCGACGTGCAGCGACACTACGCGGACCCGTCGGCGCTCATTGACGATCCGGCCGTGGACGCCCTCGTCATCGTCAGCCCGACGCACACGCATCGCGAGCTGGTGGGCGCGGCGGCGTCGCGGCGGAAGCCGACATTCTGCGAGAAGCCCCCGGCGCTGTCGCTCGACGAGGTCGCGGCGATGCAGGGTGGCATCGCGCGCGCCGGGATGTTCTTTCAGATGGGCTTCATGCGACGGTTCGACGCCGGCTATGCGTCCGCCAAGAAGCACATCGAGGCGGGACGCATCGGGACGCCGCTGGTGTTCAAGTCGACGTCGCGCGACCCGTACCGTCCCAGCCTCGAGTACGCGAACCCGAAGAGCAGCGGCGGGATGCTGATCGACATGGGCATTCACGATTTCGATCTCGCACGGTGGTTCATGGGCGACGTGCGGGCCGTGTCGACCATCGGCGCGACGATCGCCTACCCTGAGCTGGCCACCGTCGGCGACATCGATAACGCCGTGTCGAGCCTGACGTTTGCGAGCGGCAAGCTCGGCGTCGTCGACCTGAGCCGGAGCGGCATCTACGGCTACGACATCGCCACCGACATTCTTGGATCCGAGGGCACGCTGCGGATCGGGTATCTGCGCGAGACCCCCGTGATGGTCCTGACGAAGAATTCCGTCGCGCACGACACGGTGCCGTACTTCATGGAGCGGTTCCGTGACGCGTACACCACGCAGCTCCAGAATTTCGCGCTGAACGTGCTGCAGCAGCGCACGCCGCCGATCACGATCGAGGACGGCCTCGAGGCGCTGCGCATTGGCGTTGCCGCGACGCGCGCCCGCGAGACCGGCGCCTCCGTGGTGGTGAGCGCGATCAAGAGCGCCGCCGTTTAGACCGCGCTGCGAACAAGCAGATGATCGACGCAGACCTCGCTCAACTCGCAAAAGAGAAACCGGATTACAATCGGGCGCTCAACGAGGTGTCCTGATGACAACGCCGGCATGGCAGGTCAGCGGTCAGTATTACGAAACATGCAGTTGCGACTTCGTCTGTCCGTGCCTTCCGGGTCAGCTGGTGGTGCAACCGAGCAAAGGGTCGTGCACCTTTGCCATGGCCTTTCAGATCGAGCGCGGCAGCTACGGAGCCGTCTCGCTCGACGGTCTCGGTTTCATTGTCGTCGGGTTGACGCCGGAGGCAATGGGTACCGGGAACTGGTCGGTCGGCCTCGTTGCCGACGAGCGGGCCAGAGTCGAACAGCGCGAGGCGATCACCGCGATCGCGAGCGGCGCCGCAGGCGGCCCCATGGCTGCGCTGTCGAGTCTCATTGGAACGTTTCTGGGCGTTCAGTCGGCGCCGATCAGCTTCACGCGCAGCGGCGCCACGTGGTCGGTCAGCGCGTCGACGTTCGTCGACATGGCGGCGTCGGGCGCCAAGGGGATCGATCCGGCTGCGACGGAACCGCTTCATCTCGACCATACCGGCCATCCGGCGGCGGATCGGTTCGCGCTGGCGCGCGCCTCGAAGAGCCACGTCCACGCGCTCGGTCTGGACTGGGACGACGTGAGCCGCATGAACAATGGACAGTACGCGCCGTTTTCCTGGCGGAGTGCATAGCCTCTCAACGGTCGCGGCTCTTTCCCGCCGCGACCGCCTCTTCATCTGGATCTGCCTCGTTCTCGTCATCGCGCTGGCCTGGGCCTATCTGGTTCATCTGGGTCATCAGATGTCGTCGTGCATGGCGCACGACTCGATTATGGCGGAGATGGGCATGACGATGGACATGCCGTGGACGGCGACCGACGTGTTCTTCACGTTCACGATGTGGGCGGTGATGATGGTCGGCATGATGACCGGCACGGCGGCGCCCATGCTGCTCCTCTTCGCGGGAGCACAGGCGGCACGGGGAAGGCGCCACACGCCGCCGGTCGTGATGGTGTTCGGCCTTGGTTACATCATCGTCTGGGTTGCGTTCAGCGCGGGTGCCACGCTTGCCCAATGGATGCTGAATCAGACCGCGTTGCTGACGCCCGCCATGGCCGCGTCAAGCGGGCGCCTCGCCGGCGGGATCCTCGTGGCCGCCGGCGCGTATCAGCTGACGCCGGTCAAAGGCGCCTGCCTGACCCGCTGCCGAAGTCCGCTGGGATTCCTGGTGACCAACTGGCGCGTGGGCCCGCTCGGCGCGCTCCAGATGGGTCTGCTGCACGGCGCCTACTGCCTCGGCTGCTGCTGGCTCTTGATGTGCCTGCTGTTCGCGGTCGGCGTCATGAACCTGGTGTGGGTGGCGGCGCTGACCGCATTCGTCCTCGTCGAGAAGATCGGACCTTTCGGGTTGATCGTCGCGCGCGTGGCGGGCGCGATCATGATCGTCTCTGGCATCTTCGTCGCCGCCGGCGTCCGATGAGGCTTTATGTGAGAGGGTCCCGGAGATTTCGGAGCGAACGGCTTCACAGTGAGAAACAGAGGGACGAAGACGAACGGAGCAGTAGCGGCCGGTTCGACGGCCGTCGCGAAGCGACGGCGCCGCCGAACCGTCTTCTCTGCGCGCCTCCGGTGCTGTGTTTCTCTGTGTGAGACCGTGACCTCTGTCAACTCCGTGTGCCCCAGACCACATGCGATCTGCGCTGCACGAACGTAAAAAATGCGCTAATGGCCCGGCGCCTTGTAGGTCGTGCTTTTCTTGATCGCCTGGTCGATCTCCTCGGGCGTCAGCAAGACCACCGTCTTGGTTCGGACGGCGCCGCTGGCGTTGATCGCGAGTGACGCCGACGCGACCGTCGCGTGGTCAGGGGCGTCGATGAGCACGAAGGCATCGTTCTCGCCGAACGCGAAATAGAACCCTTCGAGCTTGCCGCCCGCGCTCTTGATGGCTGCCTCGGCGGCCTGACGCCGCTTCGTGCCGCCGTCCTTCAACACGCCTTTCGCGCCTTCTGCCGTATACGAGGCCGTTATCAGATACTTTGCCATCCAGCACCTCCTCTGTAAGTGAGCGTGCCACTATACTCCCCGCGTGGAGGCTCCGGCGCGATGATCGCGGCGTTTTTCGGCGTGCTGATTGCCTGGCTCTCCGCCGGGCCGAGTCCCCGCACGTGGGCCAAACCGTTCGTCGTGACATCGCCGAGCGAGGTGCTGGCCACGTTGCGCGCGGGCTGCGCGCGCTGCGATTGGGGTCAGCCCGGCCGCGAGGCGGTGGCGCTGCGCCTGTCCGTTGACGGCAGGTATTCGCAGCACATCCTGCTCGCGCGAGGCGAAGCGCCCTCCGATTATCGAGTGACGCTCGGCGCGTTGACCGCCGGACGCCATCGGCTGACGGTGGATCGCGATTCGGCTCACAGCGCCAAAGGCGCCGGGCCGGTGACGATCGACGCGCTGGACGTCACAATGCTTGCGCGATCGGACGAGGCGTTCCTGGCGCAGTCGATGGCGCCCATTCTCCACGCGCGTCCGAACACCGTCGGCCGCTTCACGGATCTGCCGCTGCTCATGTGGTATGAGATCGTGCCGACCGCGCGCGGGCGCCAGTACCGCTACTCGGTGATCTTCTCCAACGAGGACGGCGGCACCGCGACCGATCGCCTCATGGCGACGTGGGGGCGGACGACCGACATCGAGTTCGTCTACGGCGCCGAGATCGATGCGAGTGAAAAGATCCTGGCTGAGGAATTTCAGGGCCCCGGACACGAGGTGCCGGCGTTCAACGGACGCCACGAAGGGCGTCATCCGCTGCTGTGGGTGTCGACCGACAACAACATGGTCAGCCAGTCGGGGCGCACACGCATCCGGTATGCGCCGGCGCCGGAGCGGTTCGACCTGACCGGCGTCTCGCGCGAGATGGTGATGGATCGGCACCCGTGGAGCTACACGACGGCCGCCGTCGAGATGCAGCGCGAGGGCAAGATCGACGACCGCGCCGAAGCGGGGTCCGGCAAGATTCCGGATCCGCGGCGCTACGTGCACGTCGAGGCGTGCGCCGAGGTCGAGAACGCCGCCGTCGCCTTTTCCGTGCGCGCGCCTGACGCGTCCGGCGCCGCGCGATGGTACGACTCGGATCGCGGCGTCAGCGAATTCCGCATCGTCAGGTCCGGCTGCTTCCGCGGCGCCGTGCCGTTGCCGGCGTTTGCCGGTCGACCTGATGCGGTCCGCTTTCGGGCCTACGCACGACCGCCGCAGAGAGGCGCGCCGCCGGCGCCGGCTGGAACCGTACGGCTGACGCGCGTCAACACCGTCTTCATGCTCGACGATCGCTTCCAGCCGCAGCCGTCGATGTTCTCGTGGACTGGTTCGACGACGCTGACGCTGGACGGCGATTGGCGCGAGCTGCCGTTCGCGCCCGGATCGCGGTATAGCGCGCTGCGGAGGACACCGAGAGGATCAGCGAGGACAACGAGAGATCAGCCACAGAGACACAGAGCGCTCTTTTGCAGACCTCACAAAAACTCTGTGTCTCAGCGTCTCTGTGGCAAAACCTCTGTGTCCTCCGGTCCCTCTGTGTCAATGTAGCAGCAGCTCGATCGTTTGAATCTGCCGCGGCCGGAGTCGGATCGTGAGCGTGCTGGCCGCGGCCCCGAGCTCTTCCCGACGCTCCTCGAGAAAATTCACGGCAAACGCCTGAGCGATCGGCCGGTCCACAACCAGACGCGCCTCTGCCGGCTCGTCACCCGGATTGAACAGCCGGACGATCAGGCCCGCGCGATCCTCGGCCTGCTTGAGAGCGCTGAGCACGACGTCGCCGGCGAGGCGATCGATGCGCAGGAACGATCGCCGCAGCGGCGCGCTGCCGCCATGCGATCTGGCGGCGACAACGCGCGGCGGAATGTTCTGCGCGCGGGCGCTCGCGATGAGCGCAGCTGCGGGCCGGGCCGCGCCGCGGGGCTCGAACGCCATCTGAAACCGATGCCGGCCCAAGCATTGGGCCGCCGGGGTCGCGATTGGCGGCCCGGCGTGGCCGGATGGGCGCGTCGCCAGGTCGTTGCGCGACAAATCACCGACGGCGCGAATGAGCGTCAGCGCGATCGCCGGTTCCTCGCCGACGATCTCATACTCCATCAGCCCCGTGCCGATCACCGTCGCGCCCGTGCGCGCGTCGCCGGCGTCGACGACCGAGATCATCGGCGCGCTGCTGACCGGCGCCTCGTTCCTGATCGACGCGGGCACGGGCTGCCGCGCAGGACGGGTCACGACGTCGAAAGCAGTATCGGCGCGAGCCGTTTCGACAGACGGGGCGCCGGCCGGAAAGATGATGCGCAGCCGGTGATCGCTCGCGCGATTGTCGATTGTGACGTTGAACGTGACGCGGGGTGAACCGGCGTCGACCAGCGCCTCGATCGACGCCGGCACGCTCACCGTTTCGGCCGTGCGCGTGCGGCGATCGGGAGCAGCAGCGCGCGGCAACGGCAGCTCGAGATCGACCCGGACGCCGGCGCGCAGACCCCCGCCCGCCGCGCGGCATATTCGCGTGACGTGCGCGTCGGCGCTGGTTACCGGACGGTCCGTCGCAGGCGGACAGTAGTTGTACTCGTCGCCCATGTCGCCGACGTCTTCGAAGGCTGCGACGCGATGATAGGTGACGCCGGTCTTCTTATCCGTCACCTCGAACGTCCCATCGTCGTTGGCGGCCAGATGAAGGTGCTCGTTCGCGGCGGACCGATCGGCCGCCGTCACGAGGCGCGTCTGAAACGGTGCGCCACGTACGTCTGCGTCGGGCGGCGCATGTGCACGTTGGCCGCGGGGCGCCGGTTGCTCGTCGGGCACTTCATCGTAGCGGGGCTCTTCGTACTGGAGCTCTTCGTAGTGGGACTCTTCGCAGGGCGCCGCTTCAGCGGTGCCTACCTGTAAATCGAACGTCGCGTATCCGCACGGCGGCAGCGACGGCGCCCACCAGAGGAGGCGAATGCGGCGCGTGTTGAGCGCCCACGGCGTTTCGTGGCGGCTCATCTCGTGATGGACGACCTGCTCGTCGCCCGCGATCTGAAAGGGCACGAGCCGCCCGTCGGATCCGACGACGCCGGTGATGGTCGAGCCGGCAGGCCAGAAGGTGACGGGGCGATCGAGGGCCTGCGCATCGACCACGCGCCAGGGCTCGGCGCTGTCGACCGGCAGATCGATGCACGCCTCGACCACCTGGGCGCGCTCGGAGGCGTCAGGGTTGACGACGACCGCGCGGACCGATCCGGCGGGCGGTGGAGGCACCGAATCGGCGATGGCATCGAGCGCCGTCTCGACGACCGCGTCAGCGACCTGCCGGGCGCGGGCGAACCGGGTCACGTTCTCTTCGTGCACCTGGTCGATGCTGCAGCCGCAGATGCTGTCATGCGGATGGTTCCGCAGCAGCGTCTTCCAGGCGTACCGCAGCGCGCCGGCGGGATAAGGCGCTCCGACGAGCGACGCGAACGCGGACAGCGGCTCGGCGTACGACTCGAGCAGCGTCTGCACGCGCGCGTTCTGCTGCTTCAGGTAGACGCGCGTCGAGAGGACGCCGGGCAGCAGGTTCGCGTAGTCGGTTCCGCCGCGCAGCTCGCCGGTGACGGTTTCGAGATCGGGCCGCATCGAGTCGACCGCTGTCCGGACGGCCGCGACATACGCGGGCAGCGTCGAGTGCTGCGCGTGTTGATCGGGCAGCGATGACAGCTTCCGGACGAGCGCCGGTATGGCCGTGTGCGGCTCGACGTGATCGACGCCGTTCATCAGCAGCGCCTGGCCCGTGCGGGTGCGGCCGCGCTCGTACGAGACCTTCTCCGCCGCGCGCGCCATCATCGCGTCGGGCTCGAACACGATCCGCGTCGCGTTGCAGTAGCCCTCCGGCGGCAGGTGCATCATCAGGACGCGCGATCCGTCGGGCGCCTTCCACCAGTACTCGGCGTTCGGTCCGCCGAACCCCCGCCACAGAATCGTGTTGTCGAGGCCGAACTGCCGCCAGATCTGCGGCATCTGGCCGACGTGGCCGAACAGGTCCGGCAGATAGCCGACCGCCATCGGCGTGCCGAACGCGCGCGCGCTGCGGTGGCCGCGGTGCAGATTGCGGACCAGCGATTCGCCGCTGACGAGAAACTCGTCGGGCATCACGTACCAGGGACCGATCAGGATCCGGCCGGCCTGAATGGCCGCGCGCAGCCGCGGCTCCTGCTCGGGACGGATCTCGAGGTAGTCCTCGAGCACGATCGTCTGTCCATCGAGATGGAAGTGTTTGTACTCCGGGTCGGCGTCGAGCAGATCCAGAAGGCGATCGACGAGCGCCACGAGGCGCAGCCGGAACTGCTCGTGGGTCAGATACCACTCGCGATCCCAATGCGTATGCGAGACGACGTGGATGTCGAGCATTCGAGTCGCTTCACCCTTTGACGGCACCGGCAGTGAGGCCGGCGACGAAGAATCGTTGAAGGAGAACGAAAGCGGCGAGGACCGGCGCGAGCGCGATGAAGCTCGCCGCCGCCAGCAGTTGCCAGTCGGTGTCGTAGGCGCTCTGAAAACTGAACAGGCCAAGCGGCATCGTGAACCGCTCCTGCGAATCGAGCAGCACGAGGGCCAGCCCGAACTCGGACCAGTACGCCGCGAGGTTGAAGACCGCGGTGGCCCCAAGGCCCGGAGTGACGATCGGCAGCACGATCGTCCACAGCGTCCGCGCCCGCGTCGCGCCGTCGAGCCGCGCCGCCTCGAACAGCGATCGCGGCACCGCGTCAAAGAAATTCTTCAGCACCCAGACGGTGAACGGTACCTGCATCGCTGCGTACACGAGAATCAGGCCGGCGCGCGTGTCGATGAGACCCAGCCGCTCGATGACCCGGTAGATCGGGACCAGCAGAATGACCGGCGACACCATCTGCACGGCGAGGAGCGAGGCGAGCAGCGGACCGCGACCGGAAAAGCGCTCGCGCGAGAGGACATATGCCGCCGGAATCGCCGCCAGCAGCGTCACCGCCGTGGCGGTGATCGCCACGACCGCGCTGTTCCACAGATACCACGGCACCTGCGTGTGCGTCAGCGCGAAGCGGTAGTTCGCAAGCGATCCCTCCACGGGAATCCACCGCGGGGGGTATTCGTACACGCCGGCCTTGCTCTTCAGCGACAGCGAGAGCAGCCACAACTGCGGGAGCACGAACACGCCCGCGGCAGCGGCCAGTCCCACGCCGAACCCCACGCGCCTGCGCAGCGTCGCGATCATGGCGCGGCCGCCTCTGCCGCCTGACGCGGCGCCGCGGCCTTGCGGAGGATCAGCCGGCCGGCAACGGTGGCCAGCATCAGGTTGACGAGCAGCATCACGACGGCGGCAGCCGCGGCGCGTCCAGACTGGAGATCGAAAAAGCCGAGCCGATACATGAAGAGGGAGATCACCTCGGTGCGCCGCGCCGGGCCGCCGCCGGTCAGCGGGATGATCAGGTCGAACGTGTTGAAGGACGCGATCGTGATCAAAACGAGGTTCAGCGCGATTACCGGCGCGAGCTGCGGAATCAGCAGCCAGCGGAGCCGCTGCCAGGCCGACACGCCTTCGAGGTCGGCGGCCTCGTGCAGCTCGCGCGGCACGCGCTGCAGCCCTGCATAGAGCAGGATCATGCTGAACGCGCAGCCGCGCCACACGTTGGCGACGATGACCGAGAGGAGTGCGAGGACGGGAGAAGAAATGAGCGGCACCGGACCCAAGCCGAGCCGCGACAGATAGTAGTTGACGACGCCCGATCGGTTCTCGATCAGGAGAATCTTCCAGAGCACGCCGGCCAGCACCCCGGGGATCATCCAGGCGCTCACGACCGCCACGCGCGCGACGAGCGTTCCAGGCGCGCGGCGCCGCCGGCCGGCGTCGATGAGCCATGCGAGCGCGAACCCGATCGTCAGCTGCAGGAGCACGGATCCGGTCACGAAGATGGACGTGACGCCGATCATGCCGTAGAACGACGAATCCCCGAGCAGCGCGCGATAGCTCGCGAGCGTGTACGCGTATCGCGTGCCGGCGACGGTGCTGTTCGTGGCCGACAGGCGGACGAGATCCAGCATCGGGTAGATCAGGACGACCGTCACGAGCGCAACCGCGGGGAGCACCCACCGCGCCGCTCCACCTGCCGACGTTCGCCCTCGCCAGAAAATGGCGAGCGGAAACGCGGCGGCCGCGAGGATCGGCAGCCATGCGATCGGGTCCACGCCGGTGGTCGAAGCGGCGGTGCGTGACGTCGACTGCCGCGCGTACTCGTTTTTCACCGCGTCCCAGGCCTCGTCGAGCGCCTGCTCAGGCGTCAGGTCTCCCGACACGGCCGATCCGATCGCGAGCTGCAGCCGCTGCGAGATGGAGGGATAAATCGGGACCGTCGGTCGCGCGTGTCCGTCGACGAGCATGTCGCCGAAGCGCCGATACCAGACGTCCTGGCTGAATATCGGAAAATCGCGGTAGGCGCTCCGACGCACCGGCAGATGGCCTGTCGCTTCGCTGATGCGCGCGGCATGCGCTGGCGATTCGACGTCGCGGATGAATTCGATCGCGGCCCGGCGCCGTTCGGGATCGCGCGCGAACACGACCCAGACCCAGCCGCCCGTACCTGTCGAATGCGTGCCGGCGTCAGCCGTCGGAATCGGCGCCACGTCCCATTTCGCGAAGTCGGCCGGCGACAGACCGGTCTGCAGATCCTTCAGCTGCCAGTTACCGCCGAGAAACATCGCGACGTCGCCGGCGATGGCCGCGCCGGTCAGCTGCTGGTAGTCGTTGTGGCCGAGGACCGAACGCGGCGACGCGCCGCGTTGAATCGTGTCGCGGAGGAACGTGAGCAGGCGCAGCATCGCGCGCCGGTTCGGCTCCTCGCCGAAGATCGGCCGGCCGTCGCGATCCACGAGCTCGCCACCCTGCGCCCAGAACATCGCGAGGTGGTCGAACACGGTGGCTTCCCAGCGGCCGGCGTTGTACAGATAGCCCGACATTTTCTGCTCACGCGTAATCCGGCCCGCGGTCTCGAGCAGCTCGTCCCACGTGCCCGGCGGCGCCGGCACCAGATCTTTCCGGTAGAAGAGCACGCGGCAGTCGGTCTCGTGCCACATCCCGAGGACGTGACCCGCAGGATCCGACAGCGTCTGTATCGTGAACGGCAGGAAGTCGCGGCGGTCTTCGGCCGGCCAGTACTCTTCGAGCGGCTGGACGTCGTTCGCAAGCAATGGAAGCCAGAAGCTGTCGATCGACGCGACGTCGGGAAGACGGCCGGACGCCGCCGCGAGCTGCAGCTTCGCTTTGTGCAGCTCGAGGCCCGGCATCACCGACACGCGAAGCTGGACGCCGGGATGCGCGCGCGCCCAGTCGTCGAACACAGAGGTGAAGACGTCGGCGATTGCAGGCCGCGCCGCGAGATGCGAGTAATCCTGCTGCGCCCAGACGTTGAGCGTCAACGGCGCGTCGGCGCGCCCGACGCGCACGGGCGTGACCAGATCCTGCGCGCGGACGCTCGCCTCCGGCCCGAGCACCACGAGCAGTCCGATGACGATGGCGGGTGCGTCGACGCGTCGCGGCATCGATGGGTGTTGTGACGGCAGCCCGGCAGCGCGCGATCTCACGGTCGCTGGGATCGAAGCGCGGGTTGACGGTGCCCGTAGCGGGCGGATGCGTGAACGCCCGGGTGACCGCGACCGTCAGGGAATGCACGTCCGGCGGCCACAGCTCGCACGATCGAAATTATACTGGCGCTCATGAAAACCTTCAGACCATGCCTTGCCGAGTTCCTCGGGACCTTTTACCTCTGCTTCCCTGGCATCGCGGCCATTCTCGCGACGGCCAAGGGCGTCGAGCCTGGCGCGGCGCTGCTCGTCATCGCGCTTGCGCACGGACTGGGACTCAGCCTCGCCGTCAGCAACTTTGGCGGCATCTCGGGGGCGCACGTCAATCCCGCCATCACGTGCGGATTCATCGTCACCCGTCGCATCACGCCGAGCCTGGCGGCCGCGTACATCGTGTCGCAGCTCGCGGGCGCAACGACAGCCGCCGGAATCTGCCGCGTCATCTTTCCCGCTGATGTCGTCGCCGCAACGACGTTGGGGCTGCCGTTGCCGGCCGCGTGGGCGTCAACCGGCATCGTGCTCGCAACGGAATTCGTGCTCACGTATATGCTGGCGACATCGGTCTTCGGCACCGCCGTCGACGAGCGCGGCCGGAACGTGAAGATCGGCGCGTTCGGCATCGGACTGACGGTCGCCGTGGACATTTTCGCGGGAGGCGGCATCACGGGCGCCTCGATGAACCCGGCGCGGTCATTCGGTCCGGCGCTCGAGATGATGCACTGGCAGTTTCACTGGATGTACTGGGTTGCGCCGATCGCCGGCGCGTGCGCCGCGGCGCTCGTCTACGAGCATCTGCTGCTGAAGCCGATGCGGCCGGAAGTCGACGAGCCGCGGGCGATGAAGCGGTAAGTGCGCCTGGTGGGTCGGGTAGGTCAGGTGGGTCGGGTAGGTCAGGTGAGTCGGGTGGGAGGCGGCCCTACCAGGCCCGCCCTGCGCGAATGCGGGCGCTCAGCGTCTGACGTGCGAGCGATGCCTCTGACCGATACGACCAGGTTTTTCCCGCGTCGACCGAGAGTTCAACCGTCCAGCGGCCGGTGCGGCGAGTCAACGCGAGGCGGCCAGTTGCCGCCGCGACCTTGGCCAGAAACACGAGATCCTCGCCCGGATATTTGTCCGGCAGCTGCACCAGCAGCCGGCCGACCGTCGTCGGGGCGATCTCGCCGTCGACGGACAGCGTCCACGCCGGCGTGACATCGCGCCTCATTGTTCCGCCCAGCAGCACTTCGTGAAGCTGCGAGCTCGTGAACTCGCGAGTCGTGACGTCAATCGCCGTGACGATGACGTTGTTCCGCGTCACGGTCTTGTGACCGAGCTGAAAGTCCGACCGATCGACGCGAAGGCGGTAGCCGGCGACGAGCGTCACCGGCCCCGCGCGCGCGAACTCCGCCCGCTGACTGAAGCGAAACGACCGAATCGAGATGCCGCCGGTCGTGCCCGACACGATCACGGTACCGTCCGGGTTGAAGAACGTGTCGTAGTCGTCGCCGGTCGAAGTCCGCTGCGGTGTCACGCCGGCGGCTGTCTCCCACCGAATGCCCGCCACGTATCTGACGGCGCCTGTCAGCCACACGTTGTCCGCGACGTAGCGCTGTTCGAAGAAATGCGGGACGAGAAACGGCGTGTCGGCCGAGGACGGATGGTCGAAGTGGTAGGTGAAGCGGTCGCGCTGGGCCTCGGCGGCGACGCCTACCTCGATTTGCGCCGCTGCATCATCACGAAAGACACAAAGGATACAGAGGACACAGAGGAGTGGAGGTGTCAGACACCGTGTCACTTTTGCACGGTGTCTGACACCGCCGTCTATCCGTACGTGCGCCATGCCCGCGTCAGATAGTCGCTCATCGTCAGCGCGATCAGGATGCCGAACCAGAAAATGCTCCCGAGGACGACCGCCCACGTGAGACGCGGGCTGTACTTCAGGTGCATGAAGAACAGCACAACCAGGGTCGCCTTGAACACGGCGATGCCCAGCGCGGCAATCGTGTTGAGCACGCCGAGATCGAAGAACGCGATCTGCACGGTGAGGTACGTGCAGAACATCAGGATCGCGAAAATCGTGTAGTAAACACGTTTAGGCAGAATGTGTGCCATCTGTAACTCGCCCGCCTGGCTGAAGCCCTTCGCGCTACAGTCTTCCGCTCGCCTGAAGGCTTCTGCCGATCCTCAATGTCCGTGCCTGCCGATCAAATAGAGCAGAGGAAACAAAAAGATCCAGACGATGTCGACGAAGTGCCAGTAGAGGCCGCTGATCTCGATCGGGCTGTAGTACTCCTTCGTTATCGTGCCGTTCCAGGCCCACACGAGCATCCAGGTCATGATGCCGACGCCGATGATCATGTGCAGCGCGTGCAGCCCCGTCATCACGAAGTAGAGCGAGAAGAAGATCTGCGCGTGGCGGACGTGCGCCTTCTCGAACTGAAACGCGGGCCCCGGCACGTGGCACGCGGGGCCAGGGCACTCGGCGAACTTGTGGTAATACTCCAGGCTCTTGATGCCGAGAAACGCCGCGCCCAGGATCATCGTCAGGATCAGGAAGACCATCAGCAGCCTGCGTTGGCCGAGCTGCGCGGCGTGAACCGCCAGCGCCATCGTCAGGCTGCTCGTGATGAGGACCGCCGTGTTGATCGTGCCGAGCGTGACGTCGAGCTCGTGGCTGGCCGCGGAGAAGGCGTCCGGATACCAGGTGCGATAGATCGCGTAGACGAGGAACAGCCCGCCGAAGAACAGCACCTCGGTGCCGAGGAACACCCACATCCCGAGCGTCGTCGCCTCGGTCTGCTGCTCGACGCTGTCGAAATGGTGCGCCAGCCCCGGGTGGAGGCCCGCGACGGCCGTGTGGTGAGGTGCGGCGTCAGGCAACGTGACCCTCCACCGGCGGTTGGTAGTCGTACGCCTCCCAGCTGACCAGCGGCGTCTGCGTGAAATTCTCCGTCGGCGGCGGCGACGCCGTCGTCCACTCGAGGCCGACGGCACCCCACGGGTTCGATCCGGCGAGCCGCCCGTACCGCAGCGACCACATCAGATAGACCATCGGGATCAGATAGCCGGCGCCGAGGATCGACGCGCCTGCCGACGACAGCACGTTCAGGACCTGGAAGTCAGGCGGGTACGCGTGGTAGCGCCGCGGCATCCCGAGGTAGCCGAGCACGAACTGCGGGAAGAACGTCAGGTTGAAACCGACGAAAATGATGCCGGCGCTCAGCTTCGCCAGCCCCTCGTTGTACAGACGGCCGCTGATCTTCGGCCACCAGTAATGCAGTCCGCCGAGGTAGCCCATGATCGTGCCGCCGACCATGATGTAGTGGAAGTGCGCGATCACGAAATAGGTGTCGGTGACGTGGACGTCGACCCCGATCGAGGCGAGGAACAGCCCGGTCAGGCCGCCGATCGTGAACAGCCCGATGAAGCCGTAGGCGTAGAGCATCGGCGTCTCCCACGACACGGCGCCCTTGTACATTGTCGCTGTCCAGTTGAAGACCTTCACGGCGGACGGAATCGCGACGAGAAAGCTCAGGATCGAGAAGATCAGCGCGGAGTAAACCGACTCGCCGGCCACGAACATGTGGTGGCCCCAGACGAGGAAGCCGAGCACGGCGATTGCGAGGCTCGCGAACGCGACGAAGGAGTAGCCGAACACCGGCTTGCGGCAGCCGGCGGCCACCAGCTCGCTGATGACGCCCATCGCCGGCAGCACCATGATGTAGACCGCAGGATGCGAGTAGAACCAGAACAGGTGCTGGAACAGTACGGGATCGCCTCCGACCCGGGGATCGAAGAAGCCGAAATGGAAGACGCGCTCAGCGGCGATGAGCAGCACGGTAATCGCGATGACCGGCGTCGCCAGGACGTTGATAAGGGACGTCGCGTAGGTCGACCAGAGGAACAGCGGCATGCGGAACCACGTCATGCCGGGCGCGCGCATGCGGTGAATCGTGACGATGAAGTTCAACCCGGTGAGGATTGACGAGAATCCCGTCACGAAGATGCCGAGCGCGGTCGGGATGACGTTCGTCGTGGATGACACCGTGCTGAACGGCGTATAGAACGTCCAGCCGGTGTCCACGCCGCCGGCCACAAGGGCGTACAGCGTGAACAGGCCGCCGATGACGTAGATATACCAGCTCAGGAGGTTGATCTTTGGAAACGCGAGGTCCCTGGCGCCGATCATGATCGGCACGAGGAAGTTGCCGAGCACCGTTGGAATCACGGGGATGAGGAAGAAGAACACCATCATCACGCCGTGCATCGTGAACAGCTTGTTGTAGGTTTCGTCGGACACGAGATCGCCGACCGGCGTGGCCAGGTCGAGCCGGATCAGCACGGCCATCGCGCCGCCGACGAAGAAGAAGATCGTGACCGACGCGAGATACAGCAGCGCGATGCGTTTGTGATCGCGCGTCAGCAGCCACGACTTGATGCCGTAGCCGTCGTTCAAGTAATGCCGGGGAGGCGCGAGCACAGTACTGGTGACCATGGCTATCGTGTCTGCGCCTCCACCCCAACGCGGGTGCCGCGTTGGGGACCCCGGGCGTCGGGCAGAGCCTTCAGCGACTTGACGTACTCAATCAGCTCGAGCAGCTGTTCTTCCGTGACGAGACCCTGGAACGTCGGCATGATCGGCTGGAACCCCGCGGTGATCTTCGCTGCCGGATTCAGGATCGACTCGCGCACGTACGCTTCGTCCACGGTTATCTCCTCGCCGCTCTGCAACCTGACGGTCCTGCCGAAGAGTCCCTCGAGGACCGGCCCCCGGCCCTGCGCATCGGGCCGATGGCAGGTGTTGCAGGCGAGATCCTGGAACAGCTTCGCGCCGGCCGAGGCAAGCGAGCCTTCCGGCGCGCCGCCGCTCAGCCACGCCTGGTAGTCGCTCGGCTCCATGACAATCACGTCGCCGGTCATCCCCGAGTGCCTTGTGCCGCAATACTCCGCGCAGAACAGCCGGTAACGCCCCGGCTTCGTGGCGCGGAACCAGATGTTCACGTAGCGGCCGGGAATCACGTCGGCCTTCACGCGGAAGGCCGGCACGAAGAGATCGTGGATGACGTCCTCCGACGTCGTGATGAGCTTGATGTCGCGGCCGACAGGGACGTGCAGCTCGTTGATCTCACGCTGGCCGTCGAGGTGCTGGAACTTCCACATCCATTGCTTGCCGACGACGTAGATGTTGAGCGTCTCGTCTGGTGGCCGCGCCATGGCGAAGTAGACGCTGGCGCCCCAGAAGAACATCACCAGCGTAATGAGGAACGGCACGACGGTCCACGTGATCTCGAGCATCATGCCGCCGTGAATGCGCGCGCCGACGGCGTCGGGCGAGCGGCGGCGATACCTGACCGCGTAAAAGACGATCAGCCCGGCGATGAGGAGCGAAAAGAAGACCGACACCGCGAGGAGAAAGAAGTAGAGCGCGTCGACACGCGACGCCATCGTCGAAGCGGACTCGGGAAAGAGCGGGGTGCCGGACCACATCGCTGGCTAGACTCTCGGGATTCGGGATTCGGGATTCGGGATTCGCTCAGGGATTCGCCCCGGCACTCGCCCCGGGATTCGTTCCCTTCGAATCATGACGATGATGAAGGCGCCGAGCGCGAGCACGGTGGCGGCGGCCGCCAGCCGCAGCGCGCGCATGACGACGAGGCCGTAACGGCCCGTCATCGGGTCGTAGTGATAGCAGTAGAGCAGCAGCGCGTCGGCCGGCGAGCCGATGTGCCCCGAGGACGCCTCGATGATCGCGAACCGCAGATCGCGCGGGCCATACTCGATCCCGAACAGATAGCGCGCGAGCCGCCCGTCGGGCGTCAGCACCATGACGCCGCTCGGGTGCGCGAACTGCTTCGTCGGCTCGTCCCAGACGTAGCGGAAGCCCGCGGCCTTCGTGAGGCGATCGATCGAGGGCTGGTTGCCGGTCAGGAAATGCCAGCCCTCGTCGGCACCCGCGTGCTTGTAGCGATCGAGGTAGATCGCTTTCTTCGCCCGTGCGGTGGCCGGCGTATCGCGCGGGTTGAAGCTCACCGTGACGATCTCGAAATCCTTCCCCGGATCCAGCGACAGGATGCCGAGCGCGCTCGACAGGCCGTTGATCACCTGCGTACACAGCATCGGGCAGTCGTAATATGCGAACACGAGGACGACCGGCCGCTTGCCGAAGTAATCGCCCAGCCGGACGGTCGCGCCCGCTTCGTTGCGGAACGTGATGTCGAGCGGCACCGGCTGATCCAGATTCTGGTCGAAGCCGATCTCGCGCAGCGCCATTGGAATCGTCGAGGCAGCCATCCCCGTCTCGCGTTTGTATCCAGCGCTCGCTGGAGCACTCGACATCTGTCCGTGAACCTCCGCGCTGCGCACAAAGGACACAAAGGTGACAAAGGACACAGAGGCAAGAACAGCCACGATACCTCTGAGGCCGCTGAGACGCAGTGTTTTCCTCCGTGTCCTTTGTCCTTTCCTTTGTGTCCTTGTCCTCGGTGCTGTCATGGTTTTTGACTCTGTCGCGACGGCAACCCGCGTTCCAGCGTCAGCTTGATCGCCTCGTCGATCGGGATCCGCACGACGCCGGCGTTCTTGTCCACCCAGCCGTACGTCCCGAGCACGGCGTCTTCCTTTTCGCGCAGCTCCCTGAGGTCTTCGCGCGGGTCGGTTTGCAGCCGCGGCTCTGGCGGGACGCGGTTCGCCTGCGCGGCGGCGAGCGGGTACTCGGGCGTCACGCGCCGCCCCTCGCGGCTCTCGAAATACCGGAACAGCACGTAGGTCAGCAGATGAATCATCACGGCGGCGACGATGAGCGCCGCCCCGAAGCCGAGGACGCCGGCGATGTTGACGTCGCTCTCCTCGTGGTGGACCGTCGCGTTCGAGGTCGATCCGTCCGCGGTGTCGGCGCCGTGCGGGTGATGCGGTTCCGCCATGGCTAATGCGCGGTCCTCGGCGGCGCACCGCGTTCGATGATGTCGCCGAGCGCCTCGTCGAATTCCGGATCGTGCAGCGGCAGGATCGCGCGGCCGCGAAGCTGGTAGATGAAGCAGGCGCCCCAGATCGCGCCGAACGTCAGGGGGACCACCAGGTCCAGCCAGCTCACGCCGATGCCGTTCTGTCGGAATTCGGGCGCGATCAGCCAGAACAGCTCGACGAGTCGGACGATCAGGATGCCGATCGCCACCCTGACCAGCATCTGCGGCTGGCGCTTCACGTTCCGCGAGAGCAGGACCACGAACGGCGCCATGAAATGAAAGACGATGAGCGCGACGGCCACCGGGCGCCAGCCGGTCTGCAGGCGATGCAGATACCACGCGATCTCGACCGGCAGGTTGCCCGACCAGATGATCAAGTACTGCGAGAACGAGAAGTACGCCCAGAGCATCACGAAGGCGAGCAGCAGGTTGCCGAGATCGTGGAAGTGCGACGGTGCGACGATCCGGTCGAGCGGCGGACGCCGGCTGAGCCACGCGAGGACGATGATCAGGAACGCCAGCGCCGAGAGCCCCTGGCCACCCAGGATGAGGACGCCGTAGATCGTCGAGAACCAGTGCGGTTCGAGGGACATCAGCCAGTCGAACGACGCGAAGGTGATCGTGAAGCCGTAGGCGAGGAGCCCGCCAGCGCTGAGCATCTGCATGCGCCGCGCGAGCCGCGGGTTGCCGGTGCGGTCCTGCTCGAGCGACCACGCGTTCAGGAAATACGACAGCGCGTTCCACGCGAGGAAGTAGATGGCAGCGCGGATGAGAAAGAAGGGGGTGTTCAGGTACAGCTGCTTGTGCTGGAGCGCCTCGTCGCGTGCGACGAGCGCCGCGTCGGTCCATGGATACATGCGATTCATGCCCAGCGCGATCGGCAGGAACAGCACGGTCATCAACGGAAGCACGCGCGAGGCCGCGCCGATGGGACGGCGGATGACGACACCCCAGGCGCCGCCCGACAGCTGATGCACCATGCCGAGCGCGAGGCAGCCGAGCGTGACGCCGAGCCACAGCATGTACGCCATCAGGTACGACTGCAGGAACTGGGTCGTGTTGAAGAAACCGCCGGCGAGCGACAGCACCGCGCCCACAGCGCCGACGAGCAGCAGCCGATCCTGGAGGCCTTTCAGCTCCGGAATCGCAACGTCGGCAGTCTGCGTCAGGGACGGCGTCACTGGATCTTGTCCCGCTCGGAAACCGGCACGTCGGCCACCGTGGCGTGCTCGCTCAGCTGCAGCGCGCGAACGTAGGCGGCGATTGCCCAGCGATCCTCCGCTTTGATCTGCGCGGCGTAATCAGGCATCGCGCCAAACCCGTTCGTCATCACGTCGAAAAAATGCCCGACCGGCGCGTCTCGCAGCCGGTCCTGATGCATCGACGGCGGCCGGCGATAGCCGCGCCGCACGACCATCCCATCACCCTGACCCGTCCGGCCGTGGCACGGCGAGCAGTAGATGTCGAACCGCTCGCGCCCGCGCGCCATCACGGCCGCGTCTACCCGGAACGGAAACATCGTCGCGTCCCGGCCGTTCACCTTGCCGCCGTACAGCAGCTCGTCGTCGTGAAGGTGACCGCGGGCGATGGTGCCTTCGAGGAGCGGACGCGCCGACCGGGCGTCGGTGAAAAAAGTCGATTCGCGCAGCGGTATGTACTTGGGCTGATCGTGCATATCCTGGCGGCAGCCAGAAAGAACCAGTGCTGCCGAGACAAAGGACACGAAGGCGACAAAGGACACGGAGGCTGTGTCCTTGTTCTTAATCGGCAACAGCGGTGACCTCCCGCGGATTGAGCGTCTCGAGGAATTGGCGCGTCGCGTCGATGTCGAACCGCGGATCCCGAGCTTCGATGCAGAGGAAGAACCGGTTGCGGCTCGCCAGCGCGAAGCGCGGCACATTGAAGACCGAGTGATACGGCTGCGGCAGTCCGTTGAGCGCCAGCATGCCGAGCACCGCCGAGAGCGCGGCGACGAGAATCGTGCACTCGAAGGTGACCGGGATGAACGCGGGCCAGCTGTGAAACGGCTTGCCGCCGATGTTCAACGGATAGGCGACGACCGATGTCCAGTACTGGAGCAGATAGCCGCCGATGCAGCCGGTGATCCCGCCGATCAGCACGATGAGCGGCAGCCGCGTGGGACGCGAGCCGAGCGCGGCGTGGAGCGCTTCGATTGGAAACGGCGAGTACGCGTCCATGCACCGGTAGCCTTCGCGGTACGCGCGCTCGGTGGCGGCGACGAGCGACGCCGGATCGTCGAACTCCGCCATCACGCCGTAGAGCGGCGACGCAGCCTTCATTCGTTCACCCTCGCCTCGGGCAGAATCGTGCGCATCTCGAAGATCGAGATCATCGGCAGGAAGCGCACGAACAGAAACAGCAGCGATACGAAGAGCCCGATCGTTCCGAGTAACGTCGACCAGTCCCAGAACGTCGGGGCGTAATTGCCCCACGACGAGGGCAGGAAGTCACGGTGCAGGCTCAGGACGATGATCACGAAGCGCTCGAGCCACATGCCGACGTTCACGACGAGCGAGATCAGGAAGAGGGTCGGGACGCTGGTGCGCACGCGCTTGAACCAGAGCAGCTGCGGCGTCACTATGTTGCAGAGGATCAGCGCCCAGTAGAAGACCGCGTACGGGCCGAACATCCGGTTCAGCAGGACGAAGCCCTCGAACTTGTCGGCGCTGTACCACGCGATGAACGCCTCCGTCATGTAGCCGTACGCGACGATCAGGCCGGTGACCAGCATCACCTTCGCCATGTTCTGCAGGTGGCGCATCGTGATGAAGTCTTCGAGGTCGTAGACGTGGCGGATCGGGATCGCCAGCGTCAGCACCATGGCGAAGCCGGAGTAGATCGCGCCGGCGACGAAGTACGGCGGGAAGATCGTCGTGTGCCAGCCGGGAATAATCGACACGGCGAAGTCGAAGCTGACGACGGTGTGCACCGACACGACGAGCGGCGTCGCGAGGCCGGCCAGCAGGAGATACGCCGTTTCATAGCGGTGCCAGGCGTGGGCCGACCCGCGCCACCCCATCGCGAGCGCGCCGTAAATGATGCGGCCCCCGCGTGACTGCGACCGATCGCGCAGCGTCGCGAGGTCGGGGATCAAGCCGACGAACCAGAAGAGCAGCGACACGCTCGCGTAGGTGGAGACGGCGAACACGTCCCAGATGAGCGGGCTCCTGAACTGCGGCCAGATGCTCATGGTGTTCGGATACGGGAACAGCCAGTAGGCCAGCCAGGGCCGTCCGGTGTGGAACACCGGGAAGACGGCGGCGCAAGCGACGGCGAACAGCGTCATCGCCTCGGCGAACCGGTTGATCGACGTGCGCCATGTCTGTCTCAGCAGCAGCAGAATTGCGGAGATGAGCGTGCCGGCGTGCCCGATGCCGATCCACCAGACGAAGTTCGTGATGTCGAAGGCCCAGCCGACCGGTACGTTGTTGCCCCAGATGCCGATGCCCTTCGTCACCAGATAGGTCAGCGAGACGAGCAGCAGCAGCGTGAAGAGCATCGCGGTACCGAACCCGGCATACCAGCCGAGCGGCGTCCGGCGCGTCAGGACGATCGCGCTGATCTTGTCGGTGACGGTGCCGAACGTGTGCCCCGGCGCGATGACCGGCGGCCTGCCGGCGCCCACGACGGCGCGGTTCGGGTCCTCGATGGGTTGCAGGCTGTCAGGCATGTCCTAGGCCAGCTCCCGTTACTCGCCCAGCTCCGGATTCACGTTCCGCACGGCCGCGAGATAGGTCGTGCGCGGCCGCGTGTTCAGCTCGCCGAGCAGCGCGTAGCTGCGCGCCTCCGCCTGCAGCCGCGCGACGCGGCTGCCGGGATCGTTCAGGTTGCCGAACACGATCGCGTCGGCCGGGCACGCCTGCTGGCACGCCGTCTTGATCTCGCCGTCGCGCACGGCGCGGTTCTCCTTCTCAGAATCGATCTTCGCCGCGTTGATCCGCTGCACGCAGTACGTGCACTTCTCCATCACGCCGCGGCTGCGAACGGTGACGTCCGGGTTGCGACCGAGCTTGAGGCTCGGCGTGTCCCAGTCCTGATACAGCAGAAAGTTGAAGCGGCGGACCTTGTAGGGGCAGTTGTCCGAGCAGTACCGCGTGCCGACGCAGCGGTTGTACACCATGTCGTTCAGCCCCTCGTGGCTGTGCGCGGTGGCGCCCACCGGACACACCACCTCACACGGCGCGTTCTCGCACTGCATGCACGGCACCGGCTGGAAGTACGTCTCCGGGTTGTCCGCCCGTCCGCGGTAGTACGTGTCGACGCGCAGCCAGTGCATCTCGCGCCCGCGCAGGACCTGATCTTTGCCGACGATCGGAATGTTGTTCTCCGACTGGCAGCCGACGACGCAGGCGTTGCAGCCGATGCAGGAGTTGACGTCGATCGCCATGCCCCATTTGTAGCCTTCGTACTTGTAATCGGGATACAGCGTGATCGTCCGCGGCGGCGTCTCGTCCCCTTCGTGCACCGACCTCGGATCGCGGATGTACTCGTCGCGTGTGACGGCGCGCACCATCCCGCGGCCTTCCATGAGATGGTGATACTGCGTGCAGGCGAGCGAATACGTGTCGCCGGTCTGCACGGCCTCGACGCCGGCGCCGAACCACAGCGCGTCGGACGTGCGGATCGCATTCGCGTTGAAGCCGGCGCCGACCGCCAGCCTGCCGCCGCGCGTGCGTCCATAGCCGAGGTGCACGGTCAAGCAGTCGTCCGGATGGCCGACAGCGGTGAACAGCGCTCCGCGGATCTTCCGCCCACGGTAGGTCAGCTCGACGATGTCGGTGATGATCTGTCCGTGCTCGCCGCCGGTGAACGCGGGCGCTTCTTTGTGCCGCAGCTTCGCGGCGGTTGCCGGGCTCGCGAGGACGGCGTTGTCCCAGGTCAGACGCGTGATCGGTTTGGGCAGCTCCTGCAGCCACCCGTTGTTTGCAAACCGGCCATCCAGAACTGACGGGTCGTTACGGAAGACGATCTCCAGGCCGGGCTGCGGAATTGCTGATTGCCGATTGATGATTGCGGATTGATTGGTGAGTGTTGACTGGGCGACGCGCACCGTCTTCGGCGCGATCGGAGGGTGCTCCACGACGCCGTCGTGGAGCCAGCGGCGCCAGACGCGATCGAAATCGTTCGAGGCGGCCGGGACGTTCCAGTGCGCCCGCACGAGGTCGTATCCCGATCGCTCCGGCCGGTCGCTCATCGTGGCGAGGACTTCGTGCGCCGACTTGCCGCCATAGAGCGGCGCGATCAGGGGCTGCACGATTGACACCGTACCGTCATATGCGCGCCCGTCGCTCCACGCTTCGAGGAAATGCGCCTCGGGAATCTGCCAATGACACAGCGCCGACGTCTCATCGTCGTAGAGGCTGAGGTGTACGCGGAGCTGTACTTTGCTCATCGCCTCGGCGAAATTCAGATCGGCTGGCGCGGTATAGACGGGGTTGCCGCCGAGGATCACGAGAAGATCGACCTTGCCGGCGTTCATGTCGGCGACGAGGTCGCGCAGCGAGTCGATCTGATTGACCGGCTCCGCCTCGACGGGCTCTGTATGGACAACGGTCTTGCCGGCGTTGTCGAGCGCCTGGTTCATGCCGTGGGCGAGGACGTGGACCGCCGGCGGCTGGCTGTCGCCGGCGATGACGAGGCTGCGGCCGCGATGCGCCTGCAGATCTTTCGCGACCGCGTCGATCCATGTCGCGATCGCGGGGCTGATGTCCCCACCTCCGCTCGCCGGTGCTGGCGCACGCGCCTCACCTGGCCCACCAGACAGCCCGAGCGCGCCCGCGATCCGCGCGGCGAGGCCTCCAATCTGACTCGGCCGAGCGGGCAGCCGATGGTCGGCGCGCGCGCCGGTGGCCGAGGGCATCGACTCGATCGCGTAGAGCCGGTTCATGCGATCGACCTGCTCGGGGCGCCGCCTGGCGGCGAAGTCGCGCGCGTAGCGCAGCGAGCCGGGGCCGCAGCCGAGGAAGTCGGCGTCGAGCGACAGGATCACGTCGGCCTGATCGAACCGATATTGCGCCTCGACGTACTCGCCGAACGCGATTCTGGCGCCCACCCGCGCGTTGTCGCGGCCGGCCGGATCCCATTGATGCCATTTCCCGGACGGGTACCGCGCGAGCACGTCGCGGATCTGCGCCGCGAGCGTGGGCGAGCTGACCGATTCCGTGAGAATGCGGATGCCGGCGCCCGCGAGCGGCCGCTGCGCGGTGAGCGCCGCGTTCATCGCGCCGAGGAACGCGGGCCACGGGCGGATGTCGCCGAGATTCGTCAGCGTCTGCGAGCGGTCGGGATCGTAGAGGCCGAGAATCGCCGCCTGCGCGAACACGTCGCTGGCGCCGAGGCTGCCGGGATGGAGCGGGTTGCCCTCGATCTTCGTCGGGCGCCCCTCGTGGCTTTCCACCAGCAGTCCGGTCGCGACGCCGCCGAGCGTCATTGCCGTCGCGTAGAAGAGCGGCTTGCCGGGGATGAGCTCCTCGGGCTGGCGAACGTACGGGACGATCTTCTCAGGCGGCTGTCGTGTGCAGGCGGAAACGCCGGCGAGCGCGAGCGACGCGCTCATCAGCTTGAGGAACGTCCGTCGTGCCACCGGATCCGCCACGGACTCCCTTGTCGGGAGCAACGACGGGAACTCGTTGTACAAGTGCTCGTGGAACGACGGATCGTTCGCCCGCTCCTCGAGCGTGCGCCAGAATGTTCGCTGCTGGGACTCGGGATTTGGGATTTGGGATTCGCTCGGGCGCGCCGAGTCCGACGATGCGAATCCCGCCGAATCCGACGACACGAATCCTGCCGAATCCGACGATGCGAATCCGGCCGAATCGGACGATGCGAATCCCGAATCCCGAATCCCGAATCCCGAATCCCGTCTGTCTCTGGCCGAATCCGACGATGCGAATCCCGTCGAATCGGACGATGCGAATCCCGTCGAATCCGACGACACGAATCCCGCCGAATCGGACGATGCGAATCCCGTCGAATCCCGAATCCCGAATCCCGAATCCCGTCTGTCTCTCTCGCTCATCGGTGGCACGTGGAGCAGCTCGTGAGTTTCTGAATTTGGTACTGCGCAACCAGGCGCGTGCCGAGCGCGATCTGATCCGGCGGCGGCTCGTAGTCGACGCGGAACACGGCATCGCGCGGTCGCACGTAGCGTTCCGGGTTGCGGTGGCAGTCGAGACACCATTCCATCTGAAGCGACTGCTCCTGCATCATCAGCGGCATGCGGTCCACCTGGCCGTGGCACGTGGTGCAGCCGACGCCTTTGTTCACGTGGATGCTGTGGTTGAAGTAGACGAAGTCCGGCAGGTCGTGCACGCGCGTCCACTGGATCGAGCGGTTGGTGCGGAAGCTGTCGCGGACCGGCTCGAGGAACGGGCTGTTCGCAAAAATCTGCGAGTGGCAGTTCATACACGTCTTGGTCGGCGGGATGCCGGCGAACGCGGACTCCTCGACAGACGAATGGCAGTAGCGGCAGTCGATGCCGTTGCCGGCGACGTGGCGCTCGTGGCTGAACTGAATCGGCTGCTCGCGCGCGACGTGGGCCTCGGTCATCCACGGCGAGCGGTTGACTTCGGCAAAGAGGCCGAGCAGGCCGGCGACGAAGAAGACCGCGCCGAAGATGCTGACCCGAGCAATCGTGTTCGCGCTGCGATGGAAGATCTGCGACATCGAACGATCCGGCGCGCCGTGGCGAGTGGAGATTACCGCCTTCCGCGGCCCCTTTCGCGATCTCTCTCGATAAGTATTTTGTGAAGGTTTTCACGGAGTTGTCAAAACCCCGTCGTGTTGGGGACTGGGGACTGGGGACTGGGGACTGGGGATTAGGGATTAGGGATTAGTTAGGGATTAGGGATTAGTTCGACTTTGTCAGATCGCTTCTTTTACTCGCGTTTCGCACGTGATCTGAATTGAGGACATTGTACTTTTCGTCATCGTTTGGTACGGTGCACCGCGGTGGTCGACCACACGGCCACGGC